>Ga0209328_10000075_pt1 | contig 18003 bp, 16 predicted proteins | sample JacPinW_OM3H0_M1_FD_187954 | JGI IMG/M metagenome (GOLD analysis project Ga0209328, IMG submission 187954) | Forest soil microbial communities from Algoma, Ontario, Canada - Jack Pine, Ontario site 1_JW_OM3H0_M1 (SPAdes) (version 2) | ecosystem: Environmental > Terrestrial > Soil > Boreal... | reverse complement strand
GCCTTCAGCTGGACCGGCTGCTATCTCGGTGTGAATATCGGCTATGCCACCGGCACCAGCCGAGCCTCTGCGGAACCGGGCTCCGTTCTCGTCGGTCCGGGCACAGTCGGTCCCTTTGGTGGGCCACTCGCCGCGGGATCGCCCCTCCAGCAGGCTCCTCTTGCCTTTGGACAGGGTGCGGACATGACGCCTAAGTTCCACCTGGGCGGCTTGATGGGTGGAGGCACCGCTGGGTGCCAGTACCAGTGGGCCGGCCCTTGGGGCGTGTGGGTGGTCGGGATCGAAGGCGACGGCGGCCCGTTCGACAAACAAGGACAAGCCAGCGACCCAAATGGGTCGCCCCTACGAAGGAACCCGGAACCTTAAGCGACCCGTTTCCAGCGGCCCTGCTCGTCCGCCTGCCAATAGGTGACCTCGAAGGCCTGCGCCTTGGCCTTGGTCCAGCACTCCCGGGCCGCAGCTACCGCTTCCGGATCGGCACCGTCGAACATCAGCACGATTCGCTCATAGCCGGTGAGATCGGACGGCACCGGCGCTCCATCGATGAGGAAGCGCACGGCAGCGAGGTTTGGATTGTCACCGTGAATCGTGAGAACGACCGGTTGCTCGCTCGCCTGCGCTTCGCGCCAGGTGCCGTGGGGAAGGAAGCTGTCCTCCCGAAATGTCCATAAGTGAGCGTCGAGCGCGTCAATCCGCTCCTCCGAAGCGCCCTGCACCACGGCGCGCCAGCCGCGTTCCATCGACTTTTCCAGCAATGGCGGGAGAACGCGCTCAAGCGGCCGGTCAAGATGATAGAAGACCATTTCCATGGATTAGGCGGCCCGAATGCGGCTGGCGACGCCTCGTCTTCGCCTGACCGTCATTTTTCGTATTGCTCGGCGACGAGCTCGTTCAATAACCGCACCCCAAATCCGGAGCCCCAGCTCCTGTTGATCTCGGTTTGGGGTGAACCCATTGCGGTCCCTGCGATGTCAAGATGCGCCCACGGCGTTTTGCCAACGAACCGCTGCAGCAGTTGCGCGGCAGTGATCGCGCCCCCATACCGGCCACCGGTATTTTTCATGTCGGCGAATTTTGAATCGATCATCTTGTCATATTCCGGGCCCAGCGGCATGCGCCAGACGCGCTCCCCAGTGTGGCGCCCCGCCTGCTCCAGCCGCTGTGCCAACTTGTCGTCATTGGCAAAGAGACCCGCATATTCCTGACCCAGCGCGACGACGATCGCACCGGTCAATGTCGCGAGATCTATCATGATTCGTGGCTTGAAACGCTTATTGACGTAATGCAGGACATCAGAGAGCACCAAGCGGCCCTCGGCATCGGTGTTGATGATCTCGATCGTCTGCCCCGACATGGTGGTGACGATGTCACCGGGACGTTGCGCGCTGCCACTGGGCATGTTCTCCACAAGGCCGATTGCGCCGACGGCGTTGACTTTTGCCCTGCGTGCGGCAAGCGCATGCATGAGACCGACCACGCAGGCCGCTCCTGCCATGTCGCCCTTCATGTCCTCCATGTTACCGGCCGGCTTGATCGAAATGCCGCCTGTATCGAAGCACACTCCCTTGCCGACGAATGCGAGTGGTGCAACGCCTCGCTTGCCGCCATTCCAGCGCATGATGACGGTCCGGCTCTCATGCTGCGAGCCTTGGCCAACCGCGAGAAGCGCATTCATGCCGAGCTTCTTCATTTGCGCGGGATCAAGCACTTCGACGGCGACGCCAATTTTCTTCAACGTGCCGCAGCGACGGGCGAGCTCTTCCGGGTAAAGGACATTGGCGGGCTCATTGACCAGATCACGGGCGAGAAGGACGCCCTCTGCTACCGCGCCACATGCGGCAAATGCTTTTTTCGCGGCGGGAGGATCGGCGACGGCGACGATGACCCTGACTTCACCACTCGGCTCTTCATCGTCCTTGCGCTTGGTCTTGTAGCGCTCGAACCCGTAGGCACGCAGTTGAACCCCCAAGGCTACGTCAGCAGCTCGCTCCGGCCTGACAGTGCCTCCGGGAAGGTCGACCAGCACGGTCGCGAGATTCGCCGCTGCCGGAACCCTGCCCATCGCGGATCCGCCCAACTTCACGAAATCCTGTGACTTGAGGTCCCGAACCTTGCCTGCGCCGATGACGATAAGGCGAGTGACGCCGAGATCTGCCGGCGCCACGATATCGAGAATCGAGCCGCTTTTGCCCTTGAACCCGTCCGCAGTGGCTGCCCGCGATACCAGATCGCCGGTCGGATCGAGCACCTTGCGGGCCGCTTGACCGAATTTGAGACCCTCGTCGCAGAACAGGATGAGAACGCCTTTTGGAGGCGTGCTCAACGCGGCAAATTCAAGCTTCGGCGTGCGGGCCATGGAACCCCTGCGCTTCGATTCGGTGTCTCACCAGTGGTATTCGGGCTTCCCGATGGGGTCACTGATATGGGGCTACGTGGCGCCGCGCAACGCCCCTGGCCGGGCGAATCCCTGCACGTGCCCCAGTCTGGCTGACCTCCGGCGCAGCAGCGGATTTAACGTTTTGTTGTGCATACTCAAAGGCTTTGCCTTGTCGAGGCCACTTTGTTGGCCGATCAAGAGAGCTTAAAGGGGGCTGCTAAACCGTCGCAGTATCGCGGGCATTGGGGGCCCGCGCGCGGCGGGTTTTGTCGCGGGTGGGGACGCGTAGCCGATGGGCTCGATTGGCCGTTATATCTTCCGCACCACCTTGGGCGCGTTTTTGGTGATTTGCGCCAGCGTGACGGCGCTGATGTGGATCACGCAGGCGCTGCGCGACATCGACCTGATGACCAACCAGGGTCAGAGCGTCTTCGTTTTCATCGGCATCACCGGCCTGATCATTCCGCTCCTCATTCAGATCATCGCTCCCATAGCGGTGATGATCGCGGTTTCTCATGTGCTCAACAAGCTCGGCAATGACTCCGAGCTCATCGTGATGAACGCGGCCGGAATGCCCCCGTGGATCGTATTTCGGCCGTTTCTCGCCGTGGGAGCTGTTGTCTCGCTGCTCGTTGCCGTGATCAGCACGTATGTATCGCCTTGGGGATTGCGCGAATTGCGGCTGTGGGCAACCGAGGTGCGGGCTGATCTTGTCAGCAACGTGATCCAGCCCGGCCGCTTTACGAAGCTGGAAGAGAAGCTGACGCTGCACATCCGGGAGCGGCAACCCAACGGCCAGTTACTGGGCATTCTGATCGATGACCAGCGCAGTCCCAAAGAGCGCGTCACGGTCCTGGCCGAGACCGGCAACATCGTCAAGAACCAGCGCGGGATCTTCCTGATCCTGCAGACCGGCAGCGTCCAGCGACACGAGACCGGACAACGCGATCCTGCGCTGGTTTTGTTCGATAGTTACGGTTTCGACCTCTCCCGACTCGCAGCCGGCACGCAAAGCATCAAGTACTCGGTGCGCGAGCGGTATCTGTGGGAACTCTACAATCCCGAAGGAACCGACACTCCCTTTGCCGACCAGCCAAATCAGATCCGGGCGGAGTTTCATGACCGCATTACCGCCCCGCTTTATCCGCTCGCTTTCGTCGTGCTGAGCTATGCCTACTTGGGCGCACCCCGGACCACGCGCCAGGGCCGCACGCTCTCGTTGCTCGGCGCGGCCGGAGTGGTGGCGGCATTACGTGGGCTGGGATTCGTTGGAATGATTGCAGGCGTGCACACTCCGTTCGCTCTCGTACTCCCTTACATCGGCCTCGCCGTCAGTTTCCTGCTCGGCTACTGGGCGATTTCCCGGGGCGTGATCATCGAGCCTCCGGCCGTCGTCACGGATTTCATCACCGTCATGACTGAGCGCCTCAACCGGCGCCGGACCGCCATGGTCGGACAAACGTCATGATCACGGGAACCCTCTCGCGCTATTTCGGATTGCGCTTCGTCTCGGCCGTCCTGGCGATGTTTGCGGGCACATTGGTGCTCACAGCCATGATCGATTTTCTCGAGCTGATGCGACGCAGTGGAGACATTCCCGACACCTCCGCCTGGCTCGTCGCCAAGATCACGCTGTTTCGCGTTCCCTTCATCACCGAGCGAGTGCTGCCGTTCACCGTGCTTGTCGGCGGCATGTTCTGTTACCTGAACTTGTCGCGCCGGCTCGAGCTCGTGGTGGCCCGTTCGGCCGGAATTTCAGCCTGGCAGTTCACCGCCCCGGCGATGATCCTGGCGATGTTGATCGGCGCCTTCATGACCGCGGTGTACAACCCGGTCTCCGCCATCCTGCGCGAAAGATCCACACGTCTGGAGTCTGACCTGTTCGGGTATGAGAGCGGCTTTCGCGGCACGACCGCGGGCTTCTGGTTGCGGCTGCGCAACGAAGAAGGCCAAGCCGTCCTCAACGCGAAATCGAGTCATCAGCAAGGGATCCAATTGAGCGGGGTGACGGTATTTCGGTTCGATCCGGCAGGGAGCTTCCTTGATCGAATCGAGGCCAAGAGCGCCACGCTCGAGCGCGGAGATTGGCGCCTCGACGGCGCACGATTCTACGTCAGCGGGATCGCGCCAACCGAGCGCGACGTGTTTCGGATCAAAACAACGCTGACGCCGGCACAGGTCGGGGAGAGCTTCGCAACCCCGGAGACCGTGCCGTTTTGGGGCCTTGCGTCCTACATCGATGCCGCAGAGAACGCAGGCTTGGCCGCATCCGGCTATCGGCTGCAGTACTACCAGCTGCTGGCGCAGCCGTTTTATCTTCTGGCCATGGTGCTGCTTGCTGCTTCGGTCAGCTTGCGGTTCTTTCGCATGGGCGGCGTCCAAAAGATCGTGCTCGGCGGCATTTCGGCCGGGTTCTTCCTTTACGTCCTGGCAAAAATCACGGGCGACCTGAGCAAAGCCGGAATGATGGCCCCTATGGCTGCGGCGGCACTGCCGGCGGCGTTAGGCGGGGTGACGGGGCTGGTTGCGCTGCTCTACCAGGAGGACGGATGATGGCGCCCCCCGGCCTCAGTTCTGGCTGGCGCGCTCGCATGTGGGGCCGGGCGCTCATGGCCCTTTTCGGCCTCGCATGCCTTGCCGGCTGCCTGGTTGCAACGCCGTCGTTTGCCCAGCTTCTGGCATTTCCGCCACGCGAGAAACCGATCCCCAGAACGGCACCCAGCGCCGGTCAAGAGCAGATGCTCGTTCGTGCGCAGGAGATCAATTTCGACTACTCCAACGAGCGCGTTTCTGCCGTAGGCAACGTGCAACTCTATTACGGCGCCTCCACTCTCGAAGCCGACCGTGTGATCTATGATCAGAAAACGAAACGTCTGCACGCGGAAGGAAACGTCAGGCTCACCCAGCCGGACGGCACCGTAACCAATGGCGAGATCATGGACCTGAGCGACGACTTTCGCGATGGGTTCGTCGATTCGCTGCGCGCCGATGCCCCCGAACAAACCCGTTTTGCCGCCAATCGGGCCGAGCGCTCGGGTTCAAATTTCACGGTGTTTCACAGCGGCGTGTATACCGCCTGCGAGCCATGCAAGGACGATCCGACCAAACCGCCGAAATGGCAAGTCAAAGCGGCGCGGATCGTGCACGATCAGACGGAAAAGATGATGTATTTCGAAAGCGCGCGGCTGGAGCTCGCTGGCGTGCCGTTCGCGTATGTGCCGTATTTTTCCGCGCCTGATCCCACTGTGAAGCGCAAGACCGGTTTCCTGGTGCCGAGCTACAGCACGAGCTCGATCTACGGGGTTGGCGTCTCGGTTCCTTATTATTTGGCACTCGCTCCGGATTACGACGCGACCTTCACGCCCATGATCACCTCTAGACAGGGGCCTGTGCTGCAGGGCGAGTGGCGTCAACGTCTGATGGACGGCTCTTATATGGTCCGAGCAACGGGTGTGTTCCAACTCGACAAGAGCGTCTTTCCGACTACCTCTGATGGATATCGTGACTGGCGCGGCAGCGTGGAAAGCACAGGGCAATTCAATCTTGGGCCGCAATGGGTCTGGGGCTGGGATGGCACGGTCCTGTCGGACAAGAACTTTCTGTATGACTACGGCCTGCTCAATAACCTGCAAGCAGCGACTCTCCTCAAGCTGGTTCCCGATTTCGTGCTGTCGCAGGCCTATATTGCGGGTCGCGGCGATCGCAGCTATTTCGAAGCGCGCGCGATGTACTTCTACGGCTTATCATCCGCAGACGTTCAGGGCCAACTGCCTATCGTGCACCCGGTCATCGACCATGATTTCGTTGCCAAGGATCCGGTTCTCTCGGGTGAGCTGGAGGTGCGCAGCAATCTGACGAGCTTGTCGCGACAGACCGCGAATTTCGACCCGATCTCCACGCTCGCTCAGGCCAGCAATGCTTGCGGCCTGACCACCGCTGATACTGCGCTCATTAACCGCAGCAATTGCTTGCTGCGGGGTGTGCCAGGTGAGTATGACCGGCTATCCAGCGAAATGTCGTGGCGCCGCACCATAGTCGACCCGTTGGGCGAGCTCTGGACCCCGTTTGTCATGGTGCGCGGCGATGCGGCCAACATCAATGTCTCGGATCAGCCTGGCGTGTCCAACTACATTCACGTGGGGCAGGAGGACATCGGGCGGGTGATGCCGACCGCGGGCCTCGAATACCGCTACCCACTCATCAATGTGCAGCAATGGGGCACGCAGACAATTCAGCCGATTGCCCAGCTCATCTTCAGGCCCAATGAGACCCAGGTGGGAGCTTTCCCCAACGAAGACGCGCAAAGCCTGATCTTCGACGACTCGAATCTGTTCAAGATCAACAAATTCTCCGGCTGGGACCGCGTGGAAGGAGGCGGCCGCGCCAATGTGGGCGTCGAATACACTGCACAATTCAACCGTGGCGGCAACGTCAACGTGCTGTTCGGACAATCCTACCAACTGTATGGCCAGAATTCCTTCGCCATGGGCGGCACTACCAATACCGGGATCGATACCGGTCTCGACACCACGCGCTCCGACTACGTGGCGCGGGCGTCGTATCAGCCGAATTCGACCTTGACGCTGACTTCGCGCTTTCGCTTCGGTGAGAGGGATTTCACCTTGCAGCGCACCGAGCTCGAGGCAACCGCCAATTTCGGGCGCTGGACCACCCAGGTGATGTACGGTGATTACGCCGCCCAGCCCGAGATCGGGTTCCTCAACCGCCGCGAGGGAATCCTTGGCAGCGCCAGGTTGAAGGTGACGGAGAACTGGGTTCTGCTCGGCGCCGCGCAATATGACCTGATCGCGCGCAGCATAGTCCAAACCCAGCTCGGCCTGGGCTACATCGACGACTGCCTCATCTTGGCCCTGAATTACATTACTAGTTATGCCTACAGCGGGAGCGTCTCCGTCAATCATACCTTCATGATGCAGGTCACGTTGCGCACGCTGGGCGGAAGCACAAGCAGTCAGAGTCCGACAGCCGCAGGAACCGGAGTTGGGCTTCCCGGGCTGCACTGAGATTACCGAGCTCATTGCACAAGAACCAAGAGAAGCGACGCGGGTGAGGGAAATGCAAGCGCCGCGGAGAAGGCGCCTCGACGGGGTAGCGATGCTACGAAGAATTCTGATCCACTGCGGTCATTTGTCAGCGGCCATGCTGCTCGGCGCGGCTTTGGTCCTCCCGCGTGCCGCCCAGAGCCAGCAGGTCGTCGTTGTCGTCAATGGAGACCCGGTCACCGCCCTCGATATCGAGCAACGCTCCAAGCTCAATCAGTTGTCGACGCACAAAGTTCCTTCCCGCCAGGAAGTGCTCGAAGAGCTGATCACCGAGAAGCTCAAGATCAAGGAAGGCAAGAGGCTGGGATTTGAAATATCGAACAACGAGGTGGACAGTGCCTTCGGCAATATGGCGAGCAAGATGCGGCTTACCGTCGATCAATTGACTGAATTGCTCGGGAAATCCGGCATCAACCCGGCAACTCTCAAGCACCGGATCAAAGCCGATATGACCTGGCCGCAACTCGTGCGCGGGCGCTATTCATCAAGCCTGCAGATCGGCGAAAAAGAGATTGTCACGGTCACCGACAACAAGCCCGAAGAGAGTGTCGGGTATGACTACACGTTGCGGCCTATCCTGATGATCATTCCGCCGGGTTCGCCGGAAAGCTTCGTCGAAGCACGCCGGCGCGATGCGGAATCCCTGCGCGCGCGCTTCCAAAACTGTGAGGAGGGTCTTGCATTTGCGCGTGCACTCAAGGATGTAGCGGTCCGCGAGCCGGTGAGCCGCAGCTCGGCCGATCTTCCGCTCGAGTTGCGCAAGGTGCTGGATGGCGTCGAGATCGGCAAGCTTACGCCGCCTGAAACCACAAAGCTTGGAATCGAGATGTTCGCGATCTGCGGGAAGAAGGAGTCCTCAGCCGAGAACACACCGGGAAAGCGCCGGGCGCGAGAAGCGATAGTTGCCGAGCGCTATGAGCAGCTCTCTAAGCAATATCTCAGTGAGGTTCGTCGCGGCGCGATGCTCGAATACAAGTAGGGCGAATGCCGCCTCCCTTGGCGCTGACCGTCGGTGAGCCTGCTGGCGTTGGCCCCGACATCACGTTTGCCGCTTGGCGCCAACGCAAGGAGCTTGGGCTACAACCCTTCTATCTTCTCGCCGATCCGACGTTTATCAGGATGAGGGCGAGGCGGATTGCCCCGGACCTGCCAATTGCAGTGGTCGAGCCCTCGGCAGCTTCGGCCGCCTTCGGGGATTCGCTGCCGATTGTCGACATCGGAGTGCGTATCAGCGCCGAGCCTGGCCGACCAGACCAGTCCAGCGCCCCGGCGGTTCTCGCTGCGATCCGCCGCGCAGTGGATGACGTCGGCACCGGGGCCGCCGCCGGGATCGTCACCAACCCGATCGCGAAGAATGTCCTTTACCGTTCCGGATTCAGCGAGCCCGGCCATACTGAATACCTGGCCAGACTGGCCATGGAATCGACCGGCATCCCCGTGCACCCCGTCATGCTGCTCTGGTCTCCGGAACTGGCAGTGGTGCCGGTAACCATTCATCTTCCGTTGAAGGAAGTCGTCCCTACCCTCACCACCGACCTCATTGTGCAGACGGGGCGCATCGTGGCGCGGGATTTTCGTGGGCGGTTCGGCATCGCGCATCCGCGGCTCGCTGTCGCAGGGCTCAATCCTCACGCCGGGGAAGAAGGTGCACTGGGGGATGAGGACATTACGGTGGTGCGTCCAGCGGTCGAACGCCTCAGGGCGGATGGCATGGACGCAGTGGGCCCGTTGCCCGCCGACTCGCTTTTCCACCGCGACGCCAGGGCCCGCTATGACGTGGCACTCGCGATGTATCACGATCAGGCATTAATCCCGATCAAGACGCTCGCCTTTGATCATGCCGTAAATGTCACCTTGGGTTTACCATTCGTACGCACCTCCCCCGATCACGGCACCGCGCTCGATATTGCAGGCACCGGTCGCGCCCGTCCGGGAAGCTTGATTGCTGCGCTTCAACTCGCATCGCGGCTTACCGCCAAAACCGAGCCGCGTGTCGCCAGTCCGGCATGAGCGCCATTGACGATCTTCCTCCCTTGCGGGAGGTCATCCGTCGATACGATCTCAGCGCCAAAAAATCGCTCGGACAGAATTTCCTTCTTGATTTCAATCTCATCAACCGGATCGCACGTTCGGCTGGTCCGCTCGCGGGCATCGATGTGGTCGAGATCGGCCCAGGGCCGGGCGGGCTTACGCGCGCATTGCTTGCCCAGGGCGCGCGCAGGGTGATTGCGATCGAGCGCGATGCCCGCGCGATCGCCGCGCTCGAGGACATAGCGACGCGAAATCCTGGCCGCCTCGAAATCATTGTCGGGAATGCACTCGACATCGATTTGCGTAAGTCGCTCCAAGGAAGCCACGCCCGGGTCGTTGCAAATCTGCCCTACAATATTGCATCGGCTTTGTTGGTCGGCTGGCTGAGCATCGAGCCATGGCCGCCCTGGTATGATCGGCTTGTCCTGATGTTCCAGCGCGAGGTTGCCGATCGCATCGTGGCCGGCCCAGGCGGCAAGAGCTATGGTCGTCTTTCCGTCCTGGTGGGTTGGCGCAGCCAGGCTCGCATCCTGTTTGATGTCTCGCCTACTGCCTTCGTGCCTTCGCCCAAGGTGAGATCGTCGGTTGTCAGCCTTGTTCCGCGCCAGACGCCACTTGCCTGCGATCTCGTCGCGCTCGAGCGCGTCACCGCGGCCGCCTTCGGGCAGCGCCGCAAAATGCTGCGCCAGAGCCTTAAGCGCCTTGGCCCCGATCCCGCGACATTGCTCGCTGCCGCGGGTATCGACCCCACCGCACGCGCGGAAGAGATATCAGTGCCGGGCTTCGTCGCGCTCACGCGCGCTTTTTCCAAGGCCATCGGGCAAGATGCATCATGAGCATGCCCGCCGCCAATCCTTCTTGACCTTCATTCCAGGTTCTGTACCTGCTCGCGAAACTGTTCAACCACGGTCTTGAGCTCCAGCCCGATATTGGTCAATTCGACGTCGTTCGATTTGGAGCACAAAGTATTTGCTTCCCGATTGAGCTCTTGAGCCAGGAAGTCGAGTCGGCGGCCGATCGCGCCGCCATTTGTCATGAGCCTTTGCACCTGAGCCACGTGTGACGCGAGCCGATCAAGCTCTTCGCGGATATCAGCTTTGCTGGCGATCAAGATAGCTTCCTGGTGCAAGCGATCGGGATCGAAGCGGCTCGAGCTTTCGAGCAGCATCGCGATCTGCTCAGCAAGACGTGCCCTGATGGCCTCGGGTCGGCGACCGGGTGCGCTCTCCGCCCGTGTGGTCAGCGCCTGAATTTCGGCCAGACGCTGCGAAAGCACGCGCTGCAGGGCCTCACCTTCGTGTCGGCGCATTCCTGCCAGATCGGCGACCGTTTGCTCGAACCCCGCGATGACCGCTGCCTCGGCTTGCGCGCGATCTTGCTCGTGCTCCTCCTGCTCCGTCACCTCCATTACCCCCTTCAGCGACAGGATCCCGTCGAGACGCGGCTCGGCGGCCTGCAGCTTCCCGGTGAGACTCTTGATGCCCGCAAGCACGGCAGCCAGTACGTCTTCGTTGATCCGCACCACGGGTGCGACGCCCTGCCGCTCAACGGCCAAAGCGCCATAGACAGTGCCCCGCGCAAGCACTTGCGCGCCGGCATTGCGCACCGGCGTCTCTATCGGATCCCAGCCCGGCGGCAGCCGCAGGCGGAGATCGAGTCCTTTTGCGTTTACCGATTTCAGTTCCCAGGTCCAACTGTAGACACCGCAGGTCCCGTGGCCGCGCGCGAACCCGGTCATGCTTGACAGCGGCACGGAGCAACACCTTGACGTCTACTGGGCCGACATGCCGGCGGCTTTGTGTGAGCCGCTCGCGCTACGTTTGCCGCGTGGGCTCGGTGCTACGGACGCCGGCGCCGAGCGTGGACCCGAGGGAGACTGCACCTCCTGGGCCGGAGTCTCCAGCTTCTGCTCATGCTCGATCACTCGCAGGCGGGCCACGTTTTTCAGATGTTGGTCATAGCTGTCCGCAAACGCATGGCCGCCAGTGCCATCAGCTACAAAGTAGAGCTCCTTCGTGCGCGCCGGGTTGGCGGCGGCCTCGATGGACGCACGGCCGGGATTGGCGATCGGACCGGGCGGTAGCCCATCGATCAAATAGGTGTTGTACGCCGAAGGCTGCGCAATATCGCTCTTCGTGAGGGCTCGACCCAGAGATCCTTTGCCGAAAACAAGCCCGTAGATGATGGTAGGATCCGATTGCAGCTTCATCTTCTGCTTGAGCCGGTTCGCGAACACGGCTGCAATCCGCGTACGTTCTTCCGGTTTACCGGTTTCCTTTTCTATGATCGACGCGAGTACGACAAGCTGGTCAGGGGACTTGAGCGGCAGATCCGGATGACGCCGCTCCCAGACCTCCCGCAGCAGCCGATCTTGCGCTTGCCGCATACGCTGGATCATCTGCTCACGGGTGAAGCCCCGATTGAAATTGTAGCTGTCGGGCAGAAGACTGCCCTCTCGCGGAACCTCTTTCACGTTCCCGGTAAGGATCTCGTTATCCAGAAGACGCGCTACGATCTGCTCGGAAGTAAGGCCTTCCGGAATGGTGATTTGGTGTTGCACCACTTTGCCCTGGGCGATTGTCTCGATGACATCACGCAGGCTGGCATGCGTGGTGAAGAGATACTCCCCAGCCTTGAGGTCCGATCGTGCATTGAGCGCGAGCACGCCGCCGAGAAAGATCAACCGATGGTCCTCGATGACCCCTTCCTGGGTGAGCAGATCAGCGATGTCCATTATGCCGGAGCGGGGCGGGATCGTGACGATCTTGTCCTCCGGCAGCGGTCCCGGGGTCTCCAGCCGGCTCTTGCCCATGATGACTGCCCCACCCCCGACGATCAGAACCAGGATGAGAAGGGTCATAAGGGCATTGCCGATGATGACCATCGGGCGACGCGCCCGCCGGGACGGCCGCACGGGACGGGCTCCAACCGGGACATAATCCGGCTGCAAGGCCGTACGCGGGCTGCGCGGCGTGATGCGTTTTGGCTCCATGCGGGATCCACAAGCTCCGTTGAGCCGGCAATCACCGGCTGTGGTTCTCGGTCCAGGGCACCTGGACGGCAACTCCGCTCACCGCGCTCGCACCGGGGCTCGCGGCCCCGCTGCGCTCGAACAAATGGTCAGTCTAGCCGACGGAAACCCGTCTGGTACAGATAAAATCTTCTCCCGCGACGTTTTGATGTCGCAAGCGGCAGGGCCGGTCCACCACCGGGCGAGGCGATGCCGTCCAACGCGAATATGGCCAAAGATGGGAGCGCGGACGCTATCGTCCGTCGCTGGCGCGGCGAAATACCAAAGACGCATTGGTGCCACCGAAACCGAACGAGTTGGACAGCACCACATTCACCTCACGTCTTTTCGAGCGATGCGGCACGAGATCGATGGGCGTTTCGACCGATGGGTGATCCAGATTCAGTGTGGGTGGTACCACTCCATCGCGCATTGCGAGAATTGAGAAAATCGCCTCGACGGCCCCTGCCGCTCCCAGGAGATGACCGATGGAGGATTTCGTGGATGACATGGATATGCGTGCCGCAGCGTTGCCGACGAGGCGCTGCACAGCGGCAAGCTCGATCTCGTCGCCCATCGGCGTCGATGTCCCATGCGCATTGATGTAGTCGATCTCCGCAACAGATATGCCCGCCCGCGTGATAGCTGCATCCATGCAACGCAATGCACCATCGCCGTCCGGCGCAGGCGCGGTGATATGGTATGCATCTCCGGAGAGCCCATAGCCGATCAGCTCGGCGTAGATCTTTGCGCCGCGCTCTTTGGCGTGCTCATAGGTTTCAAGCACCACGATTCCTGCTCCCTCGCCGATGACGAAACCGTCACGATCCCGATCATAAGGGCGGGAGGCACGTTGGGGCGTATCATTGAACGAGGTGGACAATGCCCTGCAGGCGATGAACCCCGCCATCCCGATGCGAGAAATCGGGGATTCCGTGCCGCCTGCAACCATCACGTCGGCGTCCCCCAGGGCGATGAGCCGCGCGGCGTCGCCGATGGCATGTGCCCCCGTCGAACAGGCTGTGACGACTGCGTGGTTCGGCCCTTGGAGCCCGTGCGCTATTGCAACGTAGCCGGATGCGAGGTTGATTAATCGGCCCGGAATGAAGAATGGCGAGACGCGCCGCGGCCCTTTTTCCTTCAGAACGATGGCAGTTTCGGCAATGCCGGTGAGACCGCCAATCCCGGAACCGATCATGACCCCGGTTCGGATGCGGTCCTCGTGAGTTGAAGGTTTCCAAGCCGCGTCATCCAGCGCCTGATGCGCTGCACCCATGGCGAAGATAATGAAGTCATCGACCTTGCGTTGCTCCTTCGGCTCCATCCACAGGTCAGGATCGAAGGTGCCATCAGCGCCGTTTCCGCGCGGAACCTGACACGCGATTTTCGAAGCCAGGTCTGAAACGTCGAATGTTTCGACGCGTCGTGCGCCGCTTTCTCCGTTGATGAGGCGCCGCCAAGTGGATTCAACCCCGCAGGCCAGCGGCGTCACCATGCCGAGGCCCGTGACGACCACGCGTCTCATCTTCGGCTCTCCTGAGGGGTCTCCTCGCTCATTAGTAGCCGAACCGGCCGCCGCAGCAAGCGGGCGAGCCAGCGCAATATCGTGCGAAAATTTGCTTGGGTCGGCGGGACGAATTCAGCTCTTGGCGTTTTTCTCAAGGAATTTTATTGCATCGCCGACGGTTAAAATCGTTTCCGCAGCATCGTCTGGGATCTCACAGCCGAACTCTTCCTCAAAGGCCATGACGAGCTCAACCGTGTCGAGGCTATCAGCGCCCAGATCATCGATGAAGCTTGCGTTTTCCGTCACCTTGTCGGCTTCGACGCCGAGATGCTCGACCACAATCTTTTTCACCCGCTCGCCAACATCGCTCATCACTATGACCTCTTGTCCCGATTCAATGGCGGCTCGATCGGTAGCGCCCCCGAGCCATTGCGCTATGACGTTGTGCGGTGCGGCGCCCGGTTACCTGGTCGCGAGCCGGACCCTGGCGATGATTGCAACCCTTTCTGCCGCCCCAGACAAACCGAAGTTCGGTTATCACACTTCAAATGCCTTGACCAGCATGCCTCAAATGCCTCGACCAGCATGCCTCAAATGCCTTGACCAGCATGCCGGCCGAGCACCGTACCTGCTTTTACAGGGGCTCAGATCATCGCCATCCCGCCATTGACATGAATGGTCTGCCCTGTGACATAGCCGGCCTCCTCCGAGGCGAGATAGACGGCCGCCGCGGCGACATCGGCTCCAGTCCCTAACCGCGCGGCCGGCACTCTGGAGAGGATTGTCTCCCGCTGCTTGGGATTGAGCTTGTCCGTCATGGCGCTGGCGATGAGACCAGGTGCGATGGCATTTGCGGTTACCCCGCGTTTGGCATATTCGGCTGCGACCGATTTGATCATGCCGACGAGTCCGGCTTTGCTGGCCGTGTAATTGCCTTGCCCGGCATTGCCAGTGACCCCCACCACTGAGGAGATCCCGATAATCCGCCCAAAACGGCGCCGCATCATTCCCCGTACGGCGGCACGGGTAAGCCGAAACGTTGCGGTCAGATTTACCGCGATCACATGATCCCAGTCCTCATCGCGGAGCTGGACCAGCAGGTTGTCCCTGGTGATCCCCGCATTCGCCACGAGGATATCGAGCTGGCCCATGAGCTCCTCGCAACTGGGGACGAGGCGCTCGACTTCTTCCCAGTCTGCGAGATTGCAAGGTAGGACGTGAATCCGCTCCCGGAGGGTATCGGCGAGCCCATCGAGGATCTCGCGTCTAGTCCCGGACAGTGCGACCGTGGCCCCTTGTGCGTGAAGCGCCCGGACGATCGCACCGCCTATTGTGCCGGTCGCGCCGGTAACAAGCGCCATCTTTCCGGTCAGATCAAACATTGATCTCCCCGTACAGCCATCCAGCCTTGAAGGAGCCAACCTCCTCTGGTGTTCCGATAGAAGTGATTTGCGCACCCTGTGCAATACGTCTGACCAAACCGCTCAGCACCTTACCCGCTCCAACTTCGTAGAATTTACTAACACCTGCCGCTGCCATGACCCGAACGGATTCGCGCCAGCGTACAGTACCCGTCACCTGCGCAATGAGCGCACGCACAATTTCCGCCGGATCCCTGAGTGGGGTGGCCGATACATTGGCAACAACCGGCACGAGGGGCGGTTTGATTGAGACCTGCGCGAGCGCCGCGCTCATCACGTCGGCGGCCGGTTGCATCAATGCGCAATGGAAAGGAGCCGAGACCGACAGCATCGTGGCGCGGCGCGCGCCATTCTTTCTTGCGATCTCGACTGCCCGCTCAACCGCTGCTCTGTGCCCGGAGACCACAACCTGCGCACCGCCATTGTCATTTGCGGCCTGGCACACTTCTCCCTCACTTGCTTGCTCGGCAACTGCGACCGCCTGGTCGAATTCGAGGCCAATCAAGGCCGCCATGGCTCCGATGCCGACTGGAACGGATTCCTGCATGGCGCGACCGCGAAGGCGCACCAGCCTCGCCGCCTCGCTGATGGAGAGCGCCCCCGAGGCAGCCAATGCCGAGTATTCACCGAGCGAATGCCCCGCCACGAACGCGGCATCCCGTGCGAGGTCCACGCCGGCCTCGGCCTCCAGGACGCGCATGACCGCAAGCGACATGGCCATGAGAGCGGGCTGGGCATTTTCCGTGAGGATGAGCTCCTCGGCAGGCCCCTCCCAGATGATCCGGGTGAGCTTCTGATCGAGAGCCGCATCGACCTCAGCAAATACCTGTCGTGCCGGCGCAAAGGCCTGCGCGAGCGGCTTGCCCATGCCGACGCTTTGACTTCCTTGACCGGGAAAAATGAACGCAACGGACATTCCAGCTGGCCTTACCACTCGGGGAGCACGGCCCGGTGGCCATTGCTAGGATGGCATCTGGCGGAAGTCACGCAGTTTGGCCACTCGCCCTCGAACGTCCCTGCCCCCCCGCCTTCCATGATTGCTCACCTTCCGAATTCTCCACGCGGCGCGCCTGCCTCCCACCTTGCCCTCATCGTGATGTGCCTCACCGTGATGTAGCTTGCCTTTTGCCGACGACGCCCTATAAGGCGCGCTTCCGCTCGACCCAGCCGGGAGCTGAACGGACGGGCGCTGGATAGACGTCCAGCGCAGGACCAGTTGGTCCGGCGTCCTGTGTTCCCGCCTTCCGAGCACTCGAGCCTTTCCCGAGGCTTGAAGGGCTTTGCGCTGAAGAGAGCGTGAGACGCAGAGAAAGGACATTCGCATGCCGCTTTATGAACATGTGTTTCTGACGCGCCAGGACGCCAGCCCGCAACAGGTTGAAGAGCTCACTGGTCAATTCAAGGGCGTCATCGAGCAGATGGGAGGCAAGGTCACGAAGGTGGAGCAATGGGGCGTGAAGTCCCTCTCCTATCGTGTGCGCAAAAATCGCAAGGCGCATTTCACGTTGTTCAATGTGGACGCGTTACCCGCTACGCTTAATGAAGTTGAGCGTCAGGAGCGGCTGAACGAAGATGTGTTGCGCTATCTAACAGTGGGGGTCGAGGAGCATGAGTCAGGCCCCTCTGCCATGATGCGAAAGGCCGATCGCGACAGGGAGCGCGAGGATCGAGGATTTGGCTTTCGCGATCGGGATCGCGGAGGTTTTCGCGACCGCGACCGTGACCGCGGCGAGCACCGTCGCGAGCGCGACCGCGAGCCTCGCGCGCCCCGTGAAAGCGCGGATGAAGCCGTCGCAGGCTCGCCCGAGGAGTAATTGACCATGGCATTCGGCCAGCCCCAAACCCGGCGCCCGTTCTTTCGCCGGCGCAAGACCTGCCCCTTCTCCGGCGCGAACGCACCGAAGATCGATTACAAGGACGTGAGACTCTTGCAACGTTACATCTCCGAACGGGGAAAGATTGTGCCGAGCCGGATCACTGCGGTTTCGGCCAAGAAGCAGCGCGAGCTCGCCCGTGCCATCAAGCGTGCCCGCTTTCTCGGCCTGTTGCCTTACGTGATCAGTTGATTAGCAAAAGCTGAAGAGGTGGCCTCGGATCGGGGCTCTCGCGTAGACCATGGTTGGGACAAACGCGCTTTGTCTCTAACCGCTCGTGCAGCGGGACAGCTATCATGATTCAAATCGCTCTTGTTGGGCTCGGCGCCGGCATCGCAGCGGGGTTGCTTTTTGCATCCCTGGCGACAGGATCGATTACAGCGATTTTGCTGTTCTACATCGCCCCCTTGCCGGTGTTCATTGCGACCTTGGGATGGCGTCACGTTGCGGGACTCATCGCGGCTGCGTGCGCGACGGCAACGGTGACGATCGTCTCCGGCGCATTCTTCCTCGCCGTGCCGGTGATTTCGTTCGCAGCATGGTGGCTTGGCTACCTGGCCCTGCTCTCCCGGCCCGCGGCTCATCCCGAGGGAGAAGTCGAATGGTATCCCGTTGGCCGCCTGGTGTTGTGGGCGGCAATGATGGGCACCCTCGTGGTCTTCGCGGCAGTTCCAAATTTCGGAACAGACCAGCAGACGGTGCAGGCCGGTTTGCGAAAAA
>Ga0209328_10000074_pt1 | contig 18024 bp, 13 predicted proteins | sample JacPinW_OM3H0_M1_FD_187954 | JGI IMG/M metagenome (GOLD analysis project Ga0209328, IMG submission 187954) | Forest soil microbial communities from Algoma, Ontario, Canada - Jack Pine, Ontario site 1_JW_OM3H0_M1 (SPAdes) (version 2) | ecosystem: Environmental > Terrestrial > Soil > Boreal... | reverse complement strand
ACGGCGGCGTTTCGCATACGGTGGGACATATCGGAGTCACCGACAGTATGAGCAAAGAGGGGTTTATCTGGGGGCTCAAGAACCGGGTACTGCAAAATATTGCGCGCACTGCGCCTGGCGCCACTGGCCTTCGCGTCAGGCTGCACCGCTGGCGTGGCGTTCACATTGAAGAAGGCGTGTGGATCGGCTACGACGCGATCATAGAAACATCGCATCCTGATTACGTAACGATAAAAGCCGGAGCGTCGATCGGAATTCGGGCGGTGATTATCGCGCATTTCCGCGAACTGCACGGCGTAGTAATTGAGGAAGATGCCTCAATCGGGCCGGGCGCGATTATCATGCCGAATGTTACGATAGGGAGAGGATCGGTGGTCACTGCGGGTAGCGTGGTGACAAAATCCGTTCCCGCAATGACGGTGGTCCAGGGTAATCCTGCTGAACCTATCGCTCGTGTTGGTGTTCCATTGAAGATGAATATTTCGTTGCGAGAATTTTCCAAAAAACTTCGGCCTCTCGGAAAAACCTAATCGTGCAATCTCAAACCAAAATAAGAGTCGCCGTAGCGCCGGCGACAGAGTACGAACTTCGTCGACGTCTTTTTGATATGTTGGGTTCTCAGCTTGAGGTTTCGTTCGAATCGCATACACCGGGCAACTATGAAGGTCTTCAGGGACTGATCGCATTAAGCGGGGCAGCTGAGGCTGCGCGTGAGGCGTCCCTACGCAATGTCAGCTGCTACGAAGTTATTCTTTCGCAGCCAATTCCTTTCGCAGCACAATCCGCGATCACATTTACCTCGTCAGCAGCGGTGCACCGCGCGTTTCGCGGTAAGACGCTTGCTGATTCGAGCTTAATAACTTTTTCTCCGGTCTCCGATTCACTCGAATCGCTGGCCAAGGTGGGGGATCACACCGTCTGGGGTATCGAGCAGCTAGGCAATCAAGAATACCATCGCGTTGGCGTAGATGTACCGGTGTTTACGGAAAAGGATTTTTTCCATAACCATTTTAGAGAGCTGCGCTGGTTCGCCATGGTGCCCCTCTTGCATTTTGTGCGTCAACTCCTGGGCCCGGATGGCTGGCCGGCCCCGGAACGGCGCGCCAGTTTCATCATAGACGACCCGAATCTTCATCATCGAAGTTATGGCTATATCGATTTTGACAAATTGGCAAATCATGCCTCAGCTCACAACTACCACGCGACGATAGCCACTGTCCCGCTGGATGCCTGGTATTTTGATCGCAAGGTAGTAGATCTTTTTCAGACGCACAAAAAACACATTTCGCTGATGATGCATGGCGTCAATCATGTGGCTGACGAGTTGGCAAGATCTTACGAGGAAGAGGACGCATTGAGTCTTCTCGCGACTGGTCTGCGCCGAATCGCGGACCTTGAATCGCGCTCTGGTGTTGCCGTTGCGCGCATCATGGCAGCCCCACATGGCGCTTTTGCGGAATTCATTGCGGACTTGATGGCACGTTTAGGCTATGAAGCCGCCTGCGTTTCGATCGGCTCGTTGCTTCGTTGGAATCCAGAAAAACTTTGGCCGACTAATTTTGGATTTTCCATAGCGCAACCACTCGGAAGCTTGGGTTTTCCTGTTTTTCACAGAATCGGTATTTCGGAAACTGACATCAGGCTCAGGACTTTTTTGGGACAGCCGGTGATTGTCGCCACCCACCATCAGGACTGTGTTTCCAATTTCGCGCGCCTCGAATCCATGGCGAATATAATCAATGAGACCCCCAACGTTCAGTGGATGGGAATTGAGGATATATCGAGGACGAATTTCGTGTCGAAAACGATAAAAGGAATGCACCAGATCTGGCCATATTCACGCCGTTTTAAAGTTCCGCTTTCCCAAGAAGTCACCGACGTGCAGATATGTCGCTCGCTGTATTGTGAGGGATTTACTATCGATCTACGCAGTAATCGTCGAGATGGCACGGAGTCCCTGGTGCCCAATGTTCCAGCGCGGTACAGAATTTCGAATAACTCAATGGAAATATTCTTCCCTCCCGCCGATCGTGTGGATTACAAACAAGTTGCAAGCAAAAGCCTTGGAATGTGGCCAATCGTGCGGCGCCTGCTCACTGAAGCGCGTGACCGCACTAAACCGATCTTGTCGCTAGCATCGGCGCGATGAGAAACGCGCGTGCCGGATGAATTACCCGTCTTATTCAAGACAACCAGTCACGATTATTCGCAACGAAGACGTCACACACTCGTTACGCTAATAGAAGGGCTTAGGAGCGAACCATGAAGGGTGTTGTACTTGCAGGCGGAAAGGGCTCACGGCTCTACCCACTCACGCGCGTCACCAACAAGCATCTGTTGCCGGTGTATGACCGGCCGATGATTTTTTATCCCATCCAGACGCTCGTCGATGCCGGCATTCGAGACATCATCATCGTTACCGGAGGTCAAAACTCTGGGGATTTTCTTCGCCTTCTTTCGAATGGCAAAGACTTCCAATTGCATCGCATTCATTACACCTATCAGGAAGGGGAAGGCGGTATCGCCGACGCATTGCGGCTTGCGGAGCCTTTCGTGGAAGGCGAAAAAATATGCGTGGTGCTGGGCGATAACATAATCGAGAACAACATCATCGGTGCAAAAGAGGCGTTTGAGAAACAGCCCGCTGGGGCGCACATTTTGTTGAAAGAAGTTGAAGATCCTGAGCGATTTGGCTGCCCCGAAATCGTAAACGGCAAGATCCTCGGCATCGAAGAAAAACCTAAAGCTCCCAAATCCAATTACGCGGTTACCGGCATCTACTTTTACGATGCCACCGTTTTCGAAAAAATTGGCAAGACAAAAGTCAGTTGGCGCAATGAGCTTGAGATCACCGACGTTAATAATATGTATCTGGCTGAGAAAAGCCTGACGCACAGCGTTCTTGACGGCTGGTGGACCGACGCGGGCACATTCGAATCGTTGCTGCACGCCACAAAACTCGTGGCGGATACGGGAGCGAATAAGACTCCAGGACGAGGACCAGCCCCGCGGCACACAAAGGCATCGGACTAACACTATTTAGCTGTCGCAAATATTTTCGTCCTAGATTACAGGAGGAATGCTCTTGAAAGTTTTGGTTACAGGCGGTGCAGGATTTATCGGCTCGAACTTTGTTCGCCATCTATTGAACAGCAGACGTGACGTTAACGTCACTAATTTCGACAGCCTTACGTATGCGGGCAATCCCGAGAGTCTGGCGGATATCGCCGAAAACCCGCGATATCAGTTCGTACGTGGAGATATCACCGACAAGCAAGCAGTGGATATGGTATTTAAGAATGGCCTCGACGCGCTGGTAAATTTTGCGGCGGAAACGCACGTGGATCGCAGCATCGAAGACGCTACTCCGTTTTTACGCACCAATATTTTAGGCACGGAATGTCTACTGGGCGCCGCAAAACGTTTCAAGCTGCCGAAATTCGTACAAATCAGTACTGATGAGGTTTACGGCAGCGCGCCGGCAGGAATCAGTTTCACGGAAGAGACGGTGCTGGACCCGCGAAGCCCGTATGCCGCCAGTAAAGCCTCGGCTGATCATTTCGTTTCTGCGTATGCAAATACCTACGGAGTGCCGGCCGTTGTTCTTCGCTGCACCAATAATTACGGGCCTTATCAATTCCCAGAAAAACTCATCCCGTTAATGGTCGCTAATGCACGCGAAGACAAGCCTTTGCCGATTTATGGCGATGGGATGCAGGAACGGGATTGGTTATTCGTCGAGGATTACTGTCGCGCGATCGCACTGGCGTTGGAAAAAGCCGCGCCTGGAGCGATTTATAACGTGTCAGCAGGCGCGCCACAACCCAATCTAAAAATTGTCCGCACGATCCTCAAGCATCTCGGGAAGCCAGAGTCGTTGATGCAGTACGTTAAGGACCGGCCGGGACACGACCGCCGCTACGCTCTGGACAGCTCAAAAATCCAGAAAGAGCTGGGTTGGTCGCCTAAGGTGTCGTTCGAGGAAGGAATTCGACGCACTGTGGATTGGTATCAGGAGAACACTGCATGGCTTGACCATGCGCGCTCTGGTGAGTATCGAAATTATTATGAACGCCATTACGTGCGGCGCACCGAAACATTTAGCAAGTAGTGTTTCGGTCAAGCGCGTCAATTGTAAGGCGCGCCAAAATATCGCGATGCTTTTTTGCGCAGCCGGAGTCTCGCTTTGAGCTTTGCAGATCAGCCAAAACGGCGCTGGCTGCTGTTCGTAGCGTGGTTGGCCTGTAGCATCTTACTTTCCTGGACGGCCTTCGCTGCTCTCCTGCGTTATTCATTCGGCAACGACGATGCTTCCCACATTCTTCTGATTCCGTTGATATCTGCCTGGCTGATGTTCATCGACCGAAGACGGATCTTTACGAGCCTGTCTTCCGATGTCATGACTGGCCTCGCACTTTTGCTCCCTGGCATAGCAGCTGTTGTTTGGAGTATTAGAATTCAGTCTCCGTCGTTATGCGCATTTGGCTTAGTAATTGTGTGGATTGCCGGTTTCGCACTGGCATTCGGACGAGAGGCACTGAAGGCCGCGCGATTTCCTTTGATGTTCCTGTTTCTATTTATTCCACTACCCGAAGCGCTGCTCAGTAGAGTGGTGTATTTTCTTCAAAAGGGTTCGACAGAAATATCGGCATTGTTATTTGGACTGACACCGCTGCCAGTTCTCAGAGAAGGTTTCGTATTCCATCTACCGCGCTTCAGTATTGAGGTGGCGCGGGAATGCAGCGGCATCCGCTCCAGCATTGCTTTGCTGGTTCTGGCGATCCTGGTTGGTCACTTTTATCTGCGGACCTGGTGGAAACAACTGGTCTTCGTGCTTGCTGGGTTTGCAGTGATGATTGTGAAGAACGGCATTCGGATCGTTACGCTAACAATGCTGGCAAGCTATGTGGATCCAGGATTTCTTTATGGCAATCTCCACCACGAGGGTGGAGTGGTATTTTTTATGATTGGATTGCTGCTAATGGTTCCGGTGTTTTGGATATTACAAACCAGAGAGCCTGCCGCGGACCTGCAAGCTCCGAAAATACCTGCACCCGCGGTGGAAAGCTAAACGTAGAGGCCAAAACCCAGCCCGGCTACTTCTTCGCTGCCATTGGTTCCGCTTCGCTACCATAACCGTAATAATAATTGTTATAGGTATCCGCGGAATCGACGCGGTTCAGAACCACACCTAATAAATTTTTGTCGCGAAATTCTGCCGATACCCGCTGGGCAATCTCAGAATCGGTGCTTCCAGCTCTTACAACGAATAACACGCCATCGCATAAATCAGCCAACATACTGGCGTCATGAACGGGCAAAGCTGGGGGCGAGTCCAGGATGACCCAATCAAAGATGTCGCTCATCGCGTCCAACAGGTGCTTCATCTTATCGCGGAGGAGCAGTTCGCTAGGGTTGGAAACCGGTTGGCCGCCTGGAATAAAACAGAGATTCCCATCCAGCCCGCTTTGAATAATCGCGTATTCGTCGACTTCACCGCGCAGATAATCAGTAAGTCCGGGGCCCGCAGGCGCACCTAACGATTGATGGAGCCTGGAAGCGCGCAAATCGGCGTCAATCAGCAATACGCGGCGGTCCGGTTGACGGACGATGGACTGAGCCAGATTCGCCGCAACAAACGTTTTTCCTTCCGCCGGAATACTGCTGGTAATGAGCAGTTTCTTCAATTGCTGGGTTCCCGCGATCTGGTATAACCGCGACCGCAGGGTGCGAAACCGCTCAGCGCCGATGCGATCACCGTCGCCGCCCACGAAAACGCTGTTCCGGGCATCCACTGTCCACTGGGGATGGGTACACCGTTTGATGAGCTCCTCATAATTGAGGAAACGGGTTTCCTTGAAGCGCGGATCAATACCCGGCAGGCGCATGTTTTCGACGCGCATCACATCTTCGGGCGGCTCAATGGGACGATTGATCTCGGCGGCGCCCTCCACCAAGTCAGCAGTGACCACCCTTGGCGGTTGCGTAGCTTTGTCCTGTGCCGCTTTTTTCAGCGCTTCGTGAATCCTGCTCATTGCTTCCTCATATTCCGCGTAGCCGCTTAGACTCCGCTAAAAATGTGCTCTTTGCGGTCGGCCACTGCGTTGCCATTTAATCCCGCGACAGCCAGAGTGGGTACCACCGTCAACACCGGGAGTTGCAAGAAAAGTTCCGCGTCGTGTTCGCTATGGATGGTTTTATCCATCATGGCGAGGAGGAACAATATACCAAAACCGAGTGCCAAACCGCCTACAGCGCCTCCACCAAGGAAATAAGGTTTCTTTGGAAAGGACGGACTTTGCGGAAAGTTTGGTGGGTCATATACACGAAACTGCTCACTGTCCTGTTGGTGCACCAAAGCGCCAGCCATCGTTGAAGTTTGGCTCTTTTTGAGCAGCTCGTTATAAATGTCCGAGGCCGTTTGATGGTCGCGAGTGATTTCCTTGAACTGCTGCTCGACCATGGGAGTCGCTTGCATGCGTCCCTGAAGTTGGGCCGTCTGTGACCGGATTTGCGCCTGTTCGCGCATCAAATTGGCGATGGTCAAATCGTCCTGCTTCAATTTAGCGCGCAGCAGTTGAATCTGGGGAGGTTCATGGGTAGATTGCGCGGGCGTGTTAGCAGGCGCCGGCTTGGGTGGTTCAGCCATGCGCTTTTTGAGTTCGGCAATCTGGCTCTCGGTCTTGATCACATCTGGATGATCCGGGGTATAGCGAGCAAGTAAGTTCGTGAGCTGATCCTGCAAGAGAGTGAGCTGCTGGTCCGCGGAGTCCGGATTGGGCCCACCAGTTGTGCGGGTCTTCCAGTTAGCTTCCTCCTGCTGCAATATGGATTCGTTGAAGGCTTTCTCTTGCTGGGCCCGGCTCAAGGCCTGGGTGTTGGCTTCCATTTGCGAGTTGGTACCCATCAAGATGCCTATGTTCGTTTGATTATCTTCCGGTAATGAGCCCGGATGCTGACGTTTAAATTCCGCGAGTTTGGCGTCCTCTTGGTCCAATTTTGTCTTTGCTTCGGCAAGCTGCTCGCCCAGGAAGCTGGTGGTTCGTGTAGCTTGCTGTTCGGCCTGACGCGCATTCTGCGCGAGAAACATGGAAGTAACTTCGGTGCAAACCTGTTGCGCAAGCTGCGGCGTGTCAAAGGTCGCTGTGATATAGAATCCCGGCAACTGGTGAGTGCCAGTGCCCTGCATGGATTCGACGGGCTTGATAGCGATTGCTTCGCGCAGCCTTTGCACCAGTTCGTCGATGTGGAATTTACCTCGATCCTCGGGGTAAAGATTTAACTTTTCGACAATTGGTTGCAGCCGCGAGCGGCTCAAAATCTGTTCCTGCATCGTTGCCAGGCGGTGATTCAAGTCATCAGAAACGACCGGATCGACATACTTCGAAGATACCGTTGGCTGCTCCACGAGTACCAGGGTCTGGGAGGTATAGCGCTTCGGCAGCACGTTGGCCGCAACCCAAGCCACTATGGTTAATAGGACGGTGCTGATGGGTAGAATCCACCAATAACGTCTCAAAACTCGTTTTGCGTCTGTCGAATTCAGCTCGCGATTTGCAGCCATGTCTACCTCGTTAAATTTCTTCCTGAGCGCTTAAATTACGGGGAAAGCTTATAATACACTGTAGGACCCGTGGTGTGTTGTCGCTCTATACGATGCACTCGTCATGCCAACCCGTTGGTCCCGGGCTGTCAGATACGATCCCTCAAGTTGTAGATAAAACCAATTGTATCATAGACTTAAACAAGGAAGCATTATCTTCTCAGAGGGCCCTTCGGCTTGGTAATTCAACCCTACCGAAGAGTGGAACTGTTGTGCCACATTGTGGCTGCTTTGTCCGAGGCCCCGACTGGTGTCATTGGGGCTTGGTTATTATGCCTAGAACCGTATCCTGAAGTTATCCTTCTATTTGATATACGAGGAGGATAAATTTGCATGGTAGACGCGGTTGGGGCCGCTTAGAACAATATGAGCTTTAATCTGCGACGTTTGACACTTCTATTCGCGCTCTTCCTGCCTGCGTCGTCTTTAATGTGGTCGTGCCATCGGGACCCCGCCACCCGTATTCAGAAAGCCATGGAACGCGGTGACCGCGAGTTTAATGCGGGCAAATACCCTGAGGCCATCATCTACTATGGCCAAGCCTTGCAAGTGGACTCCCGCTACGCGCCCGGGCACTACAAGCTGGCCCAGTGTCAAATGAAAATGGGCAGTTTCGCCTCTGCCTTTCGTGAATTCGCTCGTACTGTGGAACTCGACCCCCAAAATTGGGCCGCTCAATTGGAGCTGGCGAAGTTATCTTTGGCCGGAGGGAAGGCGCAAGAGGCTAAAGATCGCGCTTTAGTGATTCTAGAGAGCAATCCCAAGAATGCTGACGCACAGATAGTTTTATCCTCCGCTGACGCCGCTCTGGGAGATTTAAAAGCGGCGCTACGGGAGGCGCAAGAGGCTACGGTTTTGGCACCCGATCAGCCTGCGGTCTTCATACACCTGGGCGTTCTGCAGGCTAAGACTGGAGACGCAACACGAGCTGAAGCGACTCTCAAGCAGGCCAAAGCTCTGGACTCTACCGGCATCACCGCGATGATGACGCTGGGAAGTTTTTATGAACAGCAACGCCGCTGGATACAGGCAGCCGAGGAATTTCAAGCAGCTATACCGCGCGCTCCGAAAAATCCTTTGCCACGCGCTGCATTGGCCAGTGTGTATATGAACCAGGGCCAGGAAGCGCTGGCTGAAAAAACCTTGGTTGAGGCCAAAGAACAATTGAAGGACGATCCCGCCGCGTACCGCATGCTCGGCGATTATTACTTAGGACGCGGGGAAAATACCAAAGCACTCGCAGAATTTTCCGCACTCGCCTCACAGCATTCCAATGACAGGCAAGTACGCAAGACCTACATTCAGCTACTAGTGCTAAACCATCGTACCGATGAGGCCGCATCTCTCACTGATGATCTTTTGAAGAGCTCGCCGCAGGATATCGACGGATTGGTACTCAAAGGCGAGATCCAACTGCAGCGAGGGAAGGTGGACGACAGTATTCAAACGTTGCAGCAAGCGTTGCACGCCGCCCCGGATAACGCTTTCGCGCATTACCAAATGGGGCTCGCGCTGCGGCAAAAAGGAAAGCCGCAGGAGGCGGAAACCGAATTACGTCAGGCCGTTCGCCTTAGTCCTTCACTTTATGAAGCCTGGCGCGCGCTTGGTGAAATCGCTTTACAACGAGGTGACTGGTCCGGGTTGCACAACATCGCGGTGGAGTTGAAAAAGATCGCGCCGCGTGCGGCGGAAGGATATTTATTCGATGCTATCTCGGCAATGAATCAGAATGATGCTGCAAGCGCAGAAGCGGACCTCAATCAGTTGGTTGCCATTGCTCCGGACAAGGCGCTGGGTTATGTAAAGCTCGGGGAGCTGCGCGTGCTCCAGAAACGTTTGAATGAAGCCGAATCGTTATATCGCCAGGCACTGAGTCACGAACCCGGTTCGGTTGAGGCTGTGCAGGGGTTGGCGGATGTGGATTTTCGTCGAAACAAAGCGGACGACGCTTTGCAATTGCTCAAATCCACCATTGAACAAAATCCTAACAACGCGCAACTCTACGTGCTTCAGGCTCAAGCGTTGCTTCAGAATAAGCAGCCCACCGAAGCGGAAAAATCTCTCGAGCGAGCGCTCCAAATTGACAAACAAAATCTAAACGCGCTGGTGTTGCTCGCGCAGTTACAAGCTGGCCGAGGCGCGCGTGACGAGGCTATCTCCACTTACCAGCGCGCCATCGAAATTGCACCGAACAGTGCTGCGCTTCAGGTGGCGCTCGGCGGGTTGTATGAAAGCGCTGGTAACTGGCAAAAGGCGCAAACCATTTACCAAAAGGCGCTTTCGATGCAGCCCGATAATCCGCAAGCCGCCAACAATCTCGCTTACATCCTGCTGGAGCATAATGGCAGCGTTAATCTAGCGCTGACGCTTGCGCAGGCTGCGCGGCGAGGACTGCCGAATTCGCCCAATACCGCCGACACTCTCGGCTGGGCGTATTATCATAACGGCGCGTACTCTGTGGCCCAGCCCTTGCTCGAAGAGGCGGTAAAGAAAATGTCGGACAATCCCGCCTACCACTATCACCTGGGCGTGACGTATCAAAAATTAAATGACAACGTTCGCGCCCGTGCACAATTTGAAAAAGTGATTAGTTTGAAACCGGGTTCTCCCATCGCCGACGAATCGCGACGCGCGCTGGAACAAACTTCAGGTGGCTAGCCCCATTTCGGGAGCGTAAATCAACATTAAGGTTGTTCAGGAGAAGCGATTATGCCGGTGGATGTATCGACGAATCAGCAATCAGCAGAAAAAATTGTTCCTCTGGGTACCAAGAATGGTATCGAGCTGGCCATCCGCGGGCGAACGGAAAAGACTCTAGGCAAAATAATTGCCAAAGCGGATTCACCCGATCTGATTGAAGGCGTACGTGTCGAGCCCCTGCAGGTCTATCCGGATGACCGTGGTTTCTTCACAGAACTTGCCCGCCTCGGAAAGGGACTTGCTTCCGGGATGGTGCCCGACGGTACGCGAAATATTCAGGTCTCTTTTACGCTTACCTATCCCGGAACGATCAAAGCCATTCATTACCATTCGGAGCAAACCGATCTTTGGGCTCCGGTTTCCGGCATGCTTCAGGTTTTCCTCTGCGACCTGCGCCGCCATTCAAAAACGTTTGGCTTTATTAACACGCTGTATGTCGGCCGTTTTCGTCCTTGGGAAATTCTGATTCCCCCCGGTGTGGGTCATGGCTATAAGGCACTGGGGATTGAGCCCATCAACCTGCTGTACTTCACCGACCGTCACTACAATCCAGCGGATGAGCTGCGCCTGGCTTACAACGACCCGAATATCGGTTACGACTGGGAGACGCAATTCAAGTAGCAGATGCGCGTACTGCTCATTGGTGCCAACGGAATGCTGGGAAAAGACATCGTCCAGGAGTGGAAGGATGATGAGCTGATACCAGCCACCTCGCGGGACGCCGATATTCGAAGTTACGAACAAGTGGAACGTTTGATCACCGCTACTCGTCCGGAATGGATCATGCTCACCGCGGCATATACAGACGTGGACGGCAGTGAGCGGGATCCAGAGGGCGCTTTCGCGGTGAATGGCAAAGGCACAGAAAATGTGGCGGTAGTGGCGGAAAAGTATGGCGCGAAGGTCCTATACATAAGTACCGATTATGTTTTTGATGGCAAAGGGACGCGTCCCTACGAACCGGCAGATCCCATAGCCCCTATCAATGTATATGGCGAATCGAAAGCTCGCGGGGAGCAGGCGATACAGGCTGGCCTGCGAGATTGGTGCATCGTACGCACATCCTGGCTGTTTGGCGCGTCGGGATCGAGTTTCCCTGAAAAGATACTCCGAGCCGCCGAAACACGCCCTGAATTGTCCGTGGTCTCAGATCAGTTCGGCTCTCCAACGTACACCCGCGACCTGGCCGTCGCGATCCGAGCATTAGTTCATGCTGACGCGCGAGGTTTTGTGAGCGTTACGAACTCGGGCACATGTTCCTGGTTCGAATTTGCACAGGCAATTCTGCGGCAAGCCGGCAAAAACAATACTGTGAAACCCATCGATACGGTACAAGCGGCACGTGCTGCGAAAAGGCCGGCATATTCGGTGCTGTCACCCGCCGCCCTCCATGCGCTCGGAATTACCGTGCGTCACTGGCGCGAGGCGCTTCCGCCTTATCTGGCGGAATTGCGGAAGATGGGCAAATTAACTTAACTCACCGTGCCAGGTAGCTGTGTTCGCTTTAACGGGTGCCCAGCCTAATCGCGCGACTCAACAGAATCACGGAATAACTGCGGATACCTCGCTGGAGTACGCGCTCTCTTGTCCGGAGGCGTCAACCGCTGTCGTCACATAGAAATAACTCTGGCCGGTCTGCACGCTAGCGTCGGTATAGCTTAACGAGCCGTCCAAACTGGAGTTCACTCTCGCATATCCAGAACCGCTCGTGGCACTGCGGTAGACGTTATATCCAGTTGCGGAAGTACTGGCATTCCAGGAAAGCAGTACGGTGTGCTGAGCTTGGGTAACTCCGTTGCCCGAAATCGGGATGGATGAGGGCGCCCCATTAGCGTTGCTGACGATGGCGAGCGTGCCAGCTGTAGCCGCGGCAGTCGTGGGCGAATACTGCACCGTTAAGGTAATGCTCTGCGACGGGGACAGGGTTACCGCCGCTCCGCCCGACAGCGATAAATTAGCTCCCGTTAAAGCTGCGCGGGAAATCATCACGTTCGAATTGCCGGTATTCGTTAGCGTCACAATACGAGAAGCGGTGCTTCCCACGCTGACGTTTCCGAAATTTACGTTGAGAGGATTCACAGTCAGGCTCAATCCCGGAGCCACGCCCGCACCGCTCAGTACCATGGAAGAAGGCGAATTGGAAGCGTCGCTAACAAGGGTGAGGCCTCCGCTCGAAGCTCCTGCGGATTTGGGATTGAATTGCACGTTGAAGGTCGCCGTTTTGCCTGCGCTCAATGTCACGGGAAGAGTTAATCCGGAAGTGCTGAAGCCAGCGCCTGAAATATTCGCTGCCGCGATCGTCACCGGTACAGTGCCGGGATTGGCGATCTGAACCGTTTGCGAATTAGCCACACCGGTCACAGCGTTGCCGAAGTTAATACTTGCTGGCGATAGGTTAAGCGATGACTGCGCCACAGTTCCAGAAACGCTGACGCTGGTGACGCCGCCTTGGGCACTAACTAAGGAAATCTCGCCGCTGCTGGTTCTGTTCGAAGTGGGGCTGTATCTCACAGTCAAAGTCAGGCTTTCGCCCGGCACGACCAGCACCGGGGTAGCAATACCTGAGGTAGAAAATCCTGACCCACTGAGGTTGATCCGCGAAAGGGTCACATTGGCAGACCCAACGTTTTTCAACGTGGTCACCGCCGAGGCCGTGCTGCCCTGCTTTACATTGTTGAAATTGAGGGCCGCGGGTGTGGCAATCAGCTTTCCAATCGCCTGAGTCGTCCCAGTTCCGTCCAGGGCTACGCTCTCTGATGGGGCATTAGGATCGTCGCTTGAAACGGTCACGGCGCCAAAGAAGTTTCCAGACGTTTTTGGTGAGAAGCTGACATCAACAACCACGTTGCCACCCGCCGGAACTGTCATTGGCGTCTTGATGGAGCTTCCTGCAAAGCCGGTCCCTGAGACCACTATGCGCGAGATAGTGAGATTCGCGGCGCCGGAGTTTGTGAGGGTTACAGCGGCATTTGCAACGGTGTTCACGGTAACGTTTCCGAAATTGTGACTGCCCGGCGACACGGTCAATTGCTGCGAGGAGCCACCGGTCGACCCGGTCAAGATCACGGCATTAGGAGAGCCAGGTTGCCCATTGAAACTCAATGTACCCGCTGCTTTGCCCGCTCGGCCTCCCTTATACCAAACGGTGAAATTGGATCTCTGTCCGGGATTTAAGGACAGCGGAAATTTCAGCCCCGAAATGGAAAACTCGGAACGGGAAACAATGGCTTTCGTCAGCGTTACAGTTGTCTTGCTATTGTTGATGACCGTAGCGGTGTGTGAGACCTGCTTGCCTGTCCCTACGCTTCCAAAATCCACGGCCCCCGGTATTACCTGAATAGCGGATTGCGCGTTATTGTGGCCGCTGACCATTCCTGTACAGCCGCTGGTCCACAGCAAAATCATGAGGACCGCGCTCCATAGAATCAGCGCTCCCGCGAAGTTTGATGTTGCGAAAATTCCCGGCGCTAGTAGCCTAGAGCCCTTATAGTACTTAGCCATTTCTCCCCCGAGCTGCGTCTAGGGAAGACTAGATTTGGACGTAGTTTGGAACTACTGGTGGGTCGTCCCAATTTGGTGCAGGTAGTACCTGCCCCGAGGGACAAAAGCACTGCCCCGTCTTTACTACTTGCTACTAGTATACAGTATTAACTAATTAATTAGAGGTTAATTGTCGAGGAATTTTAGGCGGCCGAATTGTTCGAGGATTTACAGCTTTGCGAAAGGATTTTGGTCGGGACCATCCGAGGCCCGCGCCGGGCGCCGGGAAGTCAATCCGGCGTCTCGAATTTTATAGATTAATGCGCGATAGCTGATTTGAAGTGCGGCAGCGGTTTTGCGCCTGTTCCACTGGTGAGCGCGCAAGGAATCCAGAATCACGTTACGCTCAAGTTCCTGTATTGCAGCCTTGGCGATGCGTTTCAGAGGCACGGCCCCGACAGCCACTTTGATTTGCGATTTGATGGACGATCGCTCGGCTGCGACCGGTTGGCCCAGGGCGGCCTCCGGCCCTATTAGGACATGGCGAGCCATACCGTTGGAAAGCTCGCGGACATTTCCGGGCCAATTGGCATTCTGCAAATACTCGATTATTTCCTGGTTAAGAGGTTTCGATTGAATCGCGAAATGCTTCTCATGCAAGGTGCGGAAATATTCCGCCAACACGGGAATGTCTTCTTTGCGTTCACAAAGCTTAGGTAAACGAAAGCGAACCACATTAATTCTGTAAAACAGGTCAGAGCGAAAGTTTCCGGCGACAATTTCTTGTTCCAGATCCTTATTAGTAGCGCAGATTACGCGTACGTTCACAGCTCGTTCCGCCCGATCTCCGATACGCGCAAAACAGCCATCTTGCAGGAAGTGCAGAATCTTGCTTTGCAGGCTCATTTCCAGATCGGCGATCTCGTCCAGAAACAGCGTGCCATTGTGTGCGAGCTCCACGCGGCCTGGTTTTGAAACGTGTGCGCCGGTAAATGCCCCTTTTTCGTAGCCAAAGAGTTCGCTCTCCAGCAGATTGCCAGGTATCGCGGCGCAGTTTACCTTTATGAACTGGCCCTGGCTAAAGGGGGATCGAGCGTGAATCCACTGCGCCATGGCCTCCTTACCGGTGCCCCCGGCCCCACAAAGAAGGACCGGTATATTAGTCCTACATATCTTCTCGGCCCGAAGTCGAACTTCGTTCATTGCCGCTGACCGCCCAAAAAGCACGTAGTCCGGAGGAGGAGCGTTGGTTGGGCCTGGAGCGTTAGTTCGTGTTGTGGATGCGGTGACCATGGGCTGGTGCCATAAAGAGTGCATCCGATTCGCCAACATTAAGACCAGCCTGGAAAGACCGCACTAATTCGTAAGTCATTGATATACAGCGGTATAGCCAACAACTCAGAATAGAGTATTAGTACCGGGGAATAGGACCTGGCTCTGACCAGCGCCTGAAAAGGAAAATCTTCGCTCCATAAAAGAACAGTTTTCCACCGACATTTGGCGCTGTGGCCGCCCCTGAATCTGAGCTACCCTTCCCGAAGTGAGATATGGCACACTGTAAACCCTGCCCGGGCCGGTCGATCGCTCTGTGGCTTGCACTTGATTCTTCCTTAAAATGCCCTAGAGAGCGAATCGCCGAGAGCACCCCTTATTTGCTCTTCTGGCATGGCGGTCCCGAAGCTCATAGGTAGGCGGCATAGTATAGGTAGGCGACATAGTAATGATGGATAAATCTGTGCATTCCGAATTTTCCAGTATAAAGCTCGATCAACTGGTCTATGTCGAGCTGGAAGCCCGGAATGGTGGCATGATGCTAACGGTCTCCGAAGAAGGATTTACGTTTCGGGCGGTAACTCCCGTTCTCTCCACCGGGCGAATTCCGTTTTCCTTTGTCATTCACGGTACCGAGAAATTAGAAGGGTACGGTGAGATTAAGTGGACCAAGGATGACGGCAAAGTGGCAGGTTTGCAGTTCACCGATGTATCGACCCAATTTCTCAATGCGCTTAGGAGATGGTTGGCGCAACTAAGTGCGCCCAGCGTGGCCTCATCGGCTGAAGCACGAGCTGACAGCGCCTTCAAATTCGACCGCAATTTGAGGATGGAGGCTCCTCAACCCTCGGCGCCAGAACCGATGGCAGAGGCACCGGCTATATCTGGGTTTGGGCGAAATTTTGGCCAGTCGTTCGACAATGGAGCGCCGCAAAATCAGGCAGCTCAGGGTTCCGCGGGTGAAGTTAGCGCCGCGACGTTGCCGAGGTCGACATGGATCACGAGTGAATGGAATTATCCAGACGGTTTACCGGCAGACCCGGGCTCTCGCGGCAATGGTGTCGTTATAGCGGCGGTGGTGGCATGTTTCCTGTTGCTGGCTATCCTGCTATACAGTTTTCGCGAAACGATTGGTCGCTCTCTGATTTCCCTGGGGCAGACAATATCTGCGCCTTCGGAAACTTCCCAAGCCCAGGTTCCCGATACATCCAAGCCCGCGGAAGAACTCCAGCAGCCAGCCCCGACACCGACACCAGCAAATCCCAGCAAGGAAGACCGCCCCGCATCACAACCATCTGCGACTACGAGTGGTGCTGACAAACCGGAACCCGTCCGGCCACAAGAAAATAGCGAAAAAGTTGTTTCGCCTCCTACAAATGCAGAACCCACATTCAAGGATGAACGAGCGGGGCCTTCCGCTGAAGATAGCGCCCCCAAGAATACGCGCAACCTGAGCCCCGCTGAAGAGGTCCGTGCACTTTGGCAAGAGGTTGGTAAAGGAAATACCTCGGCCGAAGTAACTCTGGCAAAACTGTATTTAATTGGCGGCGGAGTGACGAAGAATTGCGATCAGGCCCGCGTACTGCTGAGAGCCGCGGCGAAAAAAGGCAACGGCGAGGCCATTACTAAGCTCTCGCAGATTATTCGGCAAGGCTGTCCTTAGACGTCACTGCGCAGTACCTTTATATTGATTGGATGTAGCAGGTTCGATTTAATCGCGGCAAGCTAATTTAATTGCTGGCGGCATTTTCGCCACGAACAATATCGTAGCGTTCGATCACCGCTGCCACGCCGAGCCGCATATTCCGTGCTTCTGAGCGAGGGTCAACACGTACGACTTTCCCTGCCGCTCTCACAAATACTTCCGAGCCATGGGTGATCTCAGCGGGTAGCGTGAGAGTAATGTCCAGTTCTGAGCCTGCTTGCAGATCCTGTTCTATTATGAAGTACATCCCCCGCGTGGAAATATCGAGCGTTTCACCCTTCTGCAAGCCACCCATCCGTAGGTCAACGGCCTCGGAGGGAATGCGAATCATTACCGGCAAGGACAGATCGTATCTCCGGGCATTGCGGCGTTCCGACATTCCTGGCATCCTCAGTAAACGCGGCGGCAGTATTACTTAGTTCCCGCCTTTCCTTACGAGTGACCTTACTGTAAATCGCGCGACGCCGCCACGTTGTAACAGCAAACAACCAGCACGGTTGTTCTAAAGATAAACGGCTCGTACTGGGAAGCGAGCCTACTCGTTCCGGCCCCCTATTCCGATGGTCGTAGGTTCTTCAGCCACTGCTGTCGGCGCGGGCACACTGGCCCGCCGCGTCCGTGGTGTATCGAGATTAAATTGGCGCATTTTGTACAGCAGCGCCTTGTAACTGATGCCCAACATTTTCGCGGCATCCTTGCGGCACCAGCGAGTTTTCTCCAGCGCATCGGCGATCGCTTCCATTTCCGCTTCGTCCTTCAGGCCGCGCACAAGGGCCTTTAGTCCTTGCGGCTCACGATGCACAGCAGGCTCCGCGCGCGGAGAAGTACGCTGTCTCGCGGAAGACATTTCTACCAGTTCGCGCAAGCTGCCCTCGTCATCCTCGAGGATTACGTAGCGCTTCACGAAGTTCTCGAGTTCGCGCAAATTGCCTGGCCATGGATAATTCACCGCGGCATCCAATAGATACTTTGACGGACCTTGCGGCGTTTTGCCGAACTTCTCGCTGTACTTCTGAAGAAAGTGACGGAACAAAAGTGGAATTTCCGAAGTGCGCTCGCGCAATGGCGGCACATTTATCGACAGCACGTTCAAGCGGTAGTAAAGATCTTCGCGGAATCTCCCAGTCTTCATCGCCTCTTGAACGTCGACGTTAGTGGCCGCCAGCACGCGTACATCGGTCTCCACCAGATGCCGGCCGCCCAGGCGGGAATATTGATGGTCCTGCAGGACATGCAGAAGTTTGGCCTGCAAATGGGTGGTCAT
>Ga0209328_10000073_pt1 | contig 18121 bp, 23 predicted proteins | sample JacPinW_OM3H0_M1_FD_187954 | JGI IMG/M metagenome (GOLD analysis project Ga0209328, IMG submission 187954) | Forest soil microbial communities from Algoma, Ontario, Canada - Jack Pine, Ontario site 1_JW_OM3H0_M1 (SPAdes) (version 2) | ecosystem: Environmental > Terrestrial > Soil > Boreal... | reverse complement strand
CGGATGTAGGCAGAGGTTGAGGAGCTGACGAAGAAGTTGAGAGGTTGAGGGGAGAAAGCGGAAAAACGGAAAGCTGAAAGGCGGAAACGGATTGGAGCACGGAGCTAGGAGATGGGAGTTGGGAGAGAACAGAGGTCAGAGACGACCGGAAAGATTGGGACACAGGCGCGGGCCAGCGCGCCGTTATCTGTTATTGCGCCGAATGATTCGGGCGACGCCGAGGAAGGTGCCAGTTACAAACAAGGCGATGGTCGATGGCTCGGGAACGGCGCGAAGTTGGAAAGCATTCACGGTCGGCGCCTGGGTAGTGTCGGTGCCGGTAAAGGTGATGATCTCGGTAGTGGCGCCGGCGGTGAATGTGCCGATGACATATTGGCCGGTGCCGCCAATCGCGTTGGTCGTGTTGTCATCAAGCGAAACGGGATTGGGCGCCGACGCGGTAGTGCGAAAGCCGGGCCCGGTGCCGTTGTAGTTCGAGGCGTTCACCCACCATTGAAATTCGTACTGCTGGCTGAGGGTCAACCCGCTGATGGTAAGAGTGAGAGTGTTGTTATCGTCAGTGGAGATGGCAGTGCTGAGCAGCGATTGGTAGTTGGCGCTCAGACTGTTAAACGGCGCATTGCCCGATCCGAGAGTGGATTCGGCAAGGAGGTGCCCAGGCGACTCGGTAAAAGTAAAGTTGCCGTTGGTGGCGGTGGTCGCCATGAACGGATATGTGAACGAAGCGAAGGTGACGCCGTTAATGGTGACGGCGGGGCCATTCATGTTGAATGCGGCGACCAGTGTTCCGTCAGTGCGCACATCGCTGTCGCCGGAGATGTTCGTGGGAGTTCCCCAGGTGATGACCGAGCCCTCAGCCCATGCCCACGCTGAAGGACCGGTCACGGCGACGACGAGGGCCGCGGCGACACTGACGAAGAGTAGTTTTCTAACCATCGGAACCCAGACCTCTCTTGAGGGGCGTAATTGGTTGCAAAAAACGAGTCGCGAGTCAATGCGATTCAGGGGAATACGCTCATGGCGCGCGGTTGATGGAAGATGTTGAGAAGGTGAGGGAACGGGAAACGCGGAAAACGGAAAGTGGAAAACGGAAAGTGGAAGACGAACATACGACCGCGGTTACACGGATAAAACGGATTCTCGAACGCCAGGGATTTCGAAGCAAAAGCTGAAACGCTGAAAAACGGAAACGCTGACGAAGAGCAGGGAAGCTGGGAGATCGGAGCTAGGAGCTGGGAGTTATCGCAGGGCGCCGTTGATGGAGGTGATCAATTTTTTCCAGCGCGTCCGCTCGTCCTCGGAAAGATCGGCCGCTTGATGATCGCGGGTCCAATGAACAAACGCTTTGGCCAACCGATATTTGGAGAAGTCATTAATTTCGGTTTTGAAAACATCGACGACTGAGCGCTCCGGTTGCGCGGTGGCGGTGGTGGCGACGTCCCAGCCCAGCTCGGTCCGCGCGACGTGGATGAGCGTGTCTCGAAGTAAATCTTCAACGGCGGGTCTTTCGAGCGGACCAGGATAAACATCCTTGGTGCGAAGGATCGATTTGTTGCCGAGCGCGTGGACCAGCTGCTCTTGATGCGCAGCTTGATCGGGCGGCATCTCCGAATCCAAAAGCGCTGCGACCTTGAGTTTGTGAGCGTGCAGGATGGTCGCGTAATAAACTACTTTCCCGGCGCCACTGGCGGGCAGCATCGAAATCTTGTCGCTAAGATCGACAATGCCGGCGTCGCGCAGCAATTGCGCAACCGCGTCCAGGTACCAGTAATCGGTCAAGCTTTCGAGGACGAGATTGCGCTGCTGCGCGAACAGGCTCTGGGCCAGATCGTACCCGAGCGCTTCCTGCAACGGCAAAAGCGCGACCGGATCTTCGGCGGTAATATTGGTGTGAACTTTGGTCCCCACACTGCGATCGGTCATTTCGACGACGCGAACGAGTTGCATTTCATCCGGTCCGACCAAAAAGGGCGAGTGGGTGGTGTAAAGGGTCTGGTTGGATTCGGCCAGGCGCGAGATGGTGGTGCGGAACTCGCGCTGTTTGAGGGCGTGCAGGCTCAAGCCCGGTTCGTCGAGCAGAAGGATGGCGTTCTTATAGTTGTTCGCGCTCTCGGCAAAAAAGACGATGAAGAACGAAACCAGCCACTGAAAACCTTCGGAGCGCTGGTCCAACTCGATCTCGACTCCGACGTCGTCCTCGACAATGACCTTGAGGTATTGGCCGTCAGCCACGATGCGCAAACGCTCCGCTTCATCGCGTTTCGAATCTGGCATCCAGGTGGCGCGAAGTTCGTCGGTCAGGCGAACACTGGCGGCGTTGAGCTGGTAGGAACGGCGATCGAGTTGATCGCGAAACGCCTGGAGCGCAGCGGCATCGCCCAGAAGCGGATCGTCAGTTTTCCCTAAATTGGAAAGTTCGCGCGCGCTGAAACCGAGGAGTTTTAGCAAACATTTGTTGCCGTAATCGTAGTAATCGTCGTCGACCAGGTTTCGTTCGGTGCGGGTGGCGAGATGATCGAGATGGATCAGAGGCCGGACCCGGAAAAAATCGCGGAACCGGATGAAAAGCGGGAGACGTGTCTGCAAAGTCCAAAGCGCGTGGGCGCGGCGCTCGTTCGTCTCGATCGTCTTGATCAAATCGTCGTAACGTTTTTCTTCGATCGCGTTTCCCTCTTCGATATTGGGAAAAACTTTTTCGAGCGCGAGTTTGAGGATCTTGGCAGCCTGGCCCGCGACTTCGTACTCGTCTTTCCATTGCTGCGAGAGCGCGACGATCGGTGTGCTCGGAGGATCGGCAGGCGACATGCCCTGCGGCGGAGGCGGCACCCGGCTGTCGATGTGCGCGCAGAGGCGGGCGAGATCTTTTTTGATGTCGCCAAATTTGGTGACGGGTGGGCCGCCGATCAGATTGTGCCAGAAGTCGTTGTTGAGTTTTCGGCCGGCGACGTATTCGCATTCGCGGAACTCGGGCTCAAGCGCTTCCTTGTCTTCCGGGTTGAGCCCGAAGTGCGCTTCCACCACGGTGACGTCGCCCGGAAGAATTTTGCCGCTGTTAATATCATCAAACTCGGAGCGCGGATAATCGCGCAGTGGATCGAACCCGCGCGTTCCAAGAGGCGGATTGATGCGCTGAATCGCTTCGAGCAGGGCGGTCTTGCCGGCCTCGTTCGGCCCGATCAAAATCGTTTTGCCTTTTTCGACATCGAACCAGCCGCTATCGCGAATGCTGCGATATTTGGTGACCCTAACGCGTTGCAAAAACATCCTTAGACGAGGCTATTTGTTGGTCGATCCAAAGCCAAGCCAAAACGAACCGCGGATTACGCGGATAAAACGGATTTTCGGAAGCAAAAGCGGAAAAGCGGAAACACTGAAAGCTGAAAGAAGAGGGAACCGCGGATTACGCGGATGAAACGGATTTCAAAACTGAAAAACTGAAAAACTGAAACGCTGAAACGCTGAAACGCTGAAAGCGGAAGCTGGGAGTTGGGGCGCCAGTCAATGATGGCGCCGACCGCGGTCGACGAATATTTTTGCCGCGGTGCGCCGGGGTCCGAGCCGGACTGGCGGTTAACGGCGATCTCGCCGATCGGCTAAGATTTTTTTGGCCGTGCGTCGCGCATTGTCCCCAGCAAGCGGGACACGCAACAAAACCTCTCCGACCGCGGATGCTTTTCTGGATCGAACGGCGTCATTGAATGGTCTGTCGAGCCGAAGAAAATGTTTGTCGGGTTTTATTCGAAGCCCAGTCGCGCTTATTTGATTAGGCACTGTTAATCACCTCATCTCACCAAATATAGTTCGGATTTCGGGTCCAAGCCGGACGGGTATCATTGAGAGGGAAAAGCGGAGCAACCGCGGATTACGCGGATGGAGCGGATTCGAGCCCGGAGCCCGGAGCACGGAGATTGGAGATTGGAGATGGGAGATGGGAAATGCGGATTGCGGAATTCGAAAATGCGGAACGCGAATTGCGAGTTCAATAGACGAAAGGCAGAAGGCGCCAGGGAGTCTGTTGTTGGTAAGCGCGGTATTGGTCGCCGAACTCGCGCACGAGAAAATCTTCCTCGGCCCGGATGCGGGCGATGATCAGAATCAACATCACTCCTATCAAAAGCAGTCCGGCAATGCTCCGGAAGACGAGGGCCCAACCGACCATCGACAACAGTGCGCCGAAGTAGCTCGGATGCCTGACGAACCGATAAGAGCCGTCGGTCTTCAAACGATGATCCGGTTGCACCGCAACGAAGATGGTGAAGCGAGGCCCAAGCTCGAACACAGTGGCGATTCGAATAAATCCGCCAATCACGGTCACGATTAATCCGAAATAGCGAACCGTGTCACCGTCGATCGTCCAAAGATCCAGACGATCGAGGCGCGGCGGCAGCCAGGTGAACGCGATGGCCACAATGATCATCGGAAGAAAAAGCCAGCGGCTGGAAGGATCTTCGCGCCGGCCGATTCCGTAGCTGCTGCTTCCGGAAAAGCCGAAAGCGATCGCGCCGGCCAGGGCGAGGAGAATGATCCCAACGCGCGCGGGATGCGAAAAGAACGTGGTCCAATCGCCCCATCCCCAAATGACCAAAGCCAGAAACGGCAATGTTCCGCCAATTCCAAAGATGAGGTTCTTAGTTGTTTGTCTGCTCATGTCGCCGAGTGAGAAGAGTTGAAAGCGGATTAAGGTTGGCGGAAAGGCGTATTGTTAATGATGAAACCTTACGGATGCGTGGTCATTGTCGCCACCGTTTGCGCCATCTCGATTATCGTGGTGGGGCTTTTGTTGTTCCTCATCAGTAATGCGTAGGGCATTTGAGGATGGAGAAGTTGATCCGTCTTCATGATTTACGGCGCGACCGCGGAAGTTGAGGTGTTGAGGCGTTACGCTCCCGCTAGGGCATCCAGAGTGTTCCCTGACTGTGGATTGCCGCAGAGCGGCAGGATTGAGAAGGTGAGAGGACCGGAACGGGACTGGCGACAAAATGGACTCCACGTTCGCAGCGCAGCTGCGGTAGAATTGCCGCCAAATGAATAACCGGCATGAGGAAATTGCGTCGGCGTTGCCGGCTGATCTGGATGCGCTGCCGCGGCTTCATGGGTTTCGGTTGCGCGGAATGCAGATGACGCGGTTGGAAACTTTCATCGATGCCGCGTTCGCGTTCGCGATCTCGATGCTGGTGATCGCCGCGCAGCAGATCCCCGATAACATCCAGGCGCTCCTGGCTGCATTCAAGAATGTGCCGACTTTTGTCTGTAGCATCGCGGTGCTGGGCATCTTTTGGCGGGGGCATTGGTTGTGGAGCCGGCGTTACGGCCTCGAAGATGGCGTCTCGATTTTGATTAGCTGGGTCCTGATCGTTACGATCCTGATCTTTATCTACCCGTTGAAGGCAATCTTCGGGGCGATGTGGTTCTTTCTGAGCAATGGTCAGGTCGGCCAGCCGTTCTCGCTTCACACAACCGAATCGCAGGCGAGAGCGATCTTTGCCATCTACGCGCTTGGGTTAATTGCCATTTCCGCTGAAATCCTGCTCCTGAATCTTCGAGCCTGGCAATTGCGTGAGCCCTTGCGATTGAATTCACGGGAAAGATTGATGACGCGCGGCGAGCTGACGGGCTGGAGCATACCAGTAAGCATGGGGATCGTGTCGCTGGTACTTTCTTTTACTTTGCCGATAGAAGAGATTGCGTGGTGCGGGTGGGTTTATTTCTTGATGGCGATCATGCTGCGGGTGCATGGGTTCTGGCACAGACGGAGGCTGAGGGAGGCGGAAGGTGGGAGGTAGGGGCTGGGCTGGGAGATGGGAGATGGGAGACGGGAGCAAGGAGCGAGGAGGACGGAGGATAGAGACGGCCAATCGCCAGCTGACCGGCGTAATCTTTTTGTTATAAGGCGAGCGCGCTGGCGCCTTGAATAGAACGTTCACACCCAGCGACTAAGGATATTAATATGAAGAACTTTACCAGTTTACTAATAGGTTTGTCGCTGGCGCTGGCTGGAGCTGCTTTTGCGCAGCAGCCAGACGAGCAGTCGACACCAAAGCACGAGAAGCCGGCCGCTGAAAAAACGCAGCCGGCCGAACCAAAAACACCAAAAACGCAAGGCGAGAACGCGGCGAAGCCTGAGGCCATGCCAAAAACGCACGCGGCCGAAACAAAGTCCGGCGCGCAGTTGGCGAGCCCGGAGGCCACGGCCCCGACACAGCACGGCGCGAAGATCGAGCGGCCTGCGAAGGTGCCGAAGACCGACACGGCGGTGCAATCCGGGAAGTCCACCGGTACGGAAACGAACGTTTCCGGTCAACCAACCGGTAGTGCGACGGCTGAGCCAGGTGCTGGGAAAGGCCGGAAGGCTCGGGCGACCGAGAAATCTGCGACCTCCGCCGGTACGGGAACGGATGTTTCCGCTCAACCGAGCGCGAGTGCGATCCCCGGTGCGAAACATCAGCAGGCGGGGCAAGGCATAAAAGGTACGAAGGCGACTGGCGCAAACGCGAAGACATCGCCCAGTGCTACTCCGGCGGCGGCGGCGGCTACGTCGAGTGCGACTCCGGTACCGTCGGCATCGACGAGTGCAGCTCCAGTAACGGCTGCATCGGCAAGCGCAGCTCCATCAGTTGCAGCATCGGCAAGTGCAGCTCCAACAGTTGCGGCAGCCGGCCAGCAAAACGCGGGGGCGAACGCAGGAGCCGCGGTGACGAAGCCGGATCCGCAAAAGGTTCAGGAAGTCAAGCAGCAGGTGCAGCAAATCAAACAGCAGCACGTAAATTTCCGCGCAGAGCCGAGGCCGGACAGAGTTCCGGCCGTCACGTTCAACGTGGGCTATCGGATTCAAGGAAGCGATCGCTGGCAGGGTCCGCGATACGAAGTGTATCGATCGTATCATCCGGAACGGCACGATCAGCGCTGGTACCGGTCGCGTTACAACCGCGTCGAGCTGGTCGGTGGCGGTTACTACTATTGGAACAACGGCTATTGGTATCCGGCGTGGGGTTACGATCCTTCGGCCGAGTATTATGCCTACGATGCCCCGATCTATGTGGGTCACCAGGCTGAACCGCCGGACCGCGTAATCGCGAACGTGCAAGCCGAGCTGCAGCAGATGGGCTATTACAGAGGTGAGGTGGATGGATTGCTCGGGCCGTTGACCCGGGAAGCGCTCACCGCCTACCAGGCTGATCAAGGACTCACCCCGACGGCGATGATCGACGAGCCGACGCTCGAATCCCTCGGAATGGGATAATAAGAAGGTTAGAATTTAGTTTCGAAAAGCCGCCGGTGGCGTAAATGCCACGGCGGTTTTTCTGTTTTAAGGACGAAACAGAGACATGGGAGATGGAAGTTGGGAGTTAGGAGTTAGGATTGAGTGATGTCGGAACAAAAGATCTTACCGCCAAAGCCGACGCGGCATCTGGCCAGGCTGACGTTGATCGCGTTCCTTTTCACGTTCATCGCGTCGCGGACGCTGGTGATTTTGATCATGGCGCGGCGGATGCCGGATCTGTTTCTCCACATGGGCGGCACTCATGTGCATCATCTTAACTACGGGATTTTCCTGCTCTCCGCGATCGCCGGTGTTCTGCTTTTTGCCCGACTGAACGATAAACAACGAAGCGTGTGCGCGATTGCCTACGGATTCGGCATGGCGCTGACCTTCGATGAGTTCGGCATGTGGCTGCATTTGGGCGGGAGTTATTGGCAGAGGGCGAGCTTCGACGCCGTGATCGTGCTCCTGGGTGTTTTCGGGATCCTGGCTTTTCTGCCACGATGGCAGCGGATTCGCGCACATCATTATATTGTCGGCGGAACGCTGCTGGCATCAGTCGCGCTTTTTTATTTGTTGCTCATGAAGTCGCTCAAACATGCGAACGACAAACTTATGCCGCGCTTGATGGAGTTGGAGCAGAAGGGACCGAAGTGATGAAGAGGTTGAGGGGTTGAGAAGTTGAGAGGTTGAAGGAAGGGAAAAGCGGAAAAACTGAAACGCGGAGTGCGGAATGCGGAGGACGGTAGGGTGCGAACCTACGACCAAATCTATTGCACTTAACACGCCGGTTTTTTACAATTTATGTCGATGAGGCGACCAAAACTGCGCGGGAGTTTTTTCCATGTTCTGCTTTTGGTGACGCCAGTTTTTGCGTTGAGCGCTGGCTCGATCACCGTTCCGAATTTTTCGTTTGAATTGCCGCCCCTGACGAATGGCGCGAATAACAATGGGGGCAACGGCAATACGACCGCCATCACCAATTGGACCATTGCTGCCCCGCCCGGCAATACCGATAACGGCGTTTATCATCCGCTCGCCGGTTTTACGACGACAAACCCGCTTCCCGCGCCAGCGGATGGGAGTCAACTGGCGTACTTGGTGCCGGGCATCGGGAACACTTCGAGCATAACGACGAGCGCTTCTCTGGGAACCGTCGCGTCGAACATGCTCTACACGCTGACGGTCGCACTGGGAAATCGCAGCGATAATTTGTTTTTCGATACAGGCACCTACACGATTGATTTGCTGGCGAACGGCGTCTCCGTCGCCGAAGCCACGCGGGCTGGCAGTACGATACCGCACGGCACGTTTAGCGATCTTTCCGCTGTTTTTACTTCGCCCGCTTCGGGTCCGTTGATTGGCGAATCGTTGACGATTCGGTTGAGTGCTACCGCTGGTTCAAACAGCGATGAGGCCATTTTCGACAACGTGCGCTTGACGGCGAGTCCCGTTCCCGAACCGGCGACCTCAACAATGATCGTTGGTGGAATGGCAACGCTAGCATGGCTGCGACGTCGGCGTCGCGCCTAACTCGAAAGAAGAAGTTGGGGCGTTGACTGGGCCGAGGATTACGGAACGCCGAGTGCGAAGCGGGTGCCGAACGTCACTTGCACGCCTGATTAATCAGGAGCGAGATGGAGCTGAAACTTAGCCAGTACAAAATCCAGTAGTCCCAGTTTAAGCGAAGCCCTCCGACCCAAAAGATCAGGCAGACGATGGCGCTGGCGGTCAGCGAAAAGCACCAAATGCAGGTGAGCCATTCTTTGGCTGAACCGCGTCCGCCCGGCATCGCGTTGCGAATGCGTTCGAACACCGCGAGCGGGCCGCGCTCCTTCGTCATTAAATGGGCGATCCGAAAAGTGGCCAACGAGCCCAGAAGAAGGATGAAAAAAGGTTGATAGTTAATGGTTCCTCCTTCCGCCAAGGCTCCGACGGACAGGTAAGAATTGAGAGAAAAACGACGAACCAGCTTTGCGGAATTATGTGCAGCCGCGCAACAGGAAGATGAGAAGCAAGATCGGAAGCGGTATTCCGAGTAGCCAAAGTAGAATCCATCCCGTCGCGCCGGCTTGTTTGATTTTGTCGTTTAAATTCATTTGAGCTCCTTTTCCTAAAAATCGCGCCGCGGCGAAAAGCTGCGGGTGGAAAAATGGCGAAAGCGGAAATCAGAAGATGGGAGCTAGGAGATTAGAGATTGGAGGAAGTGTGAATTACAAAGTGGAAGACCACTTGTCGTACTCGGCCAAGAGATGAGCGGGGTCACGGTAGACGGCTATTGCGCCGGCTTTGCGCAATACCGATTCATCGGTGCCGCCGCAGGTGAGGGCGATTGTGCGCAATCCGGCTTTGGCCGCGGCTTCGACGTCGAATCGAGTGTCGCCAACAGTGATTGCCTCGTCCGGCGACACTTTCACTTTCTCAAGCGAGGCGGTGAAAATGTCGGGCGCGGGTTTGGAACGGTCGGCGTCGTCGGCGGATGTGTAGCCGTCGATCAGATCATCGACCTTGAGCAGCTCTATATAGTACTTGGTGTCATCCTTTTTACCGGAGCTGGCCAGGACGATCCGTTTTCGGTCGCCGCGGATCCGCTGGAACAGCTCGCGCACTTTCGGGAACGGTCGGGCCTTGGGTCGATATTCCTTTTTAAAAACATCGGAGCGATATTCATCGAGCTCTTTCCCGAATCGTTCGATTTCCTCCTTGGTGAGGAATTCGGGCAGATATTGATCGGAACCTTTGCCGATCTGGGAGTGTAACTTCTCTTTCGGAAATATTTTTCCGAAATGGCGAAAGGCGAGGTCCCAGGCTTCGACATGGAACTCGTTGGAATCGACCAGAGTGCCGTCGATATCGAAAATGAAAGCGCGCAGAGACATAAAGCGAGAAGATGGGAGCCGGGAGATTGGAGATGGAGTCGAAGGTCTATAACAGGAACATGGCGATTGCGGCCGCGAACATGGCGAGAGTGGTGATGGTCACGACGACACGAGAAAGCATGGAGCTGGGCTGGTCGTTCATGAGTTTACGATCGCAGGCGACGTAGAGAATCCCGACGAGAAGGAATGGCGCGAGGACGCCGTTGATGACGGCGGTCCAGAAGAGCGCTTTGACGGGATTGATATTGAGAAAATCCATGGCGATGCCCACGAGGGTGGAGAAGATGAGTACGGTGTAAAAGGGTCGTGCACCTGCGAACCGTTGATCCAAGCCTTCTTTCCATTTGAATGTTTCGGCAAAGGCGTAAGCAGCGGAGCCGGTCAAGGTGGGAATAGCGAGCAAGCCGACGCCGATCAATCCAGCGGTGTAAAGAAAATAGGCGAGCGAACCGGCAAACGGACGCAAGGCTTCAGCCGCTTGCTTCGATGTTTCGATCTGTGTCACGCCATGGGCATGGAGGGTGATGGCGGCGGTGAGGATAATGAAATACATGACGAAGTTCGAAAAGAAGGTCCCGGTGCCCACGTCGAGTTTTCGGTCGTTGATCTCGCGCGAGCTGGCGCCTTGGCGTTGCACGAGCATTTGCCGCCCCATGGCTTTCTCATGTTCAACCTCCTGCGAAGATTGCCAGAAAAAGAGATAAGGACTGATGGTCGTGCCAAGGATGGCGACCAGATTCTGCCAGGTAGCGTGATCTTTCGGCCAGGTCGGAACAAAAGTGTCGTGAAGGATCGTGCTCCAATCCGGTCGCACAATGAATGCCGTGATGACGTAGGCAAACAAACAAAGCGCCAGCCACTTTAAGATCATTGCGATCTGGTAATAGCGGCACCGCACCGTCCAGTAGGCAATGCCAACCCCGAAGACGATGACAAACCAATGTGAATTCAGCCCGGTCAACATTTCCGCGGCGTCAGCCATGCCGGAAAGGTCCGAGCCGACGTTGATGGAGTTCGCACCGAAAAGCGCCACGACGGCGATAATCAGCATCCAACGCGGAATTTTTAGTCGCAACGCCCCACCGAGTCCACGGCCAGTCACCATTCCGATCCGGGCGCACATGAATTGCACACAACCCATGAGCGGCCAGGTAATGAACGCAGTCCAGAGCAGCGAAGTTCCCATTTGCGCACCGGCAATGGTATAGGTGGCAACTCCTGATGGATCGTCATCGGCCGCCCCGGTGATCAGGCCCGGCCCTAGCACCGAGAAAAAACGCGAGAAGACGTTCTTCCGATTCGGCTGCTTTATCGTTCCTTTACTCACCCTCGGTACCCCCTGAAGACAACGACAAGAATTAAGCTGAATCGTTTCATCACAGGAAATCGCAGATGCCGCAGTTGTGAGATGTCAGACTTTTGAAATTGGCTGAACGCGATGAGATCGGAGCTAAGCGGACTCGAGCAGATTTCCGCGACATCGCGGTGACCCGCAATGGCAAATCGATTCTTGTTCGATCTCTTTTGTGCGCGGGACGTCGATGATCAAGCGATAATCGTAAAAGAGTTCTTCGCCCGCGCTGATATCACGCAAGGCCTCGATGAAAACGCGGCCGCGGCTGTCTTCGATCGCTTTGCAATTTGGATCGCAGGAATGATTGATCCAGCGTGCTTCGTTTCCGCCGACGGTGGGATCGATCACTTTTTTTTCGTCATCGAGACCGAAATAGTATGTGCGCGAGTCATCGAGATCCTCCGGAACATCAGACCACAAAATACGGCGTCCGGTGTATTCGATGATGCGCGCGTGTTTGCGGATCGGTCTGATCGCGAAAACGCCGCGCCCGTGCACCGGAGATTTGCGCACTTTCAGATATTCAGAGACACCATTGTTAGAATTGGTGGCGCAAGACCGTGCTCGATTCTTCCTCCGTTGTCGCTTGGGCACAAAATGAGTTCGAAGTTCGTGGGCAAAGCGGTTGCGCCGAGACGGCCAATCGCCGGCTGAGCCGCGTAATCTTTTTGTTATGACGACGAAATTACAGGTCAAGGGCGGTTGGAACGAAGTGAAGGGAAAGTTGAAACAGAAATATGCTCAGCTGACTGATAACGATCTCACGTTCACCGAGGGCAAGGAAGACGAGTTGCTAGGACGCTTGCAGCAAAAGCTCGGCAAGACCAAAGAAGATCTGCGCACCGAGATCGAAAAATTGTAAAAAAGCTTAAGGCGTTGGAACGAAGAAAACTCAACCCGGAAACGCGGAAGATTAATCCTGAAAAAACGTTGCTTCCGCGAACGTGGGCAGTGTTTCGGCCACGCTGTTGAGCGTGGCGTTGAGCTGTTCCAGTTTCAGCGGTTTGGGCAACATGGCGATCGCGCCGGATCGACTGGTGTCATCCGAAGGCGACCAACCCGAAACAAGAATGACGCGCGCGTACGGGTCTTTGGCCATAATGTTGCGGCAGGCGGTGGCGCCGTTCAGTTTCGGCATCCAATAATCCATTAACACGACATCGGGATGATGCCGGGCGTATGCTTGAATGGCCTCCAAACCCGAACCGACAACGCCGACGATGTCGTGGTTGCAGCAACGAACTAGGTCCGCCAAAGACGTTCCCACGCTTCGCTGATCATCGGCGATCAATACGCGCATATCTCGCGATACAGAAGCTTCCATGCCAAGAAGAGGTTGAGGAGTTGAGAGGTTTAGGAGTTGATCCGCCTTTGCGAAGGCTACGGCGCGACGGGAGGGGGAAGAATCGGAAGGGGCCGAACACCGAACGCCCACCGTCGCACGTCGGGTGCCATACGACACTTGAAACGAGATCAGGATCGGACTGAACATTTGCGCTTGCATTGTCGATACGCGCAGTGAAGAGGCGTAAACCGAAGTGAATCTTAGGGGTAAGTAAGATGAGAAGGTTGTTCTTCGCTTTCATCGTTGGAATCGCGGCCAGTTTTTCAGTCAGAGCGCAGACTGATTTAATGCACGTGGACCCGTGGGCCAGACACGACGCGGCAATTGCAGTGCAAGATCAACAGGATTCACCGCGGTTCTCACTCGCGGCAGAAACGCTCGGCACGCCTAGTGAAGTCTCGCCGCTGGCCGCGCCGGTGGAGGACTTGTTCAAGAAAAACTATTGGTTTCTCGTTATCCTCGATACAAAGGAAGTGTTCACCGCGCCCGCTCGTTGGGACACGCGGGACTGGCTGACGTTGGGCGGGATCGTGGCCGGCATCGGGACCGTGGCTGCGTTCGATGAAGATATTGGACACGCAATCCGCAGGGCTCGTAACAATACGGTGACGAGTATTTTCGACAACGTGCAGCCGCTTGGCAACGAGTATGCCATCGGCATTGTCGGGGCGTTTTATATTTACGGTGAATTTTTCAAAGATCCCCGCGCGAAAACCACCGCGCTGGACAGCATTGCCGCCACCGCGATTGCTTCCGGAATTGTCACTAATTCGTTCAAGTACGTTATCGGCCGGGGCCGGCCGACTGACGCCCGCGGCGCCTACAATTTTCGGCCGTTCAGCGGACAGGATTCTTTTTCATCGGGGCATACGACCGAAGCATTCGCTTTAGCGAGTGTAATTTCGGAACACTACGGTTCGCTCTGGGTCCAGGTTCCAGCCTACGGTCTTGCCTCCGCGGTCGGATACGCGCGCCTAAATAACAACAGGCATTGGCCGTCCGATGTCCTAGCCGGAGCAGTGATCGGGACGTTTGTCGGCAAAACGGTTGTCCATTTTAATCAGAGACACCGGCAAGTTTCGATTCAGCCGATTGTCGGACCCGACATTCAAGGCGCGCAAATGTCGATGCCTTGGTGAGGTGCGAGTGCCGATCGCTGTCCGGTCAGGCTACGAGCTGATCCACGGCAGAGCGCAGTTCGACGACGTCGAACGGTTTCGGGAACATCAGGTGGACGTCCATGCGTTCGTAGGCGTCGCGAATTTCCGACGAAATGTCCGCCGAAAGCACCATGACCTTGCTGCTGATTCCGCGCTTTCTCATTTCGCCGACCAATTCCAAGCCGGTCATGTGCGGCATTTTTTGATCGACAATGATGACGTCGTATCGCCCCAAGCTTGAGTCGATCCGGGAGAGAGCGGCATCGCCGTTTTCGACAGCGGTGAGCTCGTAACGCGGGCCGGTAAAGATATGGCGCAACGAAAATGTGACCGATGGTTCGTTGTCCACGGCTAAAATCCGGAGGGCGGCAGCACTCATGGTGTGTCAAAAGACAGCAGTGTTTGTACCGGGAAAGGCAAAGTAGAAAGTTAGGAAGTGGATGACGAAGGAATTGCGAAATGCGGAATCCAAAGCTAAAAACTGAAAGCGGAAATGCGTCTTCTTATCTTACTCACGTTAGCGGGCGTAATCTTGGTTGCGCCGACTGAGATTCAGGCGTTCCCGAGACTTTTCGGAAAGCCGAGGCCGACGCCGGCTCCCATTTACAGCGGAAAAGTTGGCCGCGTGATTGTGCAACGCGCGCCGAATTTCGGAAGTGATCTGTTCATTCGATTGTCGATTGACGGAAAACGGGCCGCGGACATTCCGCGGAACCAACATTACGGCGGCGTGCTCACAGCCGGCCGGCACACGTTGACCGCCCTCGCATTGCCGAATACTCAGTCGCGCCGGCCAACGTCGATTGGGGTGACGATAAAACCGCGTCAGGTTTATATATTTACCGCCACGTGGGAAGGGGACCGGCTTATCCTGCGACCGTCGAATTTTTACATGCCGACTACGCGAGCAAATAGAAATTAGACGTCCGAGGCGGACTGGCACTTAACGGAGTGCGAAACTAATATGAACCATATGATTACACGACGAAGATTTGTTGGTCTCAGTGTGGCGACGGGAGCGACGATTTTGGCGGGCGGCAAAATTCTAGGATCGACATCCGCTCCAGGGACGGCAATGAACCCCACTTTTAAAATCGGCGGCGACCTTGAAGTGAATCGACTTGGCTTCGGCGCGATGCGGCTCACGGGCGAAGGCGTGTGGGGTTGGCCGCCCGACCGCGCAAACGCGATCAAGGTCTTGAAGCGTGCGGTCGAGCTCGGCGTCAATTTGATCGACACTGCCGATGCTTACGGACCGGAGGTGGACGAGTTGCTGATTGCCGAAGCGCTTTATCCGTATCCGAAAGGACTGGTGATCGCGACTAAAGGCGGCAATACGCGCCCGGGTCCAGGTCAATGGGTGCCGGACGGTCGTCCCGAATATCTCAAACAAGCTGTCGAAAAGAGTCTAAAGCGACTTCGGCTCGAACGGATCGACTTGTACCAACTGCATCGCGTCGATCCAAAAGTGCCGATGGAAGAATCGCTCGGCGCCATCAAGGAAATGCAAAGCGCCGGGAAAATCCGGCATTTTGGTTTATCGGAAGTATCGGTGGCGGAGATTGAACGGGCGCGCAAAGTTTTGCCGATCGTCAGTACTCAAAACCGGTACAACATTGACGACCGGAAGTGGGAGAAAGTGATTGATTACTGCGAGAAAGAAAATCTTGCGTTCCTGCCATGGTATCCGGTCGGCGGCGGTCGCGGCGTGAAAACAGCAGCGCTGGACGCGGTGGCGAAGGCGCATAACGCGAGCGTTTATCAAGTTGCGCTGGCGTGGCTCCTGCAACGCTCGCCGGTGATGCTGCCGATTCCCGGCACATCCAACATTAAGCACCTCGAAGACAACGTGGCCGCGGCGAAACTGAAGTTAACGCCGGAAGAATGGAAGAGCTTGGCCGGGTAAGGCGGCCAAACAGAGTAGCAGTAGAAAAACTACTTCAGGTTGAGAATTGAGCTCGGAGTTCGGCGGAGACGCGGGTGGGTTTTCCAGTGCGAACATCGACCGGGACCCAGAGCGTTTGGCCTTGAGCGAGAAGTCGATTGTCGATCTTGCGGCGGATTTCGGTGAAGCGTTCGAATTTAAGCCGGCTCGCCTGACCGACCCAGGTGCGCAACAGGATCTCGTCGCCGAGAGAGGCCGGCGATCTGTAATCGATCTCATGGCGCAACACGATCCAGCCAATTACGGCTTGCGCTTCGGCGCTGGCGAGCGATTTCCAATGCGCAGTCGCAACGTCCTGGATCCAGCGGAGGTAAACGATGTTGTTGACGTGATTCTGCTCGTCGATGTCGGTGGGTAAGACCGGCACCGTCATTTCGAATACAGAAGACACGACAGGAAAGTAGGGAGGAGAAGGCTGGAAGCCACCGTAAGTCAGATGTCGGTTTTCAAACGAAAACGTTTCATGAGCTCCTGACGGATCTCCATTTGCAGGTCCGGTTGCAAACGGCTCAGGATTTTTTCGCGGCGCTCGGGATCCATGGCAGCGAGATCGCGCACGAGTTTGTCGCGCATTTTATATTTAGAGTACTTGCTCCAACCAATGCCGACGGCGATGAAAGCGGAGATGATCCAGACGGTGATGTCCGTTCCCGAAACCATATGGAATTAAGAATTAAGAAGGAAGAATTAGGAAGCCAGAAGAGAGTAGTTCTACCTCAAGCCCGATTCATGTTGTTTTATGGCAATTATGAGCGATAATGGAGCAAGTTTCTCGGTGGCGATTTCCCGGCACGTGAACAGATTCCACACCGGTTCGGGAATTGGTCCTTTCGCCCGCGTGATTCTCGCCACATCCAATTATGAAATCCGAACTCGTCAAAGCTGCGTCCGAAGTAATTACTAATCAACAAATCCTGGTAAACATGGTGTCGCGACGCGTGCGGCAGCTTTGTCTAGGCCATCGGCCTCTGGTTGAATTTGCGCCGGGGCTCGGGCACGCCGACGTCGCGCTAACCGAGATTGCCAACGGAAAGCTGGCTTACGAGTCTACGCTCGGCCAAAATGGGAAAGATGCCGCCGCTGCGGACGTAGTGCAATTTCCCGGCATTATCGTCGAGAAAAAGACGAAGAAGAAAGCCGCCTGAGGCAGCTTAACGCGCTTCTTATCGTTCCGAGCTGCGATCAGCGGAGTTAAGAAGTAGGAAGTTCAAACGACAACCAGCGCAGCTCGCGTCCAGGTGCGATTGCTTTCTTAATTTATCCTTCCTACTTCTTGCTTTTATCTTAAGTGCAGCCGCGCAGCAGGAAGATGAGAAGCAAGATCGGAAGCGGTATTCCGAGCAGCCAAAGTAGAATCCAACCTGTCGCACCTGCTGTTTGTTTCTTAATCGATAAATGCATCACCCTTAATTCCTTTCCCTTTTGTGCAAGGATGGACGGGACGTGGAGCGCGTCCTATTCAAACGCGAAATAAAACGATTACGCCGCGGCGTGATCGCAGCAGATTTCGCGGGCGATGCGACGCGCTTCTTCTTCGAGTGAGCCCAGGGTAAAATTCGGACAGGTGATGCGGTCGCCAAGGTATTGATGGACCCATTGTTCGAGCCCGCCGCAGCGTTCGCATTGCGCGATGTGGACGAGATTATGCAAAATCTGTTCGCGGTCGTTCCAGGCATCGACGCGAATAATCAGGGCATGACCAAAACCCGCGCAACGTGTGTCTTCAGTGATAATGCCGATGCGTTTCGACGCCTCCGCCAGTTCCGGATTGTCCGGGAGCGGAATCCGATCGACCACCAAGACTCTGATCCGGGCGCAATCCTGCACCCCGGCGAGCTTGGCATCGTGCGCATGCCTCGCTCCTAATGGACTACCGCGGGCGAGAACAAATTCTTCCTGCGCCTTTGCCCATTGATAAGCGATCGGCAATAAATATTCGAATGTTTCCTGATCAACCACGGCTGACTGAGGGTTTGCCCACGTGACAAGAGCAGAAGGCGTGCGCAAAAAGGAGAAAGTAGGAGGTAGAAGGTAGAAAATATCAGATGACGTCAGGGTGATACTTTTTCCAGTAGCGAATAGCGGCGCCCACTGCCATGTAACTGGGATCGGCGGCTTCGTAACCGTCGACGTCGCTCTCACTCGCACCGCCTTTGCGTAAATCTGCGTGCTCGAGG
>Ga0209328_10000072_pt1 | contig 18324 bp, 14 predicted proteins | sample JacPinW_OM3H0_M1_FD_187954 | JGI IMG/M metagenome (GOLD analysis project Ga0209328, IMG submission 187954) | Forest soil microbial communities from Algoma, Ontario, Canada - Jack Pine, Ontario site 1_JW_OM3H0_M1 (SPAdes) (version 2) | ecosystem: Environmental > Terrestrial > Soil > Boreal... | reverse complement strand
AACTGTTCGAACACTACAAGCCCGATCCGGAAACCTATCTCGGCGCGGCAAAACTGCTCTGTCTGCCGCCGGAGCAGGTGATGATGGTCGCCGCCCACAACCACGATCTGAAGGCCGCGCAGAAACTGGGCCTGAAGACCGCCTTCGTCGCGCGTCCGACCGAATACGGCCCGTTGCAGAAATACGATTTCGAGGCCAAGGGCGATTGGGATATTGTGGCGAAGGATTTTAATGGGATAGCCGAACGGATGGGCTGTTAGGCCGGTGCCACGTACTCTACCGTCATCCCCGGATGAGCGCACTTGCGCTCACTCAGGAGGTGCGCGCCGTTGCGCGCCTCGAAGGATGGGGTACGGGCTGTCATCCTTCGAGGCTCGCCAAAGCAACGACTAGGCACGTCGTCGGGAGAGTCCATGAACGCGGCGTCTCGCAGAGAAACCAGATCGCGCAATATGCGGGCGGTGCGCGACAAAGACACGAAACCGGAACTCGCCGTTAGACGTGCCGCTCACGGATTGGGACTTAGATTTCGGTTGTTCAGGAGGGACCTTCCCGGAAAACCCGATCTGACATTTCCAAAATGGCGGGCGGTGATTTTTGTCAATGGTTGCTTTTGGCATCAGCACAGAGACTGCCATAAGGCAGCGCTTCCCAAATCCAATGTCGAGTTCTGGAAATCAAAGCTCTCAGAGAATGTTCTCCGCGATCGAAGAAACCGTATAGAACTCGAAAGACGCGGGTGGCGCGTCTTTGTGGTTTGGGAATGCGACGTTAAACGGTCGGATGCCGTCGACATCATAAGAGGCCTGTTTCAGAATTTGGATAGCGAGGTCTAGCGTAAGGGCCACTACGCTTGTTTTCACGTCCTGGCTGATCTAGCCTCCTACGACCGGTACTGGATGTTGAATTCCCGAAACAACCGCGGATCCCGCGATGTCATTACAGATATCGACCGCCGGGCAATCCATTGCCCGTCGCCTTGCGGCAGATTGGCACGACGGGCAATCTTCCGCTTCACGCAGACCCCAAATCAGTGGCTTAACTCCGGCTATCCCGTTCCGACAAGAGGGGCGGTCGCGCGTCGTCACGAACGCGGGATGGGATGTGGTGGACGCGAGAGCGTCGGCGCGCAATTGATGTCGCAGGGCGGGTTGAACCTCGTGAGCGATTGGCAGGCGTGCAAGACGAACGACGTTTTAGCGTACGGCAAAACCGTGTGGTCCTGACACCCGTTGCTGGTGCCAAGTCGGCGGTGGCTAACTCAAACCCGACCGGGTTGAGCAGTCGCAAAATCCGCCGACGACGGTGACAAGACGAATTCGTCGCCGGGGAGAGCACGGCATAAGCCGTAAAGCCATCACGCAGGGGATGCCGGACGCCTCCGCTGAACCTGTATGCTCGTGTGCGCATTTCCTTGTGCATCTTGCGCACGAGACCGCGGGTGCAGCGCGCACCCGGCATTCCCTGCGCCCTCTTATTTTCGAGGGTGAACCCTGGCAAGACTCGGGCGCATCGCGCCGCGGGATCGCGGAGGTACGTCTTTTGTGAAGGGGCTGTCGCGCGCCGCCGGCGTACCGAAAGCGATGCCCCAGTTTGTGGCATCGGCGAGGCACCCTGAGGTTTCTTCGATATTGCCCTGCGCCGCCGACTTTTGTTTAATGAGCAAATTCGCGCTGCCTGCAAACGAGACGCGGGTGAGAAACGCATTGGCGCCGTCGGCGCGCCGGGGAGGAGGCACGATGAGCGACCCGATTCTCGAAATGCGTCGGGTCTCCAAGTCCTTCTTCAGCATCAAGGCGTTGCGCAATGTCGACCTGACCGTCTACGCGAGCGAAATCCACGCTTTGATGGGCGAGAACGGCGCCGGCAAATCGACGCTCATGAAGATCCTGTCGGGCGCGTACAGGCCCGATCCGGGTGGCGAGATCCGTATCGAGGGCAGGGCGGTGCGCATCGATGGTCCCCTCGGCGGTCGCGCAGCCGGCATCTCCATCATCTACCAGGAGCTCTCCCTCGCCCCCAATCTGAGCGTCGCGGAGAACATTTATCTGGGCCGCGAAATCTCACATTCCGGGATGCTGGCGCGCGGCGCCATGCGATCCGGCGTCGGCCCAATACTCGAGCGGCTCGGCGCAGATTTCGCGCCGTCCAGTCTGGTGGCCCACCTGTCGATGGGCCAGCGCCAATTGGTCGAGATTGCCCGTGCGTTGCATGCCAGGTCGAAGATCCTGATCATGGACGAGCCGACCACCGCGCTTTCGGCCGGGGAGAGCGAGAGGCTGTTCGCCCTGATCCGCCAGCTGCGCGCTGAGGGGCTCGCCATCATCTACATCTCGCATCGCATGGATGAAGTCTATGCGCTGGGCGACCGGGTTACGGTGCTGCGCGACGGCACGCTGGTGGGCTCGCTCGACAAGCCGCAGATCCGCGCCGACACCATCGTTCGGCTGATGGTGGGACGCGAGGTCTCGTCCTTCTACAAGAAAGACCACGACCCGCGGGCGAGGTTAGGGCCCCCCGTCCTCGCGGTCGTCGACATCGCCGATGGGCAGCGCGTCAAGGGTTGCTCCCTGACCGTGCATGCGGGCGAAGTCGTCGGGCTTGCCGGCCTGATCGGCGCGGGCCGCACCGAGCTTGCACACCTCATTATCGGGGCTTCGCCCAAGACCTCCGGCCATGTCGAGCTCGAAGGCCGTGCGGTCACCGTGCGCACGCCTGGCGAGGCTCTCGATGCGGGCATTGCCTATCTGACCGAAGACAGGAAGGCGCTCGGCTTGTTCCTGGACATGTCCTGTCTGGACAATATCAACCTCGCAGTGCTGGGCAGGGACGCGAAGCTCGGCTGCATCCTTGACAGGGACAAGGCCCGCGACCGCGCCAACAACGCCTTCGCGGCGCTGGGCATCCGCGCTCCGGATGTCGGCGTCCCGGTCGGTGGACTGTCTGGCGGCAACCAGCAGAAGGTCCTGCTGTCGCGCCTGCTTGCAACCACGCCCAAGGTCCTGATTCTCGACGAGCCGACGCGTGGCGTCGATGTCGGAGCCAAGTCCGAGATCTATACGATCATCGACAATCTCGCAAAATCCGGCACCGCTATACTCGTGATCTCATCCGACCTGCCCGAGATCATCGGCATCTGCGACCGCGTCATTGTCATGCGCGCCGGACGTATCGCCGGCGAGATGAGGCGAACCGCGACGTCGCCGTTTAGCCAGGAGGATGTTATGGCACTCGCCACCGGAACGGAGCAGCTCGATGCCTCATGACAATCCGTCGACGGCGGAGGCCGCCTCCGCCGCTCCCGGCTTCGCGGTCGCGCAGGAAGCGAAGCGTCAGCGGGCACGGCTGATCATACGCGCAGCCGGTATGCTGCCGGTGCTGCTTCTCTTGTGCGTCGGCTTTCATTTTCTGTCGGACGGCCGTTTCTTCAGTGGCCAGAATCTCGGCATCGTGCTGCAGCAAGCTGCGGTCAACACCGTGCTGGCCGCGGGCATGACCTTCGTCATTCTCACCGGCGGCATCGACCTCTCGGTTGGTTCCATCCTGGCCGCCGCCGCGATGGCCGGACTGATTGTCTCGAAGTTTCCTGATCTTGGGCTGCTTTGGTTGCCGGCCGCAGTCCTCACGGGCCTCGTCTTCGGCGTCATCAATGGTGCCTTGATTGCGCTACTGCGCCTGCCGCCTTTCATCGTCACGCTCGGTTCGCTGACCGCGGTGCGCGGTTTGGCGCGCCTCTTGGGCGCCGACACCACTGTCTTCAATTCCTCCATTCCCTACGCCGTTATCGGCAATGGTTCCCTGACGCTGCTTCCCGGCGTCGCCTCGATCCCCTGGCTGTCGGTGATCGCATTGCTGGTCATCCTGGTCTCGTGGCTGGTGTTGCGTCGCACCGTGCTCGGGGTGCATATCTATGCGGTTGGCGGCAACGAGAGTGCGGCACGCTTGGCCGGCATCAAGGTCTGGGCTGTGCTGATCTTTGTCTATGGGGTGTCCGGGCTGCTGGCCGGGCTTGGTGGGGCCATGCAGGCGGCGCGCCTCTATGCCGCCAATGGGCTGCAGCTCGGCCAGTCCTACGAGCTCGACGCTATCACCGCTGTTATTCTGGGTGGCACCTCCTTCGTCGGGGGTATCGGCTCGATCTGGGGAACGCTGGTCGGCGCCCTGATCATTGCCGTCTTGTCGAATGGCCTCATTCTCACCGGCGTTTCCGACGTATGGCAATATGTGATCAAGGGTCTGGTGATCATCGGCGCCGTGGCGCTCGACCGCTACCGGCTGCAGGGTTCGGCTCGCACTTGAAAGATTGGAGTACGCAAGGTTCTATGTCGCAAATTCGGCTTCCGTCACGGCAACTGGTCCGCCGCGCCGGGAATTCAAAAAGGACCAGGGGAGGAAGCCAATGTTGAAAACGATCTCGTTTGCCGGCGCCGCCATGGCGCTCGTACTGAACTCCGCACCGTCCTTCGCCAAAGAACTCAAATCGATCGGCATTTCGTTGGGCTCGCTGGGCAACCCGTTTTTCGTCGCCCTGTCGAAGGGGGCCGAGTTCGAGGCCAAAAAGACCAATCCCAATGTGAAGATCACGACGGTCGGCTTTGAATACGACCTCGGCAAGCAGGTGACCCAGATCGATAACTTCATCGCCGCCGGCGTCGACATGATCCTCTTGAACCCCGGCGATCCGAAGGCCCTCGGGCCCGCGATCAAGAAGGCGCAGGAGGCAGGCATTATCGTCGTCGCCGTAGATACCGCAGCCGAAGGCGCCGATGCGACGGTAACAACGAACAATGTCCAGGCAGGCGAGATCTCCTGCCAGTACATCGTCGACAAGCTCGGCGGCAAGGGCGATGTGATCATCGAGAACGGTCCGCAGGTCTCTGCGGTGATCGACCGGGTGGTCGGCTGCAAGAATGTGTTTTCCAAGAATCCCGGCCTCAAGGTCCTGTCCAGCGACCAGGACGCCAAGGGGTCGCGCGAAGGTGGCCTGACCGTGACGCAAGGCTATCTGACCCGCTTTGCCAAGATCGACGCCATCTTCGCCATCAACGACCCGCAGGCTATCGGCACCGACCTCGCGGCGCGCCAGCAGCAGCGCAGCGGCATCATCATTACCGCGGTCGACGGCGCACCCGATATCGAGGCCGCGCTCAAGGATCCCGGGGCGAAGCAGATCCAAGCCTCCGCCTCGCAGGACCCTTTCTTCATGGCGCGCCGCGCCGTTCAGATCGGCGTCAGCATTCTCAACGGGCAGAAGCCTGCGTCGGCCATCGAGCTTTTGCCGTCGAAGCTCGTGACGCGGGACAATGTCGCTGAGTACAAGGGGTGGACGTCGGACCGTTCGCAATAGCCACAGCTAGAGCGTTTTCAAGCGAAGTGGGCACCCGGTTCGCGTCAAGAAAAACGCGTCAAATCAGAAATCTAGAGCCCCGTTTCGATTCCATCGAAACGGGAAAGGCTCTAGCGCGGCGGGTGCCCATCACGTCAGATGGCAAGCCGCGAAATGTCCGTCGCTGCGTTCCGTCAGTTCGGGCGCGATTTGCCGGCAGCGGGGCTCGGCTTTGGGGCAGCGGGTGTGAAAATGGCAGCCTTGCGGCGGGTTCATCGGGCTCGGCACGTCGCCTTGCAGGCGGATCCGCTTGCGCTTCACTTTCGGGTCGGGGACCGGCACGGCGGAGAGTAGCGCCTGGGTGTAGGGATGCTGGGGATTGCGGTAGAGGTCGCCTGCCTTGGCGATTTCAACGATGCGGCCGAGATACATCACCGCGACGCGGTCGGAGATATGCTCCACGACGGAGAGATCGTGGGCCACGAACAGATAGGTGAGGTTCAGCTCGCTCTGCAAATCTTCCAACAGATTAAGCACCTGCGCCTGAATGGAAACGTCGAGCGCCGAGACCGGCTCATCGCAGACGATGAGCTTGGGCTCGACCGCGAGCGCGCGGGCGATCGCGACGCGCTGGCGCTGGCCTCCGGAAAATTCGTGCGGGTAGCGGCGCATGTGCTCGCCTTTGAGTCCCACTTTGACGAGCAGGCTCGCCACGCGGTCATCGCGCTCGCTGGCGGACGAGGCGAGCTTGTGGATGATGAAGGGTTCGCCGAGGATCGCTCCGATGGTCATGCGCGGGTTGAGGGAAGCAAAAGGGTCCTGGAACACCAGCTGCATGTTGCGCCGGATGGCACGCAATTCGCTGCCGCCAACGCTCATCACGTCCTGCCCGTCAAACACGATCTTGCCTGACGTGGGCTCGATCAGCCGCAGCACGCAGCGGCCCGTGGTCGACTTGCCGCATCCGGATTCGCCGACCAGTCCGAGTGTTTCGCCACGATTGATCGTAAACGACACGCCGTCCACCGCATAAACGCGCCCGACCTCGCGCGACAACAGGCCGCCCAGAACAGGGAAATGCTTCTTCAGATTGCTGATGCGCAGCAACGGTTCGCTCATGGCGTCACGTCCAGATGGCAGGCGATGCGATGGCGAGGCGCGATCTCGCGCAATATCGGCTCCTGTTCGGTGCAGAGGCTGGTGGCATACCGGCAGCGCGGCGCGAAGCGGCAGCCGGGGGCGGGATTGATCAAGATCGGCACGGCGCCGCGGATGGTTTCGAGCCGTGATTTGTGTTCGCTGTCGAGATCCATGCGCGGAATGGAGCGGATCAAGCCTTGCGTGTAGGGATGGCGCGGGTTTTCGAACAGCTCGTCGACGGTGGCATCCTCCACCACCTTGCCGGCATACATCACCACGACGTGCTGTGCGGTTTCGGCCACCACGCCCATGGCATGGGTGATCAGCATCACCGCCATGCCGAGGCGCTCCTTCATGTCCTGCAAGAGGTCGAGGATCTGCGCCTGGATGGTCACGTCGAGCGCGGTGGTGGGCTCGTCGGCGATGACGAGCTTGGGCTTGCAGGCAAGCGCCATGGCGATCATGACGCGCTGGCGCATGCCGCCCGAGAAATGATGCGGATAATGATGCACGCGCATTTCCGCATTGGGAATCTGCACCAGCTTCAGCATCTCAACGGTCCGGGCCAGCGCGTGCTTGTTTGGCAGGCCTTCATGGCGACGCAGGCTTTCCGCGATCTGCTCGCCGACGGTCAAGACCGGATTGAGCGAGGTCATGGGTTCCTGGAAGATGAAGCCGATCTCCTTGCCCCGGACCTCGTCCAGTTCGTCGCTGGTAAGCGGCACGAGGTCGCGGCCCTCGAAGATGATCTGGCCTTCGACAATGCGGCCCGGCGGTATGGCAATCAGCTTCAGGATCGACATCGCCGTGACGGTCTTGCCGCAGCCGGACTCCCCTACCACACAGAGCGTCTCGCCTTTGTTGATGGTGAGGTCCACGCCGTCGACGGCCCGAACGATGCCGTCGTCGGTAGTAAAGTGGGTCTTCAGGCCCTTTATTTCGAGCAAGGGCGCCATCAGATCACCTTTCGCGCATCGAGCGCGTCGCGCAAGCCGTCGCCGATGAAATTGATCGCTACTACCGCGATGAAGATGGCGCCGCCCGGAAACAAGGCCCAATGGGCGGCAATGTCGAGATAGTCCTTGGCGTCATAGAGCAGACGCCCCCAGGTCGGCGTATCCGGCGGAAAGCCAAGACCGAGAAACGAGAGCGTCGATTCCGCAATGATGGCGGCGGCCACATCGATCGTTCCGGCGATGATGACCGGTCCAATCGCGTTGGGCAGGATGTGGCGCACCACCTGACGGGTCCGGCTGGCGCCGAGTGCGCGGGCGGCTTCCACGAACTCCTTCTCGCGCAGCGAGAGAAACTGCGCCCGCACCAGACGCGCCACCGGCATCCAGCGGAGTCCGCCGATCACCACCACGATGAGGATGAAAATGCCGCCCTCGGGGCCGAACACGGCTTTGAGCCCATCGCGGAACAGGTAGATCAGAAGCAGCAGCAGCGGCAATTGCGGCAGCGAGAGGAAGAGATCGGTGAGCCACATCAGCGCATGCCCCAGCGCGCCGCGCGACATGCCGGCGAGCGCGCCGATCAGCGTGCCGACAATCACGGAGACCAGCATCGCGGCAAGGCCGACGGCAAGCGAGATGCGTCCGCCATAGATCATGCGGGCGAGGATATCCTGCCCAAGATCGTCGGTGCCGAAGGGATGGGCAAGCGAGGGACCCTCGAGGCGCGCGTTGAAATCGATTTCGTTGATGCCGACGCGCCAGAGGAAGGGGCCTAACACCACCGCCGCAACCAGAACAAGCAGCAGCACGACGCTGACGACGGCGAGCTTGTGGCGCCGATAACGCCGCCAGGTCTCGCGCCAGGGCGAATAGGTGCGCCGCTCAGCGGAGGGCAATACGAGGGTCGAGCCAGCCATACAGCACATCCGCGACAAGATTGAAGAGCACCACAAGACACGCGAACACGAAGGTCACGGCCATCACGACCGGCGTGTCATTGGCGAGAATGGACGAAATCAGCAGCGAGCCGATGCCGGGAATGCGGAAGATCTGCTCGGTGACGATGGCGCCGCCGAACACCGCGGGCAGCTGCAGCGCGACCAGGGTGACGACCGGGATCATGGCGTTGCGCATCACATGCTTGACGATGACCCTGGTCTGCCCGATGCCCTTGGAACGGGCGGTGGTGACATAGTCGAGGCGGATCACGTCCAGCATGGCCGAGCGCACGAAACGGGTCATCGAAGCCGCCTGAAACAGGCCGAGCACCATGACGGGCATGATGGCCTGCCGGATCTGCTCGCCAACCCATTTGATGCCGGTCGCCTTGATGTCGGTCGAATAGACGAAGGGCAGCCAGTCCAGCGTCACCGAAAAGACCAGGATGAACAGGATGCCGGTGAAGAAGGTCGGCAGCGAGAAGCCGATGAAGGCGAGCGCGTTGGCGATCTGGTCGAAAATCGAATAGGGCCTGGTGGCGGCATAGACCCCGACCGGGATCGCGATCAAAAGCGCCAGTACCTGCGCCGAGCCGATCACGTAAAGCGTCGTCGGCAGGCGCTGCAGGATGAGCGTGTCCACGTTGATCCGGCTGACAAAGGAAAAGCCCCAGTCGCCCTGCGCCATGGCAACGAGCCAGTGCAAATAGCGGAGGTAGATCGGATCGTCGAGGCCGAATTTGGCTCGAAGCGCGAGACCCACTTCGGGCGGCACGTTCGGATTGGTCGCCAGTTCCGAGAACGGGTCGCCGGGCGCGAGCGCGAGCACGATGAACAGAACCAGCGAAATGCCGAGCAGGCTCGGCACGGCGATCAGCAGGCGGCGCAGGATATACTGCCCCATCAGGGAACGATCCTTCTACGGCGGTCCCGCCTCACGCCTCCCGATACCAGTCCTGCAAATTGTCCGTTTCATTGGCCCAGCCGGAGATCACCGGGCGTAGCGAGTTGGCGGCGGCTTCCACTTTCAGGCGGTGCATCACCGGGATGAACACGGTGTCCTGCCACATGATGTCGTTGCACTTGATGTAGAGGTCCGCGCGCTTGAGCGGGTCGGTCTCGCTCTCGGCGGCATCGATTGCCGCGTCGTAATCCTTGTTGACATAGCGCGGGAAGTTCTGGCCCTGCCACTTGTTCTCCTTGGTGGCCACATAGCGCGAGTGATAGCGGCGCATGTACTGGGAAGGGTCGGGCTGGGACAACGGGATCTGGAACATCTCGATGTCGGCGTAGAATTTGGCATAGGTGTCGGGATTGGCGACATCGGAGGAGAAGAACACCGAGGCCACGACCGATTTCAACTCCACATCGATCCCGGCCTTCTGGCAGGCCTGCTTGACGATGGCCTGGGTCTTCTGGCGAGGGCCGTTGATCGAGGTCTGGTAAGTCAGTTTCAGCTTCTTTCCGTCCTTCTCACGGATGCCGTCCGCGCCTGGTTTCCAGCCAGCGTCGTCCAGGAGCTTGGCCGCCTTTTCGACATTGAACTCCCATGAGGTGTTCTTGGAGACGAATTCCTCCGGCCCATTGAGCATGTTGGCCGTGGTGCGTCCGGCGCGGCCGTAAATCACTTTCTTGATGGCGTCGCGGTCGACCAGAAGCGCAAGCGCCTTGCGCACGGCAGAATCGGAAAACAGGGGATGCTTGGTCTTGATCGAGGAGCGCTCGCCGTCGATCTCAATGTTGGGGTCGGTGAAGTTCAGCGCGATGAATTCGGTATCCCCGCCCACCGCATAGATGGTCTTGCCCTTGCCACCCTTCTCGAGGCGCAGCAAAATCTCGTCCTCAACCTGCATGTTCCAGGCAAAGTCATACTCGCCGGTCTGGATGACGGCGCGCGCCGCCGAGACGGCATCGCCGCCGCCTTTCAGTTCCACCGTGTCGAAATAGGGACGGTTGGGCATGTGATAGTCAGGGTTGAGCTCGCCACGGACGACGTCACCCGGTTTGAACTCGACGAATTTGTACGGGCCAGTGCCGACGGGCTTGAGGTTGGTTGGGGCGTCGCGGGATTTATCGCCCTTGTAGTCTGCGAACAGATGCTTGGGGATGATGGTTGCAGGGGCCCCGACAAAGGCATCGGCCCAGAACGGGGTCGGCTTGTTGAACAGGACGCGGACCGTAAGATCATCCACCTTTTCCACGGTGAGGTCACGGTAGATGCCGACGGTTGTTGCTGCGGTGGCGGGATCGCGCGCGTATTCCCAGTTGAACACCACATCATCGGCGGTGAAGGGATGGCCGTCGTGCCATTTGACGCCGGGCTTGAGCTTCCAGGTCACCGATCTGGCATCGGCGGACAGGCCGCCGTTCTGGATCGACGGAACTTCGGCCGCAAGCACGAGGGAGAGATTGCCGTCGGCGTCCCAGCTCGCGAGAGGCTCGTAGAAGATGCGCGAAGCATCCTGGTCCTTGGTGCCGGTGGCGAAATGCGGATTGAGCAGGGTCGGCCCCTGCCACCACAAAAGCTTCAGCGCTCCGCCGCCGCCGCGCTTGGTCGGCTTGTACGGTGACGGGCTCTGGGCCATGGCCACGCCGCCGATGGCGAGAAGCTGCGTCGCCATGGGCGCGGTGAGGCCAAGACCGATCATGCGCGCAATGAAGGCGCGGCGATCCATCCGCCCGTCCTTCACGCTGTCGATCATGCTTTTCAGTTCAGTGTGCGGCATGGTTGCCCCTGGTCTGGTTCCCGCGTGGTTGCAGCAGGCCGCAAGGCGCGGCCGCGGCCCGCGTGTTTCCAGACAAGATGGCACACCGAATGCCCTGCAGGTCAACTTCTCGCGGCAGGCAGCCAAAGCGCTTTCTGTCCGTGGCTTGGGCAGAGAGGCGCTCCGGCGCACAACGCATCGGCAATCCGGCGCTAAAACCCGCTCAAACGCGCCTTGGATTGCGCAAAATTTGTTCACCCGATCAGGTCAAGGACATGTCCAGCGGCGGCGAAACATCGTCCGGTAGCGGGCTGACATAGGGGGTCCGGGCGGTGCGCTTCTTGAGATCAGCCTTGGCGGCGGCGATCAGATCCGGCTCCATCAACGCCTTGACCCCGAGCCCCGCCATGGCCTTGGCGGCCTGCACCATGGCCTTGTGGGCGGCCGGGCTCTTGCCCTGCGCAACCACCTGCCAAGTGTGGAACGGGGTGCCGATGGCGACCGTCGGGGAATGCACCTGAACGGTCGGGACGACCCAGCTCACGTCGCCGACGTCGGTCGAGCCGATCTGAGGGTTGCGCCTGGCGTCAAGCGGCACCAGGAAATCGGCCAGCGGCCGGTCGGTGGGATCCATGCCGATGGTGTGATAGACGGTGGCGATGTCATTATCGGTCAAAGTCGACCGGATTTTCGTGGCAAAATCCTTGTCCGCCTCGTCGAAATGCGGGGGACCGAGTTCCTCCATGATCCGGTGCAGCGTTTGCTCGAGCGGGGTGTTGGGCAAGACATTGGAGACGGCGGAAATGATCCGCATCTCCATCTTGGTTTCGGTCATCAGCGCCGCGCCTAGCGCGATCTTGTGGACACGCTCCACCAATTCGTTCATGCCGGGCAAGTCGCGGGCGCGGATCGAATAGCGCACGCGTGCATGGGCCTGCACCACATTGGGAGCAATGCCGCCGGTGTCGAGCAAGGCATAGTGGACGCGGGCGTCGCTCGGCATGTGCTCGCGCATGTAGTTCACGCCGACATTCATCAGCTCGACCGCGTCGAGCGCGCTGCGGCCGAGATGGGGCGAGGCAGCGGCATGCGAGGTGCGCCCGGCGAAGATGAAATCGGCGCGCGTGTTTGCAAGCGATGGCGTTACCACCACCTCCCAGAAGCTGGACGGGTGCCAGGTGAGGGCGATGTCGGCATCCTCGAAAGCACCGGAGCGCACCATGAAGGCTTTGGCTGCGCCGCCCTCTTCCGCGGGGCAGCCGTAATAGCGCACGCGCCCGGGCACTTTGTTGGCGGCAAGCCAATCCTTGACGGCCGTGGCGGCGAGCAACGCGGCCGAGCCGAGCAGATTGTGGCCGCAGCCATGGCCATGCCCTCCCGTCTCCACCGGGCGAGACTCCGCCACGCCCGCCTCCTGACTTAGACCGGGCAGGGCGTCGTATTCACCGAGGAAAGCAATGACGGGCCCGCCGTCACCCCATTCGCCCATCAGGGCAGTGGGAATGCTAGCGACATTCTCCGTGATGCGGAAACCCTGATGGCGCAGTTCGGCCAGATGTTCGGCGGCGGAACGCGCCTCGGTGTAGCACACTTCGGGCATCCCCCAGACCTTGTCGCTCAAAGCGACGAAACGCGGCTTGATCGCGTCAACGCCTCGCCAAATCTCGTTGCGGTTGTCCATGCTGCGGTCCCCCTTATTCTAAAGCCGATCTGAAAGTGAAAACGCTATCAGCTTGGACCTGCTCCGCCTAGCGCCTGGCAGGAAATCAGCCATGCTGTCGGGCGGCATGAGAGCCTGCGGAATCGCCCTTCACGTTCTCATCGTCGATATGGTGCGCTTGACGTCAGTTGGTGGGACCGTTATCGCGGATCGCGAAGGTGGTGGCTTTCAGCTTGGTCATGCCGAATTTGTCGAACAGTCTGTCATAGGTGCCGTCGGCGCGGATCGCCGCCAGCGCATCCGCCGTCGCGCGCGAGAAAGTTGCCGATCTGCTGCGGATTTCGCGGAATGACCGCTGTTGCGCTCATGACTGCGGCTCCACCAAAGTTGCGGAAGAGGCAATTTTCGACACGATGACCAATCGCCGCTGGACCTTGTCCAAAAGAGAAATCGCTTTTGTCCAAGAGAGAAATATTGGGCGCGCAGGTGTTCGACGCTCGATCTTCCGCACTTGCACGATGTCGGCCGTGGTCCTAGGTTCGGCGTCGGCGTAAAGTTCGCGCCAAACTTCTTGGGAGGATGGAATGACTTGGAAGACTCCTAAAATTGTCGAAGTGCCGGTGGGCATGGAAATCAACATGTACGCCTGCGCAGCGCGTAAATAGACCGCATCGAAACGACCGGCCCGGCTCGATCGGCAATTCTTGCGTCGAGCCGTGGCAGGCGTCCTGACTTCAAGACGTTGGACTTCAAGACGTTGGGCTTCAAGACATTGGACCTGCAAGCGCGCAAGGCTAATATCTGCTAGTCGCCCCGAAGGAAGTTCTATTCGCAAGGAAAGTCCGGGGACAGACCACCGTGCTGCGCTTTGTGAATCGCAGACGGAACGACTCCGAAATACTCCCGGAACACGCGGCTGAAGTGCGACGAACTCGAAAAGCCCCACGAAAATGCGACGTCCGTGATGGTTTTTCCGGCCTGGGTCTCCAGCTCCCGGCGGCAGTTCTGCAACCTTGCGTGCCGGATATGGTCGCTGATGGTGGTACCCCTGTCGCTGAACAACATGTGTAGATAGCGCTTGGTGCAGCTCAGCGCCGCCGAGATCTGGTCGATGGAAAGATCCGGGTCGCGCAGATGTTCGCGGATGAAGAACTGCGCCCGGATATACATCGCCTCGGCCCCGACACGATCGAACATCGCGTCGGGTTCGCGGAGCGGCAACAGCAGGAGGTCGATCAGCGCATCGGCCACCCCGATCGCATTGTTCGGCGACAGCTTGGTCGCTTCGTCGAACGCGGCATGGACAAAGTTATAGGCGATCCGGCCGGTGCCGTTGCGCGCCGAGAGTTTGCATGCCGACATCTTCGCCGAGCGGAACCCGCGTTCCTGCAGCAGTTCCTTCGGTACGATGACGACCTCGTGTCGCGTCAGCGTCGGGCTGACGATCGTGTGCGGACAGGATACATCGTAGGCCAGACAGTCGCCAGGCATCAGCTCGATGCGGCGGCCACCCTGCTCGAAATGCGAAATCCCGTAAGTCTGAAAGTGTATCTTGACGAACGGATGGTCGCCCGGTTTTGCGCGCAAGGCAGTATGCGCAAGCCGATGCTGGCTCGCCTCGATCTGACAGAGCTTTAGCTTCGAAACCGTCGTGTAGTTGATCCGGCCTTCGAATGACGAAGCCTCCAGCGGATCAATGTCGAACTGGCCGCAAAGATCGGTCAGTGCATCTGACCAACATTGGATCTGCTTCTTCGGCGCCAATCCGGAAGTGTTAAGTGAACGGACCGTGTCGGACATTATCCAGCCACCGATTCGAGATCAAAAACATGACCGCTTGCCGCGAACGCCCCGAGTCATGATGGAGCGACTTTTACCTCAATTTAAGGCGATCATTGGGGTTTGAGTAGCACCCTTCCTGATACCCCTTTGATAATCCTCCGACTTAGTTTCGGCGCCGTCAAGGGAAACCTCAACCAACGGGTCGCGCGTTACGGGCCGATGGAGTGGGGCAAGACGCCTGACGCTGCGCAGCATAGAGGCGCGCCGCCAGCGAAACTCAGGGGCGTCGGTTAAATAATTCGCTGTGTTTCGCTTTCGCGCAAATGCGCTTCCCTCTTGGGCAAGTTTCCTATTTCCGAACCGGGTAGGGATACCAACGAAGAAAACTGAAAGGGGACCGTTTTTGCGGAAACCCTTCGTTCACAACTGGGAGGATTCACTATGCGCAAGGTGCTACTCGCTACCAGTCTTGGTCTCTTGACCGTGCAGGGTTTTCCTGCGCGCGCCGATCAGGATCTCGACAATCGGGCCAAGGATCCCAAGCAATGGGTTATGCAGCAAGGTGACAACGCCAATACGCGCTACTCCAAGCTCAACCAGATCAACTCGTCCAACGCCAGCAAGCTGCAGGTAGCCTGGACGTTTTCGACCGGCGTGCTGCGCGGTCACGAAGGCGGGCCGCTGGTGGTCGGCGACGTGATGTACGTGCACGCGCCATTTCCAAATACGGTCTATGCGCTCGACCTGAACAATGAGGGCAAGATTCTCTGGAAGTATGAACCGAGACAAGATCCGAACGTGATCCCGATCATGTGCTGCGACACGGTGAACCGCGGCGTCGCTTACGCTGACGGCAAGATATTCCTGCACCAGGCCGATACGACCTTGGTCGCGCTCGACGCCAAGACCGGACAAAAGGTCTGGTCGGTGATGGATGGCGAAGCCGGCAAGGGCCAGTCCGGCACCGACGCTCCGTTCGTATTCAAGGACAAGGTGCTGGTCGGGGTTTCCGGCGGCGAATTCGGCGTCCGCGGCTGGGTCAGCGCCTACAACATCAAGGACGGCAAGCTGGCCTGGCGCGGCTTTTCGGAAGGACCGGACACCGACACGCTGATCGATCCGGTCAAGACGACGGCGCTCGGCAAGCCGGTCGGGCCCGATTCATCGACCTCGACCTGGCAGGGCGATCAGTGGAAGATCGGCGGCGGCGCCACATGGGGTTGGTATTCCTACGATCCCGAGTTGAACCTCGTCTATTACGGTTCGGGCAACCCCTCGACCTGGAACCCGGTGCAACGCCCCGGCGATAACAGGTGGTCGATGTCGATCTGGGCACGCGACCTCGATAGCGGTGCGGTCAAATGGATTTACCAGATGACGCCGCACGACGAATGGGACTTCGACGGCGTCAACGAGATGATCCTGACCGATCAGGCGATCGGCGGCACCCCGAGAAAACTGCTCACCCATTTCGACCGCAACGGCTTCGGTTACACGCTCGATCGGACCAACGGCGAATTGCTGGTCGCAGAGAAATTCGATCCGGTGGTGAACTGGGCAACCAAGGTCGACATGGACAAATCGTCCAAGACCTACGGCCGTCCGCTGGTCGTCGACGCCTATTCGACGCAGCACAATGGCGAAGACTCCAACTCGAAGGGCATCTGTCCGGCGGCGCTCGGCACCAAGGACGAACAGCCCGCGGCCTATAGCCCGGACACGCAGCTGTTCTACGTGCCGACCAACCATGTCTGCATGGACTATGAGCCCTACAAAGTATCCTACACCGCAGGACAGGCCTATGTCGGCGCTGCGGTGGCGATGTATCCGCCCAAGGGCGAGACCAACATGGGCAACTTCATCGCCTGGGACGGCAAGACCGGCAAGATCGCGTGGTCCAACAAGGAGGCGTTCTCCGCGTGGGGCGGCGCGTTGGCAACCGCCGGCAACGTGGTGTTCTACGGCACGCTCGAGGGCTATCTGAAGGCCGTCGATGCCAAGACCGGCAAGGAACTCTATAAGTTCAAGACCCCGTCCGGCATCATCGGCAACGTCATGACCTACGAACATGGCGGCAAGCAGTATGTTGCCGTGCTGTCCGGCGTCGGCGGTTGGGCCGGCATCGGTCTGGCGGCCGGTCTGCTGCAGCCCGAAAACGCCGCCGCCTGGCATGGCGCTGTCGATCAGGGCAAATTGCCGACCAAAGACAAGACTGTCGACACGGCGGGCCTCGGTGCCGTCGGTGGCTATGCGGGTCTGGCGTCCTATACCTCGCTCGGCGGGACGTTGACCGTCTTTGCGCTGCCGAACCAATAGGGCCGACGCCACGGTTGGGTGACACTAGATCGGCGCGCTAGCGGTGTCGCTGCGCGCCGATTGCTTGCCCGACCCCCCAACTCTCGTTGCACGGGGACAGTTTGCGTGAACATCAATCAGTGGAAATACGCGTTCGTTATCTTGGCAGGCGTGTTGGCGAGCGGCGCCGCGTGCGCCGACGGATCGGGCGATCCGGCGGTGGCTTCCTCCGACAATGGCAAGTACGCGGACAAGGACGGCAATCCGACTTACAAGGTCGGCGAGGACGGCGTGGTCGACTGGTACGCTTACTCCGGCTTTCGTCGCTATCATTCCGACTGCCATGTCTGTCATGGCCCGAATGGCGAGGGATCGAGCTATGCGCCGGCGCTGGCCGATTCGTTGAAGACACTGAGCTATGTCGACTTCAACAATATCGTGACCAACGGCCGCAAGAACGTCGACGCCGCCAACGACAAGGTGATGCCGTCGTTTGCGGACAACGTCAATGTGATGTGCTTCCTCGACGACATCTACGTGTATTTGCGCGCCCGCGCCAACAACGCCGTTCCGGGCGGCCGCCCTGCGAAGCACGAAGACAAGCCGGAGGCCGCGAAAGCGGCCGAGGCCAGCTGTACGGGCATAAAATGACGTCGAGGTGGCCGGCAATCATCGGCTTTCTGGCATGCACCCTTGTCGTGCCGCCATCGAACCGCGCCTATGCCCAGGCCAGCGAGTCCGGGTCGCTCGAGCTGGTCGATCCCAATGTGTTTCGCGCCTGCGGCGATCCGCGCAATCTGCCGTTCTCCAACGACAAGGGCGAAGGGTTTGAAAACAAGCTCGCCGAACTGTTTGCCGCCAAGCTCGGCAAGAAACTCAGCTACACCTATGTCCCGCAGGCCACCGGCTTCGTCCGGATGACATTGGGCTCCTACCGTTGCGATACCATCATGGGATTTCCGCAAGGCGACGAGCAGGCGCAAGTGACGATCCCCTATTACCGGACCACTTATGCGCTGATCGCAAAACAGGGAAGCGGCCTGCAAGACGTCACCGCGATCGACGACCCGAAGCTCAGGGACAAGCGGATCGGCGTGGTCGCGAGGACACCGCCGACCACCAACATGGCGATCAACGGCCTTCTGGCCCACGCCAAATCCTACCCGCTGTTCATCGACACCCGCGCGGATTCCTCGGCGCAGGCGATGATCGACGACCTTGCGAGGGGCGATATCGATTGCGGCATCCTGTGGGGGCCGATGGCGGGCTATTACGCCGGCCGGACCGAGCCGCCCTTGATCGTCGTGCCGCTGACCAAGGAAACCACGGGGCCGCAAATGACCTTTCGCATCGGCATGGCGGTGCGCCCCGCGGACCAGGAATGGAAGCGCACGCTCAACAAGCTGATCACGGAAAACCAGGCGGAGATCAACAGGCTGTTGATCAGCTACAACATCCCAATCCTCGACGAGGCCAACATGCCGATCACCACCGAGACATTGTCGAAGCGGCCATGATGGCA
>Ga0209328_10000071_pt1 | contig 18336 bp, 11 predicted proteins | sample JacPinW_OM3H0_M1_FD_187954 | JGI IMG/M metagenome (GOLD analysis project Ga0209328, IMG submission 187954) | Forest soil microbial communities from Algoma, Ontario, Canada - Jack Pine, Ontario site 1_JW_OM3H0_M1 (SPAdes) (version 2) | ecosystem: Environmental > Terrestrial > Soil > Boreal... | reverse complement strand
TTATCGGCGAGGGGACCAAGATCGACAACCTCGTTCAGATCGCCCACAACGTTGTGATTGGACGCCACTGCATCATAGCCGGTCAATCAGGGTTGAGCGGCAGCGTGACTTTGGGAGATTTTGTCGTCCTCGGAGCACGCGTTGGTATCCGCCAGCACATTACGGTCGGCAAAGGAGCTCGGCTTGCCGCGAGATCCTCGGTGATGCGAGATGTTCCAGCTGGCGCTCTCTGGGGCGGCTTTCCCAACGCCAAGCCTCTCCGGCAATTTCTGCGCGAGGTCGTTACGCTTGAACAGCTGGCCTCACCCATCCCAAAACTACCAGCGCCTTCGATACATAGCGCCCCGATCGTGCGGGATACAACGGTACCGGATTAGACGGCGAGTTTTCGACGCTAACTTAATGGGCGGCTCAACCGCCAGCGCCGGCGCGCGATTGCGTAGTCGGGCCAGCCTGGCGAAACCCATCCACACGTCGTCCCGGCCTTGAGCCGGGACCCATACGCCGCGGCGGCGCGTGTGGGCACGGTGTCAGACGGCTTCCTTTGTCGCCAATCAGGACCTGTGGTTATGGGTCCCGGCTCAAGGCCGGGACGACAGCTACTACCGCTCGACATTCTCGAGCCGATACACCTCGACCTGCGCCTTCAGCCGCTGCAGCGAGGCGGTTGGATCGGCGGGGTCGACGAGATATTTTCGCTCCGCCAGCATGGCGAGCACCTTCAGATCGACCGCTGGCGAATGATGGACGACGTCGGCGTAATTGCTCAGATCATGGGTTATTTCCCTGACCTCGCGAAAATCATACAGGCTGGCATTGGGAAACTGCGCCAGCCGTTTGGCAGCGTAGGCGGTGAAATCGTAGACGATCTTCAACGTCGGGCTCGACGCGTCGCGCATCGCGACGAATTGCAGGATGGAGTAGGGCGGAAAATAAATGTCGAATTTGACGTCAGGGTTGTTCGCGATCAGGCCGACCGCATCGCGTTCGAAATTCCGGACCATCGCGTCATAGTCGTAGCCGAAGCCCAGATACGCGCTGCGCGGGGGGGCCGTGATATTCGTGAATGAGGCAACCGTCTTCTTGGCGTTGTAGGCAGCGGACAGGTCGTAGTCGGGCCGCACGCTGTTGATCTCATCGACGGTTGGGAGCGGAAACTTGATCAGGCCGCCGGAAGTCAGGCGCGCCACCGTTTTCTCCAGCGGTTTTATCGACCGCGCCAGCATCCACAGCGATTCGCGCGCCATCGCGCCGCTGAACAAATAGCCCGCAACCCCCTCGACGTCGCGCCGATAGAGATGGGCGGGAAGATAGGCGTCGTGGTCGACATCCGGTGCGTCCTGGAAGATCCAGTCGTCCATCTGCCATATCACGCGCCCGGGGTGGCGCTCGAGGGCTGTGGCAAGCACAAAACTCTGCTCGTGGGAATTCGAGCCCGTCATTGCGAGCTTCAGCGAGCGGACGCCGAGGAGCCGGTCGATATCGCTTTGCTTGAAGTGAATGGCGAGCGACGTGCCCATGAAGACCGTGTCGAAATCCTGGCTTCGCACCAGGCCCGCGTTCTGCATCCGGCTGTCGGTCGAATACATCGGCTGATAAAAGCGGGCGGGGCGGAACAGTTGCAGCGGATCGACGGCGAAATTGAGCGCGACCGCCGCCAGCATGATGAGCGCGCTGGCGCATAGAAACTGCAACAGATACTTGGAAGGCTTGCTCATCAGAACCTGAAATAAATGAATTCGCTGTGCTGCTGGATTCCGAGAATTCCGAAGGCCAGCACCGCCGCGGTGGCATACAGGAAGATGGGGCGCAGCCGCCAATGGTCGAGCCCTTGGCCTACCGTCCTCGCCTCGTGATCGTATCCCATGATCGCTTGCGTGTTCGGCGCAAACCAGGCGAGCGCGGCATAGACGATAACAAAGGCGGTGTCGACGATTTCGCCGCGGCCGAAAACGATATGGGTCGGATCGGTCATTTTCGCGAGGATGGACAGCGCCGACGACACGTTTTCAGCGCGGAAGAACACCCATGCGACCACAACCGACAGGAAGGTCACCGCGAAGGCGGCCAGACGAGCAGGACGCTCGAAGCGCGGCGCGATCGCCGGACCATAATTATTCCAGACGTGGTTGATGCAGAGATAGAGGCCGTGCAGGACGCCCCAAATGACAAAGGTCCAGGCCGCGCCGTGCCAGAGGCCGCCGAGCGCCATCGTCACCATCAAATTGACATAGCGCGCGAGCGAGCCATGCCGATTTCCGCCGAGCGATATGTAGAGATAGTCGCGCAGGAAACGCGACAGCGTCATGTGCCAGCGCCGCCAGAAATCGATGATGCTGGTGGCCTTGTAGGGCGAGTTGAAATTGAGCGGCAGGAAGATGCCGAACATCAAGGAGATTCCGATCGCCATGTCGGAATAGCCGGAGAAATCGAAATAGAGCTGGAACGTATAGGCCAGCGCGCCGATCCAGGCCTGGTCGAATGACGGCGGCGACGGGCCGAACGCGAGCGCGACCAGCGGCTGGATGCCGTCGGCGAGACAGGTTTTCTTGAACAGGCCGATCGCGAAGATGATCAGACCGCACAGGATCAAATGCGGATCCGGCCGTTTTGTCTCGGCGCGCTCGAATTGCGGGATCATATCCTTGTGGTGCAGGATCGGCCCGGCGATCAGATGCGGAAAGTATGTGACGAACAGCGCATAATGCGGCAGCCGGTAATGCGCGACCTTGCCGCGATAGGCGTCGACCAAGAATGCGATCTGGGTGAAGGTGTAGAACGAAATTCCGACCGGAAGCAGGATCTCGACCATGTAGTTGGTTGCAAAGATCGCATTGTAATTGGCGGCGAGAAAACCGGCATATTTGAAGATGCCGAGCACCACAAGATCGCCCGTGACCCCAAGCGTCAGGACCGCCAGTCGCAGGACGGCGCGCAGGCGCCCGGCGATCAACAGCCAGCCAATGAGGTAATTGAACGCAACCGACGCCAGCAATAGCGGCACGAACTGCCAGTTGCTCACGGCATAGAAGGCGAGCGACGCCAGCGCCAGCCAGATCACGGGGAAAAGATTGCTCAGCCGGCCGAGCGCGAAATAGCCGAGCAAGGCAACCGGCAGGAACAAGAAAATGAACGGGTAGGAGTTGAAAAGCATCGGGTTACTCTGGCGGGTCAAAAAAGCCTAAACCACACAACCCGCCCGTCAACAAGCCGGGCAGGGGCTGGCGCGATTGTGGCGCCTCTCGCAATCCGCTAAATCGCACCGATATGGGGGATTGGGGCCGTGGCCGTATTCGCGAGTACCGAACGAGGATTTAAGTGACCCAACCGACAGAGAAAAATAGCCCCCTGCCCGCGCCGACGGCGCCGCGCCGGCCGCATTCGTTCACCCGCCATGGCATCACGGTGGTCGACGATTATGCCTGGCTGAAGGACGAGAACTGGCAGGACGTGCTGCGCGATCCCTCGGTCCTCGACGGCGATATCCGAAACTATCTCGAAGCGGAAAATGTCTATACCGAGAGCCTGCTCGGCCATACCGCGCCGTTGCAGAAGAAGCTGGTCAGTGAGTTGCGCGGACGCATCAAGGAAGACGATTCCAGCGTGCCTGCGCCGGATGGCCCCTTTGCCTATATGCGCAAATTCCGCGAAGGCGGCCAGCATGAAATGTTCGGGCGCATACCGCGGGATGGCGGCGAGACCGAGATCGTGCTCGATGGCGATGCGTTGGCGGCAAACCAGGAATATTTCAAGTTCGGCGGCGCGCGGCATTCGCCGGACCACCGGCTCGAGGCCTGGAGTGCCGATATCAAGGGCTCGGAATATTTTACCATCCGTGTGCGCGAGTGGGCTACCAAAGCAAACCTCGACGATATCGTCGAGGAAACCGACGGCGCGGTGGTGTGGAGCGCGGACTCCAAGAGCTTCTTCTATGTAAAGCTCGACGACAACCACCGCCCGATGCAGGTCTGGCTTCATCGCCTGGGGACCAGGCAGGCCGACGACATTCTGGTATACGAGGAAAAAGATCCCGGCTGGTTCACGCATGTGCACGAGAGCAGCAGCGGCCGTTTCTGCGGAATCCACAGCGGCGACCATGAAACCTCAGAGCAGCGGCTGGTCGATCTCGCTAGTCCCGAGACGCCGCCGCTTCTGGTCGCGGCGCGCGAAACCGGCGTGCAATATTCGGTCGCGGACCGCGGCGATCAGTTGTTCCTTCTCACCAACGCCGATAGCGCGATCGACTTCAAGATCGTCACCGCGCCGCTCGCTGCGCCCGCGCGCGCCAACTGGCGCGATTTCGTTCCGCATCGCGCCGGCGTCTATATCATGGATATCGAGCTTTACGCCGGCCATCTGGCGCGGCTGGAACGCGCCAATGCATTGCCCGCCATCATCATCCGCGATCTCAAATCAAGCGAGGAGCACGCGATCGCCTTCGACGAGACGGCCTATTCGCTGGACACCATGGGCGGCTATGAATTCGACACCACGAATTTGCGCTTTTCCTATTCGTCGATGACGACGCCGTCCGAAGTCTATGATTACGACATGGCGAGCCGGACGCGGATTCTGCGCAAGCGGCAGGAAATTCCCTCAGGTCATAATCCCGCCGACTACGTCACCACCCGCATCATGGCGACCTCGCACGACGGCGCCGAAGTGCCGGTGTCGATCTTGCACCGCAAGGACCTCGTGCGTGACGGAAGCGCGCCGTTGTTGCTGTACGGCTACGGCTCCTATGGCATGGCGATGCCGGCGGCGTTTAACTCTTACCGGCTGTCGCTGGTCGATCGCGGATTTGTCTATGCGATCGCCCATATCAGGGGCGGCACCGACAAAGGCTGGGGCTGGTATCTCGACGGCAAGCGCGAGAAGAAGACCAACAGCTTTGATGATTTTGCCGCCAGCGCGCGGGCGCTGATCGAAGCGAAATATACGGATGTAAAACGCATCGTCAGCCAGGGCGGCAGCGCCGGCGGCATGCTGATGGGCGCAGTGGCCAATCGTGCGGGAGAGCTGTTCGCCGGCATCGTCGCGGAAGTGCCGTTCGTCGACGTGCTCAACACCATGCTCGACGATAGTTTGCCGCTGACGCCGCCGGAATGGCCGGAATGGGGCAACCCGATCGAAAGCGAGAAAGACTTCAGGACGATTCTCTCGTATTCGCCTTACGACAACGTCGCGGCCAAGGAGTATCCGGCTATTTTGGCGATGGCCGGATTGACCGACCCGCGCGTCACCTATTGGGAGCCGGCCAAATGGATCGCGCGATTGCGCGCGACCATGCGCGGCGGCGGTCCGGTGCTGCTGCGCACCAACATGGGCGCCGGCCATGGCGGCGCCTCCGGCCGCTTCAGCCGTCTCGACGAAGTCGCGATCACGTATGCGTTCGCGTTGTGGGCAGTGGGAATGGTGGACGCGACTTCGTAGCAAATTATTTCGTCGTCCCCGCGTAGGCGGGGACCCATAACCACCGATCGATGTTGTGGGCAAGATAGCTGCCCCAGCACCATTCAAAATAGATGGGCCTGTGGTTATGGTCCCGGATCGGCGCTCGCAGAGCCTGTCATCGGGCGCGCGTTCGCGCGACCCGTTGGCTCGCTTGTCCGGGACGACGGAGGTTATGTCACCGCCCTGTCTTCTTCCGCCACGCCGCGAAATCTATCAGCGTCTGCTCGTCGGTTGCGGGATAGAGCCCGAGGATCGAGCGGCCGGCGCGGACCTGCTCGGTGACAAAATCCTCGAATGCGGTCATCTCGAAGGCCTCAACGGCGATCTCATCCGCCAGATGCGCGGGGATCACGATCACACCATCGCTATCGCCCAGGATGACGTCACCGGGAAACACCGGCGCGTCGCCGCAGCCTATCGCGACGTTGATCTCGATCGCCTGGTGCAAGGTGAGATTGGTCGGCGCGCTGGGCCGATGGTGGTAGGCGGGGAAACCAAGTTTGGCGATCTCGGCCGAATCGCGAAAACCGCCGTCGGTGACGACGCCGGCTACGCCACGCTGCATCAGCCGCGTCACCAGGATGGCGCCGGCGGAAGCGGCGCGGGCGTCCTTGCGGCTGTCCATCACCAGCACCGCCCCTGGCGGACAATCTTCGATCGCCTTGCGCTGCGGATGGGAACGGTCGCGAAACACCTCGAGCTTATTGAGGTCTTCGCGTGCCGGCATGTAGCGCAGCGTAAAAGCTTCGCCGACCAGAACCGGCTGATCGGCGTGAAGCGGATGCACGTCCTGAATCATCTGGATGCGAAAGCCGCGCTTGAACAGCGCGGTGGCGACCGTTGCGGTGGAGACGGTCTTTAATTTGTTGCGGGTGACGTCGGTTAATTTTGTCATGGAATTGCTCGCTCTTTGTTTTCTCGTCATTCCGGGATGCGCCGTTAGGCGCAGGCCCGGAATCCATACTCACGATCGTGGTTATGCATTCCGGTCTCAAGGCTTCGCCTTGCCCCGGAATGACGGGGTTAATAAATCACGGGCTCGCCGACCGGCGCGCCAAAATCCGTCTCGAGAAAATCGAAATCGCAGCCCTCATTGGCCTGCTTGATGTGCTTTGTGAACATCCAGCCATAGCCGCGCTCGAAACGGCGCTCGGGTTGCTTCCACTCGGCACGGCGTTTTTTCAGTTCGGCCTCGGTCACATCTAGACTGATGCTGCGGGCGGCGACATCGAGCGTGATGCGGTCGCCATTCCTCACCAATGCCAATGGCCCGCCGACAAAGGATTCCGGCGCCACGTGCAGGATGCAGGCGCCGTAACTGGTGCCGCTCATGCGGGCGTCCGACAGCCGCACCATGTCGCGCACGCCCTGTTTGACCAGTTTTGTCGGAATCGGCAGCATGCCCCATTCCGGCATGCCCGGCCCGCCCTGCGGCCCGGCATTGCGCAGGATCAGCACATGATCGGCTGACACGTCGAGATCGGGATCGTCGATCGCTTTCTTCATCGAGGGATAATCGTCGAACACCAGCGCCGGGCCGGTATGCTTGAGGAAACGCGGCTCGCAGGCGGAAGGTTTTATCACGCAGCCGTCGGGCGCGAGATTGCCCTTCAACACCGCAAGCGCGCCCTCGGCATAAATCGGATTCTTGACGGTCCTGATGACGTCGTCGTTATAGACCTCGGCGCCCGCGATATTTTCAGCCAGGGTCTGTCCGGTCACCGTCATGCAATCGAGATGCAAATGCTCCCGGATCCGGCTCATCAGGCCGGGCAGTCCGCCGGCATAGAAAAAATCCTCCATCAGATATTTGTCGCCGCTGGGGCGGACATTCGCAATGACAGGCACCTTGCGGCTGGCAATTTCAAAATCATCGAGGCTGATGTCGGCACCCGCGCGGCGCGCCTGCGCGATCAGATGGATGATCGCATTGGTCGAGCAGCCCATGGCCATCGCCACCGTGATCGCATTTTCAAAAGCCTTTCGGGTCTGGATTTTCTTCGGCGTCAGATCTTCCCAGACCATCGCGACGATGCGCCGGCCGGTTTCGGAAGCCATGCGGATGTGTCCGGCATCGGCCGCCGGGATCGAGGAGGCGCCGGGCAGCGTCATGCCGATGGATTCGGCGATCGCGGTCATGGTCGAAGCCGTGCCCATGGTCATGCACGTGCCGTAGCTGCGGGCGATGCCGGCCTCGACATCGACCCAATCCTTGTCCGATATCTTCCCGGCGCGCCGTTCATCCCAGTATTTCCAGGCATCTGACCCCGAGCCGAGCGTCTTGCCCTTCCAGTTGCCGCGCAGCATGGGACCTGCCGGCAGATAGATCGCCGGCAAGTTCATGCTGGTGGCCCCGAGCAGCAGCGCCGGTGTGGTCTTGTCGCAGCCGCCCATCAGCACCACCCCGTCGACGGGATGACCGCGCAACAGCTCCTCGGCGTCCATCGCCAGCATGTTGCGGTACAGCATGGTGGTCGGCTTCAGGAACGATTCCGACAGCGACAGCGCCGGCAATTCCATCGGAAAGCCGCCGGCCATCAGTACGCCGCGCTTGACGTCGTCGACGCGGCTCTTGAAATGCATGTGGCAGGGCTGCGCGTCCGACCAGGTGTTGAGGATCGCAATCACCGGGCGATCCTTCCACTCCTCCGGCGCGTAGCCCATCTGCATGGCGCGCGAGCGGTGGCCGAAGGCGCGCAGATCGTCCGGCGCAAACCAGCGCGCGCTGCGCAACGTTTCCTTGGTCTTTTTCTTGTCGGTCATTTTGATCCCGGTTCCAGACCGTCAAGGTCATGTCACAGGCGATCCGCAAGACGCAAGCTCTGCTTAATCATCCCGTGATTTTGAGCGCCGGCGGCGCGCAATTTCCTTGCATCCCGCGTGGGTAAGGCGAATCATTTGCTGCCGGGGAAGGCCCGAAAAGGTCTGCCCGGTACCGTGCATAGAGAAGTTCCGAGATGCCTGCTTTTTCAACAACCTCACCGGCGGATCATTGAGGAAATGCTTGCACGGAAAGGACAACGGTTTCACAACCCGACATTGGCTTAAGAATCTTGGCTTAAGAATCTTGGCTAGAGAATCGCGAATTCGAGAATCGTGCTCACGGAAGGCTGGCTGTGGCAAGAATCCTGATCGTTGACGATGACCCCGCTGTGCAAGCCACCATCAAGATTTTGCTGGACCGCGCCGGTCACAGCGTGGTCGGCGCCAGCGACGGGCGCAAGGGGCTTGCGATATTCGAGGCTGGAGATTTCGATCTGCTGCTGCTCGATATCTTCATGCCGGGAATGGACGGGCTGGAAACCATGCGGCTGATCCATGCGCAGCAGCCGCTGATCCCGATCATCGTGATCTCGGGGCGGCCGATCACGCCGGATCCGGCGTCGGGTCCGGATTTCTTGTCGATGGCGACCAAGCTCGGCGCGATCTCTAGCCTGCAAAAACCCTTCAAGCCGGCCGCCCTGCTGGCGGCGGTTGCGGGTTGTCTTGAGGCCGCAAAGCGTTCATCGTCGTCATCGATCCAGGCCGGAGATATTGCTTCCGGCCCATGATGCCGAGACTGCGTCGCCCGTTTGCCGGGCTTTACGTGCTGGGCAGCACGGAAATGGCGCGAAAGCAAAGATGACGCTGACAACCAGGCTAGCCGTCGCGATGATCTTGCTGGTTGCGATCGCGGTCACCGCGGTCGGATGGCTCAGCTTTCGCAGCATCGAGCAGGCGCTGCTGCCGCGGATCCTCGACCGCATCGAAGCGCATTCAAGGCTCCTCGCCATCGATTTGCAATCCCAAGTGCGCGGCGCGCGCGGCGACATTGCAGGCTTTCGGGCGGCGGCCGCATTGAACGGGTTGATCCGGGCGCATCTCGCCGGCGGCACCGATCCCGTCGATGGCCTCTCCGAAAAGAGCTGGCACGACCAATTCGCGCAGCGCCTGCTGGCCGAACTCGAAGCCAAGCCGACTTACGCGCAGTTCCGGGTCATCGGCGTCGAGGATGGCGGACGCGAAATCATTCGTGTCGATCGTTCGGGCCCGAACCATACCATCCGGCTGGTTCCCGATGCGGAGCTGCAACGCAAGGGCGACCGCGGCTACTTCAAGGAGACGATCAGCCTGCCTGCCAATCAAACCTACGTTTCCGCACTTGATCTCAATCAAGAGAATGGTGTCATCGAAGTACCTCACGTGCCGACCTTGCGCATCGCCACCCCCCTGATGGCACCCGACGGCAAGCCGTTCGGCATCGCCATCATCAACATCGACATGCGACCGGCCTTCGACCGGGTGCGGTCGTCGGTGCGGCAAGGCGGAGAGATCTACGTCGTCAATAAACGCGGCGACTATCTGGTTCATCCCGACCCCACGCGCGAGTTCGGCTCGGACCTCGGCACGCCGACCAACTGGCAGAAAGACTTCCCCGACCTGGCGCCCTCGCTTGGAGCATCCGACGGTGTCGCGCGCATCGTGCCGGATGAAACCGGAAAGCTCGGCGGAGAAGCACTCGCGCCCGCGCTTCTCGCCGGCAATGAATGGGTCGGCGTGATCGAAACCTTTCCGAACGCCGTGTTCGTGGCGCCGGCGGCGGCGATCCGCAACAGCTCCATACAGGTCGGTTTGATCGCGGTGTTGTTCGCGGCCGCGCTGGCGCTGATTTTTGCGAAATCGCTGGTCCGGCCGATCAGTCAATTGACGGCGGCGGTCGAAGGCATCGGCCGCAACGATCCGGTGGCGATCCCGGTCGATGCCGGCGGCGAGACCGGGGTGCTGGCGCGGGCATTCGCGCGGGTGATGGGCGAGGCGAATGCGAAAACCGCCGCGCTCGAGCGCGAGGTCTGGGAACATCGCCGCACCGAAGCGGCGCGCGACCATTATGCGGCCCGCGAGCGGCTGTTTTCCGCCGCCGTGGAAGCCTCGATCGACGCCATCATCACCAAATCCCTCGACGGCACGATCACCGGGTGGAATCCGGCCGCGGAACGCTTGTTCGGATATAGCGCGGCGGAAGCGGTCGGCAAGAATATCGAGCTGATCGTGCCGCCCGACCGGAAAGGGGAAGTGCGTGACATCCTGCGCCGGATCGGCTGGGGCGAAACGATCGAGAACAATGAAACCGTGCGCTTGCGCAAGGATGGCCGTGATGTAGAGGTTTCGCTCAGCGTATCCCCGATCAAGGGCCCAACAGGGGAGATCATCGGCGCATCGGAGACCGCCCGCGACATCACCGAAAGCAAGCGGACCCAGCGGGTCCTGCGCCAGCAGATCGAGGAACGCCGCCGCATCTTCGAAACGTCCCAGGACCTGATCCTGGTGACGGATTCCAAGGGAGTCCTGGTTCAGGTCAGCCCCAGCTCCGAAGCGATCCTGGGATACTTGCCGGGGGAAATGCTCGGCCGCAACGCGATCGAATTCACTTATCGTGAAGACGTCGAAAGATCCTACGAGGAAGTGCGCGCCGAACGGCTCGGGCGGCATACGCGGAACTTCAATTCACGCTGCGTCCATAAGGACGGGCGTATCGTGACGCTGTCGTGGATGGGGGTTTGGTCCGAGCCGGTCAAACGGTTTTTCTATATTGGCCGCGATATGACCCAAAGCAATCTGGCCCAGGAAATATTGCGCGAAAGCGAACGACAGGCCCGCGGCATCATCGATACTGCGCTCGATGCATTTGTCCAGATCAACCAGAGTGGCCGCATCCTCGACTGGAATCCGCAAGCCGAAGTGATTTTCGGATGGCCGCGCGAGGAAGCACTTGGGAAGGACTTCATCGAACTCTTGATCGGGGAAGCCGATCGCGAGACTCTCAGAGCAGGTCTGGCGCGCTTTCTGGGCTCCGGACGCGACCAGATTCTGCAACGCCGCCGCGAAATCATAGCCCGGCGCCGCGATGGAAAAGAATTCCGGGCCGAGTTGAGCGCCACCGCGGTGAAAACCCGCGAGGGTTTTGTCTTGAACGGCTTCCTGCGCGATCTCACCGACAAGATCGCGGCAGAGGACCGGATCAGGCAGGCCGAGAAGATGGAAGCCCTCGGCCAGCTCACCGGCGGCATCGCCCATGACTTCAACAATATCCTCACCGTCATCACCGGAACCATCGAGATTCTGGCCGATGCGGTCGCCAAAGAGCCGCAGCTTGCGGCGATCACCAGGATGATCGACGAAGCAGCAGCACGCGGTGCCGATCTCACCCAGCACCTGCTCGCCTTCGCCCGCAAGCAGCCGCTGCAACCGCGCGAAACCGACATCAACATGCTGCTCGTCGATACCGCCAAACTGCTGCGGCCGACGCTCGGCGAGCAGATCGAGATCGAATCGGTATTCGAAGACGAATCCTGCGTCGCCACCGTCGATCCCAATCAGCTTACCACCGCAATCCTCAATCTCGCGCTCAACGCCCGCGACGCCATGCCGAACGGCGGCAAGCTCATTCTCGAAACCGGCACGACCTACCTCGACGAAAATTATGCCAGCCAGCACGGCGACGTCCGGCCCGGCAGCTACGCCCTGATTGCGGTGAGCGACACCGGAACCGGCATTCCGGCGGCGATGCTCGACAAGGTGTTCAACCCGTTCTTTACGTCGAAGGGTCCCGGCAAGGGTACTGGCCTGGGGCTGAGCATGGTCTACGGTTTCGTAAAGCAATCCGCCGGGCATATCAAAATCTACAGCGAGGAAGGCCACGGTACGACCATCAAGATGTACCTGCCGCCGGGCACTGGCGCGGCAGTCTCCTCCGAGACCGCCTTTGTCTCGGCCGTTCAAGGCGGGCACGAGAGAATTCTTGTGGTCGAAGACGACAAGCTGGTGCGAGACTATGTGCTGACGCAACTGCATTCGCTGGGCTACGTCACGCTGGATGCGGCCAATGCAGCGGAAGCGCTCGCCCTCGTCGAAGCGGGCAACGAGTTCGACCTGCTGTTCACCGACGTGATCATGCCGGGCACCATGAACGGCCGCCAGCTCGCCACCGAGCTGCAAACGATCAAGCCCGGATTAAAAGTGCTGTTTACCTCGGGCTATACCGAAAATGCGATCATCCATCACGGCCGGCTCGACACCGGCGTCCTGCTATTGGCAAAACCCTATCGCAAATCGGATATGGCCCGAATGATCCGCAAGGCCCTTGCGGGGTGAGGGCGCGCACCGCAACCAGGGCAGCTCTTGTGCTCGGAATCTTCCTCACGCTGGCGGGCGATCTCAGCTTCACGTCCCCTGCAATGGGGCAGCCGATCGCGCTTGCGAAAAAACAATCGGAAGCGCTCGATAGCTACAATAACGCATTGAGCCATTTTAAGTCGATCCTGGGCGAACGGCGCAGCCAGATCGGTTCGAATGAGCGGCTTCCGAACTTGCCAGGACAAGCCCTCTACCTTGCGCGCATCAACCTCATGAGTGCATACAAGGATCTCACCGATGCCGTTCCGTCCAAAATCGGAAGGCCCAATAAATTCGGAATTCCTCCAGCGTATTTTGACGCCGACAATGAACCACTGGTCGAAGAGTACCGGAAGCTGTTCGACATCCTGGAGGCAGCACCCGCCGGCGCGCAAAATTCAGCTACGCCGTTCAAGGACGTTGCCGAGCTGGGCATTGCGATTGCGCGAGCCAAGGGCCTTGATGCGGCCGATGCAGAGGCGGCGGGGCGTATCAGCCTGGGACTGTTTTTTGCGGAGACCAGTGGTCATCAAAATATCGGGAATGCGCGCTCGAATACCTACAAGGGCAGTTTGCAAACCGGACCTTCCGAAGATCAAAACGGTCGAAAGAAGTGGGTGGCAATGAAAAAATCGATCACAGCCCTTGATGCCCCATTGAGCGCTCGCGATGACAAGGAAGAGGCACGGGTCGGCGATCTAGATCATCGGTTCAACCACTGGACCGCCGTGAGAGATGGCCTGATGAACGCACACGCAGAGCTTTTCCCGCAACTGCCGGCGATCGTGAAAACCCTCGCAAATCCGATCGATCAAATGAAGTTTTTTGAGCTCATCCAGATTATTCCTACGCCGACAAGATCCGCACTCAAGTCAGGCAACTTGCTCGACTACAGGATTTCCGACCCGACGATCATGAGATATCTGCGAAACAACAGCATCTTCGCCTTTGGACAGGCTGACAGGGCAAGAACATCTGCAACCTTCCGCGAAATTCTTGATGCGATGTGGCTCTTCAATAGGAACTTTGAACGGGCGCTTGCGAAATTCGAAGAGATCAAGACCAGGTGAAAGGTTGCTTGGGCGCACGGGCTGACATTGCTACACGGTTACGTTGGTCGATCAGTGGGCGCGCGCGTTAAAATTGTGCATGTAATCGTCCGGAAAAAACCGAAACCGGTCCCCGGTCGGCATTGTATCCGGGATTGTCGATGAACTGATAGTCGAAGGTGAAGGTAGCCCATTTATTGACGCTGTAGGCATAATAGGCCTCGAGGATCCGTTCGGGGCGATAGTTGAGCTGGCCATCGCCGATCAGAATCCCGAGGCCCCCGGCAGCGAAATACGCCCGGGCTATCGACGAGAGACCTTCGACCACCCCTGCCACGCCAATCTTGTCATCCGGTCGTCCCCACGCACTGCCCTTCAGCACGGCTCCGAATGAAAGGCTCTCGTCGCAATCGGTCCAGCCGATGAGTTCGACCCGACCGGGACTCCAGCTCGCGCGTGAAAAAATACCCAGATCGGCCGTAATGGCCTGCTCCAAATTTGCGACGAAGCCGTAATTCGTGCGCACGTGGCGTGTTTGCGTAATGTCGGGATAATCCGGGGTGGTGACGGGCATAGCTAGTGCATCCGCATAGCCGCCCATGTTGGCGATATTCGCCCAGCCCATCAAACGGAACTTGCCGGGCTGCGAGAACAGCGAATATCGCAATTCCAATTCGCCGATGTACTCGCCGCGCTCCGAGATATGAATGTCGTAACTGTTGGCGTTGGAGACGGCAGGCACCAGGAAATACCCGGCACGGATCGCCCAGGATTTCTGGTTCAGTTCCGCAGCCGCGCCCCACGTGTAGCCGATCTTGTCCATGGTTACGTCGTAGGAGCCGCAGCAATACATATTCCAATTGAGGAAATCGACACGCGGATCGTGAGAATAACTGTTGCCCTCGAAGATATCGAGAACTGCGAACCTGCCGGCCGTGACGGTGATCCGGGAGATATCCTGCTTTCCGGCGAGCTGGTTCGGACCGTCCTCGATGGTCTCCTGCTCGCCGCCAAGGCCGAAGGTTTGCCGTACAAACACACGTGCGATATCGATACGCGGCATCGGGAAGTTCGATTTTTGCGCTTCTCCGTTGGGGAAGCCGGCGACGCCCAGCGTGTTATTCAGACCAAAGCCCTGCATGAGTTCCGGGTTGATATAGACTTCGGTGCCATCCCACGGACGATAGCCGACGAAGGCCGTTGCGCTTGTCGTATTCTGGATTTGACTGGCGCCCGTTAGGCTGTTCGTCCCTTGATAGGGCGAGCGGAAAGCGGGATAGCCCTGCTCGATCAAGGTAAGCTGCCCGTGGACATTCCAGCTATAGGGATCGATCGCCCGGGAGTCGCCGACGTCGCGAGATTTTAGTGTTTCACCTGTCCAGTCGAGCTTCCGATTGAGTCCAAGCCGAACACTGTTGAGGTCAACCGTGGTCGATTCGTAACCGGTGCCCGACGGAAAAGTGCCGCTGGCTTTTCCCAAGCGGTCGTAGAGATATTCCAATCTGGCGGTCCAGCCCGGCGCGATGGCAAGTTCAGCGCCGGCACCTAGCGCCCAGCCCGTGCGCATTCGCAAAACCTTGTCCTCGTTGCCGGTCAAGTCTTCAAGGAATCGCGCTTGCGACCAGGCGAGTCCCCCGGTCGCGTAGAAAAGCCATTGGTCAATCGCGTAACCCGCCCGGCCGCGAACCGTCGAGACGAAGTCGAGCTTTTCGGTGACGGCGCTGGACGGAGTTGATCGCGACGCGACGATGCCGTCATCGAGATAGTTCGGGAACGAGATATCTCCTTCAATTCCGAGAAGCAGCCGCGACGGCAGCAGATAATTGTAGCCGAACTGCAACCCGCCGAAGAGGCTGCCGAATGAGGAATGGCAGTCGTCGGGTTTGGATCGGACAGTATGTTACGCCCGTATCCTCGGCCGTACCCGACATGGCCGCCGACATAAAACCCTGACCAATCGTAGTTCGCGATTGGAAGCGCTTTGAGCGGCATCGAGATCGAGTTGGGAAAGGCGACGTCTGCCGCGAGACAATCTGTCACCATCAAAAAACACCTTGCCGCGATAAAAACGCACGCAAGCAAAACTGTTTCGATGCATTTAGGCACAGCGCCCCGCGATGATATCGATCTGATGTGAAACAAGTTGGTGATGAAGACGTCAAGCTAAGGAAATTGGAATCAATCCAACCTGGCATAGAGGTCGTATCGCTTGAAGCGATAGACCAGGAACGATATCCCCCAGCTCACGACGAACAGCGCAACGATGCCGTAGCCGAGCGCGCCGAAATTATCGTTCAGGTCAGAGATCGCGTTCCAAAAGACGCCCTGCAAATGAAACTGATCCGCGATCAGGCCGAGCGTCTCGACGCCACCGACCACCACCGCCACCAGCACCGACACCGACGTAATGGTCAGATTGTAGAACAGCTTGCGCATGGGATTTCGATACGCCCAGCCGTAAGCGCCCAGCATCAGCACGCCGTCAGTGGTGTCGACGAGTGTCATGCCGGCTGCGAACAGCGCCGGGAAAATCAGCAGCGACCAGCTGGAGACCGCATTGGAGGCCTGAGCCGAGAGGCCGAACAGGCTGATCTCGCTCGCCGTCTCGAAACCAAGCGCGAACAACAGACCCAGCGGATAAAGATGCCAGCTTTGCGAAACGAATCTGAAGAGTGGCCTGAACAGCCGCGCAAGCCAGCCGCGTTGCTGCAACAGCGCGTCAATGTCCTCTTCGGTTACGCTATCGCCGCGCTCGACCAACCGAATGGTCCGGTATACGCCGCGCAATACAATGAGATTTGCGATGGCGATGAGGAAGAGAAACAGCGCCGACGCCGATGTTCCGACGATGCCGCCGATTTCGCGATAAGAAGCGAGTTTATCGCTCAGCGTGTTTGCCGTCAGGGCCACGGCAAGCGAAGCGAATACGACGACGGTCGAATGCCCCAATGCAAAGAAGAAGCCGACAGCAACCGGCCGCTTTCGATCTTGCATCAGCTTCCGCGTCACGTTGTCGATGGCGGCAATGTGGTCTGCGTCGATCGCGTGACGAAGCCCAAGGCTGTACGCCAGCACAGCGGTTCCAATGAGTACCGGCTGATGCGCAAACTCGGCGAAGGCCCATGCCCAAGCCGACACATTGGCGAAAATGAGAATGCCGTAAATGGCGACGATCCGCCCCCGAAAGCCGAGCAATTCGGGAATGGACTCGTTCCTCAGAAGAATCGATTTCGCACGCGCGGCCATGGCGGCCCCTCCATCCGCAAGACATCTTCAATCATGTCACCGCAGCGAAAGAACCGCCCCATGCGCGCGCACCGCACGCCGGAAGGATGACGTGTCTAGGCCGGTCTCCTGGCTCGCGGGTCATAGCCCTTCTCCGCCTTCCCGGGCTTTGTCAGAAAAGCCCAGTGGCATTTTCGAAGAAGGACTCACCGCCTACAGTTGCGGGCGCAGCTTTGGATTTGGTTCGCCTTCAATCACGAGCGAACCGCGCCAAATTCCCTTTGCTGATCGACATGACCAGCACTCCTAAACACGAACAGCTGAAACTATCCCTGACTTCTTGTCAATGCTCGGAAACATTTTCGCTTTCGTAAGGAGGCGCCAACAGGTCGCGGCGCGTGCGCGCCTGATGACAGGCCAGCGCGCCAAATGTGGCCGTCGTCCCTGCGAAAGCCGGGACCCATAACCGCCGATTTCCATTGTTGGCAAAGGCAACTGCCACCGCGCTTCGACCGAGCGACAGCGGCGCCGCGATGAGCGCAATTGCGCTCACGCTAGGGGTCCCGGCTTTCGCAGGGACGACGGTGCGGACGCCCCCGTTCAGGAATGGCGTTGCGCGGTCATCACGATCCGGATCAGGTCGGCGGCATTCCTGGCGCCGAGCTTTTTCATGATGTTGGCGCGATGATCCTCGATGGTGCGCGGGCTGATCCCAAGGTGGCGTCCGGCCTCCTTGTTGGAAGCGCCGGCGGTGAATTGCTCCAGCACTTCGCGCTCGCGCCGCGTCAATGGTTCCTTCCCTGGAAAATGCAGGGAAGCGATGTCTGACGCCGAACCGTCGGCCTGGCGGCGGGCATAGGCCCCGATCGCTTCGTCCAGCCGGGCCACGATTTCGCTGCCCCGGAACGGCTTTTCGATGAAGTCCAGCGCGCCGCTCTTGATGGCGTCGACCGCCATCGCGATATCGCCCTGGCCCGAGATCATGAAGATCGGTGCGGGATAGTCCTCGCCGTGAAGCTCTTTGAGAATATCAAGGCCGGATTTGCCGGGAATGTTCACGTCGAGCAGGATGCAGGAGGGAGTCCTGCTCCGGGCCACCACCAACAGCGCGGCGCCGTCCGCGAAGCAGATCACCTGATAGCCTCCTGCCGACAAAACCATCGAGAGGGTTTCGCGAACCGCAGGATCGTCATCAACCACGAAAATCTCGCCCCGGGGGGCTAATTTCTCGCCCATGTGCCCATCGTCCATAGCAGTGAAAAATGACGCCCACGCGCCGAACGGCACCGCACTGGTACAGATTCGACTAGGCCATATTTGTAAGGGAGCAAGACCTAGCGCACAAGTAGCGCCGGGGCGTTACGCTCTGCTAAGTCAAGGCCCAACCAGCGTCGAATCGCTGTAGCGGGCCTTGGCGCAGCCCGCATTTTCTTTTCAAATTGTCGGGAAATGCCCG
>Ga0209328_10000070_pt1 | contig 18382 bp, 21 predicted proteins | sample JacPinW_OM3H0_M1_FD_187954 | JGI IMG/M metagenome (GOLD analysis project Ga0209328, IMG submission 187954) | Forest soil microbial communities from Algoma, Ontario, Canada - Jack Pine, Ontario site 1_JW_OM3H0_M1 (SPAdes) (version 2) | ecosystem: Environmental > Terrestrial > Soil > Boreal... | reverse complement strand
CGGGGGCGGCGGAGCACGGAAAAATCATTACGGAGTGCGCAAGAAATTTGGAAGTCGAAAGTTGGACGCCGGAGGACAGACGGATGAGGGGGGACGGGAATTGGAAGTCAGAAGGAGGAAGGAAAAGAACAAAGGTCAGCGATCACAGATCAGAGGACACAGGATTTCTCCGGCCGTTTTCGGTTGCGGTCGATCAACGACATCGACTTTTTAGATTCCTGTGTTTCGTAATACGTAAACGTCGACTTCTCAGAAGTTTACCAAGGATAGCAAATTGGCCGTTTCAGGCGGAAAAATGGTCTGCTGTCCAGGGTAGGGGCATGCTTCTAGCTTTGAGAGACGGCCGTGCTGGAACACGCGCTTTCTGCCGAGGAGCATTCCCAAATACTCCAAACGATTGAGATGTTTGAGGCGATCACTCAAACACAGCCGGAGGATTATCAATCGCTCGAGATTCTGAAGGAAGCGTACACCAAAGTCGGCCGGCACGACGACGCGCTCCGGACTTCGCGCAAGCTGGCCGAAGCGTATTTCAATGTCGGTTCGTACACGCCGGCGCTTCAGCAGTGTGAAATGATCCTGACGCGCGAGCCGAACGCGCCGGAAATCGTCGCGATGCTGGGCGAGATCGAGCAGCGTTTGCAGGCTTCCGGTCAGGCGCTTGTGGAGAAGGAGAAAGCCACGAGTAATCTGGTGAACGGTCCCTTTACCAAGGGAGACGGCGTGTTGGTCTCGCCAACCGTTGAGGGCTCGTTGATCGATGTCGATCCTTCGCGCAAAAGCCTCGGGCGAATCGCGAATTTGCAGGAACGCGGTGACGATCATCTCGCGAAATTTTTGATCGTACAGCAGCTCTTCAGCGAAGAGCAGGTGAACGGCGCACTCGAGACTACGAAGGAAGCGAACAAGGACCTGCAGGGACAGACCATGGCGGTCTCGATGCTGGAGGAACTTTGCCGCGAAAAACCGCAGCAGCTCGAGTCGGTCCTCTCGGCGTTGATCGACCGGACGAAGTTTGCCTTCGTGCCCCTGGAATACTACGACACCGACCGGCAAATCGCGCCGATGTTGCCGGAGTATCTGACCGTCGGCCGTTTATTTGTTCCGTTCGACTTGGTGAGCCGCACGATCATGGTGGCGTGCTGCAATCCATTTGATTCAGCGGGCCGGGACGCGGTGCAGCAATCGGTCGATTACACAGTGTCGTGGTATTTGGCGAAGCCGTCCGCAATCACGCAAACGTTGCGGTCCATTTACCGGCTCGAAAAGAGCTAAGCGATCCATGAGAAGTAAATCATTCGGCGAGCGGATCGCAGACGTGTTGATCGAGGAGGGATTGCTCCTTCCGAACCAACTCGAGGAAGCGATCGGCATTCAGAAGTCCGAAGGTGGCCGTTTGCTGAAAATTTTGACCGACCGGCAGTTCGTCACCGAGCAGGACATGGTGTTCAGCATCGGGCGTTGCCTGAACACGCCGCCGGTGAATCTGTCGCGGCTACGCGTTCCGGAAGAAGTGATGTCGCTGGTGCCGCGCGAGATGGCCAAGGCGAACAAGCTGGTGCCGATCGCGCGGTTGGACGGAAAACTTTTCGTGGCGATGGCCGACCCGACCAACGTGCTCGCGGTCGACGACCTGAAACGGCGGGTCCAACTCGAGATTGTGCCGATGATCGCGACCGAGCGGTCTGTGCTTGATACATTGAGCGGAGTCCACGGCGCCGGCAACATGAGCCAGGTGCTGCGCCAGGTTTCGGAAGAAGCGGTGCAAGGCGCCGAGTCAGTCGAAGTCCAAAGCGCCAAGCGCGAAGAGATCGATCTGGATCGGCTCGCGCACGACAGCGAAGACGCGCCGGTCATCAAGATCGTCAATTTGATTCTCGCGCAGGCGGTCAAGGAAAAGGCGTCGGACATTCACATCGAACCGTTTCAAAACACGCTGAAGCTCCGTTACCGAATCGATGGCGAATTAATTCCGGCCGAGTCGCCGCCGAAAGCGTTGCAACTGGCGATCACGTCGCGCATTAAAATTCTGGCGGGACTGAACATCGCCGAGCGGCGGATTCCGCAGGACGGTCGTTTCCGCATTCGGGTCTTGGGTAAAGAGATCGACCTGCGTATTTCGATTTTGCCGACGGCGCACGGCGAGAAAATTGTCATCCGTATTCTCGATAAGTCATCGCTCAGCGCAAGCATCGAGCAGATGGGATTGGACACGGACACGCTGGCGAAATTCAAGAAGGCGATCGACGCGCCGCACGGAATGATTCTGGTGACGGGACCGACCGGTTCCGGTAAGACGACGACGCTGTATTCGGTGCTACATGAGTTGAACAGCCCGCAATACAACATCGTTACGGTCGAAGATCCGATCGAGTACGAGCTGGCGGGAATCAATCAGGTGGCGGTGCGTGCGGACATCGGACTCGATTTCGCGTCGGCCTTGCGCTCGATCCTGCGCCAGGACCCCGACATTGTGATGGTGGGCGAAATTCGCGACAACGAGACCGCCGACATCGCAGTGAAAGCAGCGTTGACCGGTCACCAGGTGTTGAGCACGCTCCACACGAACGACGCCGCCGGCGCCATCACGCGGTTGGACGACATGGGCATCGAGCCGTTTTTGATTTCGAGCTCGATCCTAATGACGTGCGCGCAACGACTCGTGCGCCGGGTTTGTTCGAACTGCAAAGAGGAATTCGCCCCCGAGCCGGAGACTGTCGACAAACTTAGGCTGAAAGAGAGCAAGGGCGCAGTTTTCTATCACGGTACTGGGTGTGACCGCTGCAAAGGACGTGGCTATGCCGGGCGTGCGGCGTTGATTGAAGCGCTTCCGGTAAGCGAAGCGGTCCGGCGGCTCATCATCAAGCGCGCGTCGGCGGCGGTGATTAAGAACCAAGCTGTGACCGAGGGGATGAAGACGTTGCGGGTCGTTGGAATCGAGAAGGCTCTCGAAGGCGTGACCACGCTCGAGGAAGTGTGGCGAGTAACGGCGGAGGACTAACGCGATGACGATTCCGTTTCTCGATCTTTTCAAAAAGTTGACCAGTCGCTTCGGCGGCGGCGCAACTGCGACGGAAGTTTCCACGCAACCGGCGCCGCCGGTAGTTCGCCCGAAGAAACCGGAGGCCGAGCGTTTGAGCAAAACGGTGATGCCGAACGCGACCCGCTCGTTTTCGGCGTCGGATCCATTCCGAGCGGCATCGTCAACCGCAGTGATGCCGCGCGGCAGCATGCCGCTTGAACTTGGGGCGCGCAAAATCACATCTTCGGCGGCAAGACCGCGCGGAGCCCAATTGCCGCCGGCTCTGGCGCGAGCGCTCGAACCGAAAGTGGAGCGGACGATTTCATTGCGAGTGGTGGACCTAGTCGACGTCGTGCCGGCTGGTTTCATCAAGCCGGTCGAGATTTTGGACACCAACGCGCTCGTCTCGTTAAAGGCGTCCGAAATTGAAAAGGGAATGCCGGACAAACATCCGATGATTTCCCTGCCCAGTCTTTACCAACAGGTCCCCGAAATCTTTCTGCGCAGCGTTCGTCCCGATGACGAGACGCGCGTGGAGCTGCCGTACGAAAAGGTCCTCGCCCAATTTCTAACCGCGCATGTGCGCTCGGATCAGGTCCGCGATCTGACGGTTCCTCATGTCGACACGCCGATTTTAACGGCGACGATCGAGGATTCGGAACGTTTCGGAACCAAGGTCGAACCGATCGAGGCATCGGCAGGACCGCCGATGCCGATAAGACACGCGACGGCGCAATCGATTGCCGATGCTGAGCCGGATGCTGCGCCGGCCGAGCCGCAAAAGGCGGTAACTTCGAAATCATCCGGACAGAAACTCATTTCGCTTCATTTGCCGGAGCTAAAATCGAAGAGCGATACTCCAGAGCCGAGTCCGGCTGAACCAGAAATTCCTTTTGAACTTTCGCCGAATGGAACGGGTGCGTCCGCATCCGAGAGAGTTCCAGCCTCTAGCGGGCCGCCCGTTCCAACTCCTTTACCCTTCACGCCGGAATTGGAGAAGATTCCGCTCCAGCCTCCTCCTGAAAAACCGGTCACCTCGCCGCCCTCGAAATTGCCGGTAACGGAACCTGTGACGCGGCCGATGAAGACAACGGTGGGAGGGCCGGTAAAACCGCCGCCGGCAGAAACGATTACTGAATCACCGATCTCACTGCCGCCGGTAGTTTCCGCTTCGGCAAAGGAAGCGCCGTCGATGTCGTTTTCGCTGAAACCGCTGCTGCAAAATCTGCCGGCGTTCCAATTGAATGGAGACATCGCAGCCGTTTCTGAGGACGCGCGAATCACATTGCCACTGGCGTTGATTGAACCGCAGCTGGCGAGCGGACGGGTTTCGATCGCCCCGGATGTTTTTCAGGCGGCATTGCCAGAGGAACACCGCGGTCTGTTTCAAGTTGATGTGGCCAAGACACCAGTGGCATTGCCGCTGGAAGAAGTATTGAAAAACCTGCCGGCCGCGATCCTAAAGCTTCGCGACGACCAGGAAGAAATCGCGCACGACAAGGACTTCGAAACTCCGTTTTTGGCCAAGGCGCGTGAAGACGCCAAACGCTTCACTCCTAAACCGGCGGAGAAGGATGCCGGGGAGAAGAAACCAGCTGCTCAATCCAAGGTCGACATCGCGCCGGAAGCCAAATCAGCGCTCGAAAGAGTCGATCCAAAGGAAATCGTCGCTCAAGTGAACGCACTGAACGGGATTAAGGCCTGCGCCATCACGTTTTCAGATGGATTGAGTTTGGCCGGAGAGCTGCCTGAGAAAATTAAGGCGGACGGATTGTGCGCAATGGCGCCATCGGTGCTGGAGCGGATCGCCCAGCACGTGCGCGGGACCAAACTCGGCCAACTCGTAGCGATGACATTGTACGCCAGCGACTCGGCCGTGAGCTTTTTTGCGAAAGGAAGTGTTTGCCTGACCGCTCTGCATGAGGGCTCGCTTGGGCCTGAGACCCGCGCTCGCCTGGCCCACCTGGTGGAAAAGCTTTCCAAGACTTACGCCCAACCGGAGAGTTCGAATGTCGATCATTAATTACGCCAGTCGCGAGATTCAGTTCAAAATTGTCTACTACGGCCCGGCCTTGTGCGGAAAGACGACGAACCTCAACTACATTCATCAGCGCATTAATCCCCTAAATCGCGGCGACCTGGTTTCGCTAGCGACCGCGACGGAGCGCACACTGTTTTTCGATTTTTTGCCGCTGAACGCGGTTGTGATCAAAGGATTCGTGACCAAGTTTCAGCTCTACACGGTTCCCGGCCAGGTGATTTATAACGCGACCCGCCAGCTCGTGTTGCGGAGCGTGGACGGCATTGTGTTCGTGGCCGATTCTCAATGGGAAAAGATGGAGGAGAATGTCGAGAGTTGGAAAAATCTCAGCGATAACCTCGCACTGCAAAACATGAACATCGACGACACGCCATGCGTGATCGAGTACAACAAGCGCGACCTGCCGAACATCGCTCCGGTCAATTATCTGGAGTACGTCTTGAATAACCGGAAGAAGCGGCTGCAGAGCTTCGAAGTGATTTCCAGCACCGGGAAGAACGTGTTCTCGGCCCTCAACGCTGCCTCACAGATCCTGCTCCACAAGTTCAGCAAGCTAAGTGAAGCGCCTCAGGGCGCGCCCTTGCCGGTGGCGATTCCGCTCGAACCGGGCTCGCCGCGGACGCAAAAACTTCAGGCATGAGCACGATCCCCGTTTTAACAATCGAAGACGTGGCGACGCTCGACGGTGTCCTCGGTGATTTTTTGAAAAAAACCGAGGCCGATCTGACGGTCGTGATCGACCGCGGCGGCAACGTGATCTCGCAGTGCGGCGACATGGACGTAATGGACGTGACTGTGATTGCAGCACTCGCGGCCGGTTCATTCGCGGCCACGCGCGAACTGGCCCGGCGAATCGGCGAAGTCGAGTTCAACGCGCTTTACCATCAAGGCAACGGAAATCATATGTTCATGAATTCGGTCGATGACGAAACAATCATGATCACAGTTTTTGGGATGCGCACGACGGTGGGGTTGGTCCGTTTCTATTCCGCTGCGACGGCGCAAAACGTGGCCAATGTTTTAAAATTACTCCGGCGCGCGTCGCACGGGTTCAAGTTCGACTCGAAGGATATCACCGCTGCGCCGGTTTTTGCCGATCATCCTTAAGTTGGCAACAGCGATTGGCGATTTCTCTTCCTCTTGGTCTTCGTCTGCTCTCTTTAGATTAAGAGGAAGAGAGTCGAGGAAGAGGAAGATTCTAAAACAGAAAAGGGACGGACCTTTCGGTCCGCCCCCTCCCTGCCTACGAGCTTCTCCTTAGCTCTTGTTTTGGGAAATCAATGTGCGGACTGGTTTTGTGAAACCACCTCGTTGAGTTTGAAGATCGGCAAAAACATCGCTATCACGATGCCGCCAACGATCACACCCAGGAAAACGATCAGCATTGGCTCGATCAACGAAGTCAATGCATCGAGCATCGCTTCGATTTCCTCGTCCCAGAAATCGGCCATTTTCTCGAGCATGTTGTCGATCTTGCCGGTGGATTCGCCGGCCGCGACCATACGCAACAGCATTGGCGGGAAAATCGGTTTCTTCGACATGGCGACGGAAAGATTGTCGCCTTTTTCAACGTCTTCACCGACCGACTTGATACTCTTCTCGATCACGTAATTGCCGGCCGCGCCGCCAACAATGTCAATCACTTCAAGGATCGGAACGCCGCTGCGAATGAGCTGGGCAAAGGTGCGGGCAAAACGCGACATCGCGATCTTGTGGATGAGCGGTCCGAAGACCGGCAGTTTTAATTTCCACTTGTCGGCGATTTGCTTGCCCCGCTGCGATCGAAGGAAGGTGCGGACTCCAATAACGGTCGACACGATTCCCAGGACCAGAAAATACCATTCGCCGCGGACGAAATCGCTCACGTCGATCAGGAATTGCGTCGGCGCTGGCAGTTTCGCGCCAAAGTCTTTAAAGATTTCCCCGAAAATGGGAACGACACGGACAATCAGGAACGTGGTAATGGCGAAAGCGATGCAGACGACAATGACCGGATAGGTCATGGCCGATTTGACCTTTTTCTTCAAACGGGCGGTGGCTTCGAGAAATCCGGCCAACCTTTCTAGAATCTCAGCCAGAAGACCGCCGGACTCGCCGGCTTTCACCATGCTGACGAAAAGACGGTTGAAAACCCGGGGATGTTTCCCGATGGCTTCATGGAAGGTCTCGCCGCCTTGCACCCGGGTGGTCACATCGCTGATCACGTGACGGAGGTTGCGCTGGCGTTTCGGATCGCACTGATCATAAAGTGCAGTCAATGCTTGGACCAACGAGATGCCGGCCTCGATCATGGTTGCGAGCTGGCGGGTAAAAAGGACCAAGTCGGTTTCTCTGACGGTCCAGACCTTCTTGCGGGTCTTACTGGCGACCGCTTTTTCCTGGAGCGACAACACCATCAGGCCACGGCTCATTAGGCTAGTGACGGCGTTATCTTCGTTAAGGGCGTCTTGAATGCCGGAGACGATTCGCCCGGAAGCGTCTCTGGCTTGGTAGGCAAAGGTAATCATTTCTATAAATTTCATAATGAGTCAAGCAGTTAGGATGCCACCGCTTGCTCAACGCTCAGCCCTCCGCCACTTTACCTAGGCCGTGACCATCTTTGCTAACGACCTAACCAAGCTCAGGCCTGGTCTTTGGAGTTCCGGCGGCTGATCCTCGCGCCAGTGATGAACTCGCAAGATCGACATCTGCTAAATGAACGTCCGGCCACCGGCGAGGTGGAGCGGTTTCTCCAGTTGATCCGCTTTTCCCACACGATCTTTGCGCTGCCGTTCGCGCTCGGCGCGCTGATTGTGGCTGCGAACGGGCTGCCATCATTACGAGTCTCGGTCCTTGTGCTGATTTGCATGGTCACTGCCCGCACTGCGGCGATGCTCTTCAACCGTTGGGTCGATTGGTCGCTCGATCAACGCAATCCACGCACGGCTACGCGGCATTTGCTCTTGCCCAGGCCGGCGATCGGCCTGCTGCTGATCATAAGCTCGCTGGCGTTTTTGGTTGCCGCCGCGGCCATTAACCAGCTCACCTTGCTGCTTTCACCGGTCGCGCTGGGAACCATTTTTCTCTATTCGCTGACCAAGCGTTTCACTTCCGCGACTCATTTTTTTCTCGGCGGCGCTCTAGCGATCTCGCCGGTTGGCGCCTGGATTGCTCAGACGGGAGATGTCGATCTTGCGCCAATTGTGCTGGCGGTGGGAATTGTTTGCTGGGTGGCCGGGTTCGACCTGATTTATGCGACGCAGGACGTCGAGTTCGATCGGCGCGAAGGGATTCATTCGTTGGTGGTAAAACTCGGCGTTCGGCGCAGTCTTCGAGTTGCCCAGGTGCTTCATCTGCTGCTGCTCGTCGCCCTCATAGCGTTTGGTTTTATTGCCCGACTCGGACCGATTTATTTCTGCGCGATGCCGCTGGTCGCGGCCGCCCTCTTTTTCGAACATCGCAGCGCTCGCTCGCTCGATGTAGCCGGCATCAATCGCGCATTTTTTCAGAGCAACGCTTTTGTAAGCGCGGTTTTTCTCGTGGCAGTTTGTTTGGATCGCTTGGTTCGGTAGGGGCGATTGATCCCAATCGCCCGCGGGCGGTTCAGGTGAACCGGCCCTACCTACATCGCGTTCAATTGCGCGACCCGCTTTTCGTGGCGCCCGCCTTCGAATGGGGTTTCCAACCAAACCCTAACAATTTTCATCGCCATCTCTTCGGGAATCACGCGCTGCCCGAGCGAGAGCACGTTCGCGTCGTTGTGCTGGCGCGACAGCCGCGCCACCGCTTCGTTCCAGCAAAGCGCACAACGCACGCCGTGAACTTTGTTCGCTGCCATCGCTTCACCGTTTCCTGAGCCGCCAAAAACAATGCCGCGCTCGCATTCGCCGCGGGCGACCGCTTCCGCCGCCGGCCCAATGAAAACGGGATAATCCACCGGGTCCTCATTAAACGTCCCAAAGTCCTTCACTTCGTGGCCGAGCGAAGCTAAGAGCTGCTTCACTTTTTCTTTGTAATCAAAACCGGCATGGTCGGTGCCGAGCGAAATCTTCATTTCTGTTTGGTAGACCCGAGCGCGCCGGTTTGTCGAGATAACATGTCGATCCTAGCTGCCGTGCAGTTTCGCAAGTTGATTCCAAATCTCGCGTTCGCGCTCCGATAATTTTTTCGGAATATTTATTTGAACAACAACGTAAAGGTCGCCGCGTTTTGCAGAGATCCCCGGAAGGCCGCGTTCGCGCAGGCGGAATCGCTGACCGCCCTGTGTGCCCGGGGGAATTTTCAGGCGCACATTTCCTTCGAGTGTTGGCACTTTTAGCTCGGTCCCGAGGGCGGCCTGCCATGGCGCAATTTTTTCCTCGTGAATGAGGTCGCTGCCTTCAACTGTAAAATCGGGCTGCTTCGCCAGGCGCACCCGCAGAAAAAGATCGCCGCTTTTGCCGCCGCGCGCTCCGGTTTCGCCCTGGCCGGCAAGGCGAATGCGCTGACCTTCATGAACGCCGCGCGGAATCTTCACCTGATAGGTTTCCACCTTGTTCGAGCCGGCGCGCCGCAATGAAACGCTGCGGGTCGATCCATGTAACGCTTCCTCGAGCGTGACCAAAATATCCGCTTCGACATCCGCGCCGCGCTCCGCCGTCGCTTCGCGTCCGCCAAATCCGCCGAACGCAGAACGGCCTCGTCCGCCGCCGAAAAACGCCTCGAAGAAATCGCTGAATCCTGTGCCGCCGAATTCAAATTCAACGCCTCGTCCGCCATCACCGCTCCACTGATAATATCCTCCACCGGGCTGAGCGCCCCATTCTGGCGGCGGTTGAAATCCTCCAGGCTGGTTCCAGTTGGCACCCAGCTGATCGTACTTTTTCCGCTTCTCCGGATCGCTCAGGACTTCGTAGGCTTCGTTGATCTGTTTAAATTTTTCCTCGGCAGTCTTTTTGTCCTTGGCGACGTCCGGATGATATTTGCGCGCCAGTTTTCGGAACGCGCTCCGGATCTCGTCGTCCGTCGCCGTTTTGGAAACGCCGAGCGTCTCATAGTAATCTCTGAACTGCACCGCCATAGAACCTCAACCTTGTGCCTGCCGCCTGTTAGCGCAACCTTGTGAAGGCATGCGTGAGCTGGGGAAATTCTTGATGATCATCGGTGTGGTTACGCTCGTGCTCGGCGCCGTCTTATGGAGCGGTTTCGCATCCAAATGGCTTGGGCGTTTGCCCGGCGACATTCGGATCGAGCGCGAGCACGGCGCATTTTATTTCCCGATTCTCACCTGCATCATCATTAGCATCGTGCTCAGTTTGTTGATGTCGATCTTCCGACGCTGATGGCGGCGCCGGCTAAACAGGTCGCATTAAATCGACATGTCGCCGCGTTGCGAAAATGCCGGCGCTGTCCGCGAATGAGATCGACGCCGGTCTCCGGCGGCCCAGTCGTCAGCGATGTGATGATAATCGGCCAGGCGCCAGGTCCGCGCGAGCCGACTTTGAAACGGCCGTTCGCGCACACCGCGGGTCAGACGCTTTTTCGCTGGTTCGAACGATTTTGCGGAATGAACGAATCCGCCGTGCGCTCGAAAATTTATTTCGCGGCGGTGTGTCGTTGCTTTCCCGGAAAATCTCCGGGCGGCACTGACCGCGTTCCAGCGCCGGATGAGATTCGAAACTGCGCGCCGTGGATGGACGGGGAAATCAAAATCCTGAAGCCACGTTTGATCATTCCGGTCGGACGCTTGGCAATCGCCCAATTCATCGAGTGTGAGAAGCTGGAAAAAGTCATTGGCCGGAAATTTCGCGGGCGTCGCGCTAACCACGTTTTCGATTTGATTCCTTTGCCGCATCCGTCCGGTGCGTCGCCCTGGCACAAGATTCCGCCGGGGAAACAACTTCTCGAAAAAGCGATGCGGAAAATCGCGCGCCATCCTGCGATCCGAAAGTTGAGCGGTTGAGTGGTTGAGGAGTTGAGCGAATACGGCAGATTCATCTTCCTCCGATGACCTCGCAGATTCCGACACGCGCTGAGATTGCAGATCCGGACAAGTGGGACCTCACGCATTTGTTCAGCAACGTCGATAAATGGAAGGAGGATTTTCGCTGGATTGAGCAAACTTATCCGCAAATCAAAGAGTGGAAGGGGAGGCTCGGTCAGTCGGCGAAAAATTTGGCGGACTGTCTCGAGTTTGAAAAAACGCTCGATCTAAAAATTGAACGCCTCTATCACTTCGCCTCGCTCCAATTGGCGGAGGACAGCGCGAACACCGAATACCTCGCGCGCGTTGGCCAAATCCAAAATCTGCTGACCAAAATCGGTGAAGCGTTCGCGTTTGTCGTTCCGGAAATCCAAGCGATCGACGATGAGAAGTTCACTAAGTTCATCACCGATCCAACGCTGGCTGATTGGCGGATTAGGCTACACAAAATCCGTCGCTTGAAGCCGCACGTGTTGTCCGAGCGGGAAGAACGGATTCTCGCGCTCGGCGCCGCCGCAATCGACGGCTACGACGACACATTCTCGCAGCTGACCGACGTCGACATGAAATTTGGCGTGCTGGCGGACGAAACTGGTCGCCAAAGACCGCTCACCCAGAGTTCGTTCAGCTCGTTCTTGGTGAAACGCGATCGCGAGCTGCGCAAACGCGCGTTTCATCAGTTCTACACGGAGTTTCAGGACCACCAATACACGCTTGCGAGTTCGCTTACGTATTCGGTAAAAGCGGATGTGTTTCGCGCGCGGGCGCGAAATTATTCATCGTCGCTCGAAGCCGCGCTTTTTCCCGACGATGTGCCGGTCGCGGTTTATGACGGCCTGATAAAATCGGTGCGCACGAATCTGGGTCCACTGTTTCGCTACTTCGAACTGCGGCGGCGCGTGCTGAAGCTCAAGGAACTTCATCATTATGACACTTACGTGCCATTGGTCGCCGAGATTGAATCGCACATCTCATTTGATGAGGCGGTCGATAAAGTCGTGGCCGCGCTGCAACCGCTGGGAAAAGAATATGTCGGTGCTTTGCGCAGCGGTTTGCGCAACCGCTGGTGCGATCGCTATGAAACCAAAGGCAAACGCAGCGGCGCATTCTCATCTGGTAGTTACGGCGCGCCGCCTTACATCCTGATGAATTACAAGGAGGACGTGTTTGCCGATCTTTATACGCTCGCTCACGAGGCCGGGCATTCGATGCACACTTGGTTCGCGCAAAGGTCGCAAAAATTTCAGGATTACGATTACCCGATCTTCCTGGCCGAAGTAGCTTCGACTTTTAACGAAGAACTATTGACTCATTATCTGCTCGAGCAGACGCGCGACCCGAAAATGCGGGCCTACATCATCAACCGTCAGGTCGACGACATTCGGGGGACGCTTTTCCGCCAAACGATGTTCGCCGAGTTCGAAAAGATGATTCACCAGGTCGAGGAGAGCGGAGACGCGGTCACGCTCGACGTTTTCAAATCGGAGTATCACAAATTGCTCGCTGCCTACTTCGCGGAAAATTTTGTGCTCGATTCGCAGCTCGATCTCGAATGTCTGCGCATCCCACATTTCTACGGCGCGTTCTACGTTTACAAATACGCGACCGGCATCTCCGCCGCGGTGGCTCTTTCGGAGAAAGTGTTGCGACGCGAGCCGGCCGCAGTAGAAGCCTACCTCAAGTTTTTGAAATCCGGCGGTTCCAAGTTCCCGCTGGAAACGTTGAAAGCAGCGGGCGTCGACATGACCACGCCGGCGCCGATCGAAAGCACGTTGCGCTTGTTCGAGCGACGGCTCGGCGAGCTGGAAGAATTATTGCTCAGGTAGGGGCGATCGGCCCAATCCCGCAGACGGTTCGGTCAATTGCCCCGACCAACATTGGCAAGCTCCCTGCTTAAGGCCATTCGTGAACTTCGACTGGCGATTGCGGGCAGCGGCGGGGTATGCCGAACTTGGCATGAACCGCGAATCAATCGCTGAGTTGAATGCGATCGACAAGCCGGCCCAGAATCGGGCAGAAGTTTTGCAAATGCGGCTTCACCATTTAATGCGCGAGAAAAAATGGGGGAGGGCGTTGAGGGTGAGTCGCAAGCTGTGCCAGGTCGCGCCCCAGTGTAGCGCGGGATTTCTTCATGCTGGATTTTGTTTGCACGAGCTCGGCAAAACGCTTCAGGCGAAGAAACTTCTTTTAAAAGGGCCGGTCGCATTACTGCGAGAGCCGATTTACTACTACAACATGGGCTGCTACGACGCGCTTCTTGGCAACTCTAAATCGGCCCAGGTCCATTTGCTGACCAGTTTCAAAATGGATCCGTCTTTTCGCGACATCGCGAAAAAGGACCCGGATCTAGAATCCGTCCAGGAACTGATCTGAGTCCGAGCCGGACTGGCGGTTGGAGGACAATCTGTTTCGTCTTAGCGTGCTGCATGCAATTGCGTGCCGATGAACTGTGCGCTCGAATTGAACCGCTGTTTCGAGAGAACTTCGAGAAATTCGGCGAGCTCGGTGCGGCGATTTCAATTTGGCAAAACGGAAAACCCGTTCTCGATCTTCATGGCGGATTTCGTGATGCACGCCGCGAGCAACCGTGGACACAAGACACGGTCGTCCTGATTTGGTCGGCGGCCAAAGGGCTCGGCGCTGCCTGTCTCTTACGCGTTTTACAGGAACATAAGATCGACGTCGAACGTCGGGTAGGAGAGTTCTGGCCAGAGTTCGCGCAAGCTGGAAAGGAAAAAATTACGCTCGCGCAGTTGCTCTCGCATCAAGCGGGTATCGCGGCATTGGACCGAAAAGTCGACATTCTCGATTACCGGGGCGTCATCGCTGCACTAGAAAAACAGGAACCGAACTGGCCGCCGGGAACGGCACACGGTTATCACGCGCGGACGTTCGGTTTTCTTGTCCACGAACTAGTTAGGCGAATAGCCGGGATGCGGATCGCGGAATACTGGCGAACCAATTTTGCTGAACCGCTCAATCTCGATCTCTGGATCGGTTTGCCGGAAGAGGAAAATACGCGGGTCGCGACGATGTATGCAGCGCGCGTAGGCAAGGCTCCGGAGCCGGCCCAATTTTATCAGGACCTGACAAGACCGGGAACTTTTGCGCGCAGAGTCTTCAGTTCGCCGCATGGCTTAAATGCAGTGAGCGAAATGAACAAGACCGAGGTGCGCGCGATGCCGATCGTTTCCTTTGGCGGAATCGGCAGCGCCAATTCGCTCGCGAAGTTTTACGCGATGCTGGCGAACGGGGGACGACTCGAAGACCAGCAATTCTTTTCCGCGAAGACGCTGAGCTGGATGGCCACAACGTTGAGCGACGGAATTGATCGCGTTTTTCAAATTCCAACCGCATTCTCGACCGGATTCATGAAAGATTCAGCGAAAGCAGCGCACCGGCTATTCGGCGCATCAAGCCAACCGCCAGTCCGGCTCGGACCTTTTGGTCAGCCGGGTGCCGGCGGTAGTCACGCTTTTGCTGATCCGGAAAACAAAATCAGTTTCGCGTACGTGATGAATCAAATGGAGCAATCCGTTTTGCCTAACGAAAAATCGCTGCGACTCGTGGACGCGATTTACGAGCGGCGGTGACTAACCGTTCGCTCAGCGAACTTGCGTAAGGATCGACAATCGGTTGGATCGTGGGATCACTCTTGACGACGGTGTGAGGCCAAACCGCGCACGTGCTGTACGGAAAAACATTGACGCATTCATCGGTCTATCCAGAGACCGCAGCAACTATCGCTACGTCGACACCCAACCCGATGGACTTCTTCACGATTCACCTCAGCAATGGTTACTCAGCCAGCGGTAATCTAACCAGCGGCGACCTTACAGTTCATTTAGGTTCGGGCTGCAGCGGCGCTCTGCGAGCGCCGACGTCAAAATTCGGCGGTCATAGACCGCCGCTACAACTATTCTCCGATAATTGTGACGTGCACGCGTCGTCGGTGCTGGGCGTGCCGGTGTTCAAAAAGAAAAATGCCTTGCCATGTGCCGAGCTGCATTTTTCGGTCGACGATCGGCAGCGTTTCGCTTGTCCGGGTTAAGACCATCCGAATGTGCGACGGCATATCATCCGGGCCTTCGTTGTCATGTTCGTAATCGGCCTCTTCAGGCACGAGCTTCTCGAAAAATCTTTCCACGTCGCGGCGCGCTGCCGGCGCCGCATTCTCCATCATGGTAAGGCTGCAGCTGGTGTGTTGGACGAAGACCGCGACGATTCCGTTGTCGATCTTGCACTGGTCGATCTTCTCCTGAACTGCATCGGTGATTTCGTAGGTGCCTTTGCCATTCGTCCGCACTTCTAAGGCTTCGTGCTTTACGCGCATTTATTTAGATTAACATTTGGCGGGAAGTCGCGCGTTGATCTTTTCAATCAGCGGTGGCCTAATAAACTCCGTGCAAGGCGATCTCGAACGCGTTTTGTTTGATGAGCCGGCGATTCTCCGCCGGCTAGATGAGATCGCCGCACAAATTTCAAAAGATTATCGCGATCGCGAATTGACTGTAATTGTAGTTCTCAACGGCAGCCTCGTCTTTATGGCAGATCTGATGCGGCGCATTCCGCTGCCCTTGCGATTGGATTGCCTGAGCGTGGCCAGTTATCACGGCAAAGCTCAGACGAGCGGCGAAGTCATTTTCAACCAGGTCGCGCCGCCAGACTTGAAAGATCGGCATGTCCTGATTTTGGACGACATCCTCGACAGCGGCCACACCTTGGCCGCGATCCGCGAGAAACTTGAAACCGCTCAGCCTCGCAGCATTCGAGTTTGTGTGTTGTTAAGCAAAAAGAAGAAACGCGCGCGAGCGGTAGACGCCGACTATGTCGGCTTCGAGATCGAGGACGAATTTGTAGTCGGTTATGGCCTGGATTACGACGAGCGCTATCGCAATTTCCCCTGCATCGGAGTTCTGCGGAAAGAACTGGTGAAGTGAAGCTGCGAGTTCAGTTCTACGCGCAATTACGCGATCTCGCGGGCGCTCAAGTCGTCGATGTCGATCTTCCCGAAGACGCAGCCGTCTCTGATTTGCTGCAAGGCGTGTATGCGCGATTTCCTGCGCTTCGCTCTCACGACAAAACGATCCTGGTCGCGGCCGGGCTCGAATTCGTTGATCGCAACTACAAACTAAAACCCGGTGCCGAGATTTCCATTATGCCGCCGGTCCAGGGCGGTTAATCACGAAAATTCTTAAAATTTGTCGCCACGCCAAAGTCGCGGCCGCGAACAAACTGGATAACTGTCTGGAGTTCGTCCTTCTTTTTTCCGGTCACGCGAATTTGTCGATCTTGGAGCTGGCTTTGGATTTTGAAGTTCCGGGATTTGATCGCTTGAATGATCTCCTTCGCTTTGTCGCCCTCCAGGCCTTGTTGGATTTTCAATTCCTGCCGCGCGTGACCGACTGAAGAAAGCGCAGGCTCTTCTTGTTTCACATTCCGTAAATCAACGCCGCGCTTCGAAAGCTTTCCGACTACAATCTCACGGAGCGCGCGCAAATGATTCGCATCGTCCGCGCCGAGAACAATTTTGTCTTTCTCCTGAACAATCTCGGTCTTCGCGTCCTTAAGGTCGAAGCGCGTGGCCAGCTCTTTACGAGCCTGGTTGAGCGCGTTGTCGATTTCCTGTTTATCGACTTCGGAAACGATATCGAACGAGGGCATGACTGAAACGGAGCTAGGGATTGTGCTCGGCGATTCTAATGTTCCCGTCCTGTGTTTCGATCTCAATTTTTGGTTTGTCGGCGCCTCCGACCAGCACGTCGATTTGATTGGTCGATTCCGCGCGGCGTTGTTCCATTTCCTCAAAGTCATTGGCGATCTTTCCGGTAACGGTGCGGGCGGTGAGATGAAGCACCGCCTCCGCCGGGAGGTAAGCGAAAGCATTGCCATCTTCGATTGCGGCGCGAATGGCAAAGTCGTGATCTTCCCACCATTCGTAAACGAGCGCGATGTTGCCGGTTTTGACGCCAATATCGAGATTGCCAAAGCAATTGTGCACAAAGAACCGGCCATTGCCCAATTGGGCGTGCGCGTCCGCGCTGCGGATCTCTTCCATCAGCACCTCGCCGTTACTCAGATCTAGCTTTGCGATCTTGATGCTCTGCGGCACGACGATGACATAATCGACGGTGCCGGATCGATCGGCGAATGCGCCACCCGCATCGTTTGGAGGATAGATCGTATCGATCGAGATCGAAGTTTCCCGCGCAGTCACTTCAATCGAAATCGCCTTCAAGCGCTCGGGCGTGTACGCTTTCTTCACCGTTTCGACTCGGACCTCGCGCACGTCTCCGCCGGCCCCGTAGATTCGAATGGAGCCGTCGCGATTCGTGATGCTGATGGTTGCTGTGGCAGGATCAACCGGGTAACGCCGGTCGGAGAGTTCTTCCAAGGTTGAGTCCCCTCGCGGCCGGCAACTGCCGATGAACCAAACAGACGCTGCCCCGGCGAGGACAATCCATCTGGAAAAAAACCTCCGTCGCATGTTCGGCCGGACCCTAGCTCAAGCGGCCGGGAGATGCAGGAAGTGAATGATGGCACGGGCGCCGTGAATGAACGTCGCCGCCAAAGTCGCGGCGATGACGAGAAAGAACGCAATCTCGGCCAGAAAATTCCGTCTGGCTTCGCGTTGAAAATAATCGCGGCTGATATTGAGAAATGAAGCAGGCGAGCTGCCCGTGGACCCGCCGTAATATCGATCCAGCGAAAAGGCCTGGTAGTGATAATCGACCTTCGGGAAGGCGGTTCGTTTGGACGCGGGATGGAAATCGCATCCGCTTCGGGGATCCCAGCTTTCCGCGATCGGTTTCATTGTGGCTTCCTTTATTTAGACGCCGCCAATTCGATTTCGGATTCAACTTCCCACAAAATGGGCTCAAATCCACAAGGTGCGGTCGAAGGTCCGATATTGAATCGCCTCGCTGACGTGTTCCGGGGAGATGTCGATCTCGCCACGGGACGAGTCCGTGTAGCCGCGGCGACCGGACTTATCGTCCAAATCGGCGATCGTCCGGGAAACTTTGAGGATCCGATCGTAGGCGCGCGCGCTGAGATTGAGTTCTGTCATCGCCACGCGGATCAATTCCTGCGAATCGGCACTCAGTTTGCAATGCATTTTCAAGTGCCGGGTGGTCATGCGGGCATTGCAATTCGTTTTTGAGGCGCGAGCGAACCGGTGGTGTTGTTTGTGTCGCGCGCCGGCGATCCGTTCCCGAATCGCAAACGAATTTTCTTCGGCGCGGTCGCTGGACACGTCGCGGTAATCGACCGTCGGCACTTCAATGTGCAAATCGATGCGGTCGAGCAGTGGACCAGAGATGCGCTGACGGTAGCGCTGCACCTGCACCGGACTGCAGCGGCATTCGCGTTTGAGGTC
>Ga0209328_10000069_pt1 | contig 18661 bp, 17 predicted proteins | sample JacPinW_OM3H0_M1_FD_187954 | JGI IMG/M metagenome (GOLD analysis project Ga0209328, IMG submission 187954) | Forest soil microbial communities from Algoma, Ontario, Canada - Jack Pine, Ontario site 1_JW_OM3H0_M1 (SPAdes) (version 2) | ecosystem: Environmental > Terrestrial > Soil > Boreal... | reverse complement strand
AAGGCACACGCCGCGTTGATCATCGACGGCAAGCGCCGCGAGGTGCCGGTTGCCGAGGGCGAGGCCATCCTCGATGCTGCCTTGCGCGCAGGCGTCGACCTGCCGTTCGCCTGCAAGGGCGGCATGTGCTCGACCTGCCGCGCCAAGCTGGTCGAGGGCGATGCGCAGATGGAAGTGAACTATTCGCTTGAGCCGTGGGAGCTCAAGGCGGGCTTCATCTTGACCTGCCAGGCGCGGCCGGTTTCCGAAAAGGTCGTGGTAGACTACGATCACGTTTGAAACGACAGGGAGACGATAAGTGAACGTCAAGGCCACGCTTTCGCCCGACGACCGCGCGCGCGCCTGCGCGGATGCGATGTGGAAGGAAGACGACGCGAGCCAAGGCCTCGGCATGGAGATCGTCGACGTCAAGGCTGGCGAAGCCACACTGGCGATGACGGTCATGCCGCACATGGTCAACGGCCAGCGCATCGCCCATGGCGGGTTTATCTTTCTGCTGGCGGATTCGGCATTCGCGTTTGCCTGCAACTCCCACAACGTGCGCGCGGTCGCGGCCCAGTGCGACATCGCCTTCATCCGGCCGGGCAAGCTCGGCGATCGGCTGGTCGCAACCGCGCGCGAAATCTCGCGCAGCGGGCGATCCGGCATCTATGATGTCCGCGTCAGTGTGGGCGACAGCGTGATGGCCGAGTTTCGCGGCCATTCCCGCACCATCGGCGGTACCTGGCTTCCGACTGAAACGGACACAACGAAAAAATAATAAGCTTCTTAAGGGGAAACGCACCATGGTTTCGACAAACCTCAAATCGAGAGGAAGCGGCTATTGCTCCGAGATGGACGACGCCGAGCGGGCTTCCCGCGACGAAATCATGGCGCTACAGACAAGGCGCCTCGCATGGTCGCTGGCCCATGCCTACGACAATGTCGCCCACTATCGACGCGCTTTCGACAGAGCCGGCGTGCACCCTTCCGATTTCAGGGAGCTCTCCGACCTCGCGAAATTTCCGTTCACCGTCAAGACCGACCTGCGTGACAATTATCCCTTCAACATGTTCGCTGTCCCCCGCGAAAAGCTGGTGCGCGTCCATGCGTCGTCCGGCACCACCGGAAAGCCGATTGTGGTCGGATACACCCAGGCTGATATCAACGTGTGGTCGGACGTGATGGCGCGTTCGATCCGCGCCGCCGGCGGCCGCAACGGCATGATCATCCACAACGCCTATGGCTATGGCCTGTTCACCGGCGGTCTCGGCGTGCACTATGGCGCCGAAAAATTGGGTTGTACCGTGGTGCCGGTGTCCGGCGGCATGACCGAGCGGCAGGTGCAGCTGATCAACGATTTTAAGCCCGACATCATTACAGTGACGCCGAGCTATATGCTGGCCATTCTCGACGAGTTCAAACGGCAGCAGCTTGAGCCGCGCAAATGCTCGCTAAAATTCGGCATTTTTGGCGCCGAGCCCTGGACCAACGCGATGCGCAGCGAGATCGAAGCGGCGTTCGACATGGACGCGACCGATATTTACGGCCTGTCGGAGGTGATCGGCCCCGGCGTCGCGCAGGAATGTATCGAGACAAAAGACGGCCTGCATATCTGGGAAGATCACTTCTATCCCGAGGTGATCGATCCGGAGACAGGCGCAGTGTTGCCCGACGGCGAAAAGGGCGAGCTGGTCTTCACCTCGCTGACCAAGGAAGCGTTTCCGGTCATCCGCTACCGGACCCGCGATCTGACGCGGCTATTACCGGGCACGGCGCGGCCGGGCATGCGGCGCATGGAAAAAGTTACCGGGCGATCCGATGACATGATCATCCTGCGCGGCGTCAACGTGTTCCCGACCCAGATCGAGGAAGCGCTGCTGGCGACCGATTGGTGCGGCGGTCATTTTGTCATCGAACTGACGCGCGAGGGACGGATGGACGAGATGGCGGTGCTTGCCGAAGCGCGCCCCGAAAGCTGGGACGGCAGCGGGCTGCCGGCGCATGCCGAGAAGGTTGCAATCTTCATCAAGAACACCATCGGCATATCCGCGCATGTGCGCATCGTCGCGCCCGAGACGCTGGAACGTTCGCTCGGCAAAGCCAAGCGTGTTTACGACAGGCGGCCAAAAGGGTAATTCCTGTCCCTCATGGCGTGAGTCAGATGAGAATTCGGGAATAGCCTTGATGTCGGTTACCCAAGAGCCAGTCGCTCGGCCGCTCGCCGTCGAGGCGCGCTGCGTGCGCCTGCTGACAAGAGCTTCCGATCCCGCTTCTCTCGCGCCCGTGATCGAGCGGCGTACGCTGTCGCGCGCCGCGGGCGAGGTGCTGATCGAGATCAGGGCGGCAGCGGTCAATCCATCCGACGTCAAGGCCGCGACTGGCCTGATGCCTTACGCGGTATTTCCGCGCACGCCCGGCCGCGACTACGCGGGCGTCGTGATCGACGGCGCGCTTGATGCGATCGGGCGCGAAGTGTTCGGCTCTTCCGGCGATCTCGGAATCCGGCGCGACGGCACCCACGCGACGCATTTCGCGGTCGAAGCCGACGCGGTCGTGGAAAAGCCCAAAAGTCTGTCCTGGGAGGAGGCCGCCGGGATCGGCGTCCCCTTCGTCACGGCGATGGAAGGTTTTAGGCGCGCCGGGATGCCGACCAAGGACGAGACGGTGCTGGTGATGGGGGGCAACGGCAAGGTCGGGCAGGCGGCGGTGCAGATCGCGAGCTGGCTTGGCGCGCGCGTGATCGGCGTGGTGCGCAAGAGCGAGGCCCATGAAGGCCAGGCGAATTCAAAAGTCGAAGTCATCGACGCGTCCGCTTTGGACGTTGCCGCACGCGTTCGTGAGCTGACCGACGGTAAGGGCGCCGACCTCGTGTTCAATACCGTCGGTGATCCCTATTTCGAAGCCGCGACCAAATCGCTGGCCGTGCGCGGGCGGCAGATCCTGATCGCCGCGGTCCATCCGGTGGTGCCGTTCAACATCTTCGAATTCTATCGCGGCCAGCACACCTATGTCGGCATCGATACGCTGGCGTTGTCGTCGACCGCGACCGGCGCGGTGTTGCGCGAACTCGTTCCCGGTTTCGCGAGCGGGCACTTAAAGCCGTTTGCCATAAAAGCCAACGCAATCTATCCGCTGGAACAGGCAAAGGCCGCTTTTGTCGCCGTCGCCGGTTCATCGCGCGATCGCGTGATCCTGCGGCCGGCGAAGGCCTCGCAATGACGGGAAATGCCGCCCGTGCTATGGTCCAGTTAGACTAAGGAACCGACCCTATGGCTTCCGCTGCCAACATCGTCGTCTATGCCGGACTTCTGATCGGCCTCCTCTACGGCGCGGTCGCTTTGTTGAGCGGCTTTTGCCTGCTCAGCGGCCTGCGCGGCTGGTGGGCCCGTGGCGACAGCCGATTGATCCGGACCTACGCGCTGGCGCTGGGTGTCGCGATCGCAGCGACTCAGCTGCTCGCCGCGAGGGGCGTCATCGACCTCGGCAAATCGATCTATCTGCAGCCGTCATTCTCGGCGCCGCTGATGTTTTTCGGCGGATTATTGTTCGGCTACGGCATGGTGCTGGCGAATGGCTGCGGCTCGCGCGCGCTGGTGTTGCTCGGTCGCGGAAATCTGCGCTCGTTTGTCGTGATCATCGTGCTCGGCATAACAGCACAAATGACGTTGAAGGGGCTGATCGCGCCCGGGCGGATCGCCTTGCTGCAGGCGTCGCAGACCACGCCAAAAATCATTTCGCTGCCGCCGTTGTTGGCGCTCACCGGCATCAGCGAGAGCTTTGCGCGGACGCTGGCAGCCTCGGTGATCGCGGGCGCCCTGATCATCTTTGCCTTCGCGCATGCGCCGTTCCAGCGCTCCTGGGGCCAGATCGCGGCCGGGCTCATCGTTGGACTGCTGGTCACCGCGGGATGGTTTACGACCGGCTATCTCGGCGCCGACGATTTCAATCCCACGCCGGTCACCTCGCTCACCTTCATCGCGCCGATCGCGGACGCCGTGCAATACGCCATGCTGTCGACCGGCCTGTCGCTGAATTTCGGCATCACCATGGTTGCCGGTGTATTCGCAGGCAGCCTGGTGACGGCACTCTCGACGCGTCGCTTCCAGTGGGAAGGTTTTACCTCGCCGCGTCACATGCTGCGCTCGATCGGTGGCGCGGCGTTGATGGGGGCGGGCGGCGCGATGGCCTATGGCTGCTCGATCGGGCAGGGCTTGACCGGCCTGTCGACGCTGGCGCTGGCCTCGTTCGTCGCGGTCGCGGGAATCTTGCTCGGCTCGGCTGCCGGCCTGCGCGGCGCGCTTCGGGTGCAGCCATTGGTGTCGCCGCAGGACGCGAGGTCAGATCCGCTGACCTGAGGTCAATCCGCCGCGCGCGTCACGATATGGATCTCCGAGGTGAGGGTGCGGTGCACCGGGCACTTGTCGGCGATTTCCATCAGCCTCTGGCGCTGCTCGGCATCGAGGTTGCCTTCCATGGCAATGACCCGATCGATCTGGTCGAGCATTCCGGCTTTGGTTTCGCATTCGGCGCAATCTTCGGCGTGGATCTTGCTGTGCCTCAGCGTCACCGTCACGCGCTCCAGCGGCAGCGACTTGCGATCCGCATACATCCGCATCGTCATCGACGTGCAGGCACCTAAGCCGGCCAGCACGAAGTCATACGGCCCCGGGCCGGTGTCCTCGCCGCCGGCACCAATAGGCTCATCGGCCAGCATGCGATGCGGGCCGACGGCAATCGTCTGCTGGAATTTGCTGTTGCGGGTTTCGCGCACCACGACGTTGCGCGGCGCTTCGCCGAGATCCATCGCCTGCTCTCCTTCGACCGGATCGAGATAACGCTCGGCCCATGCGGCGATGACGTCCGCAACGTAGGCGGCGTCGCGCTTGCCGCTCAAGAGATGATCGGCGCCCGCCAGCGACACAAAGCTCTTGGGATGCTTTGCGGCGACGAAGATCCGCGTCGCATTGTCGATGCCGACGGTGTCGTCGGTCGGTGAATGCATGACCAGCAGCGCCTTGTGCAGGTTCGTCACATGCGCCATCAGGCCGTGCTCGGCGATGTCGTCGAGGAATTCACGTTTGATCTGAAATGGGCGGCCGGCGAGCGACACTTCCACCCTGCCGTGCTTGCGGATGTCCTCGATGCGATCCTTGAACAGCCCGGTGACATGGGCGGGATCGGAGGGCGCGGCGATAGTGACAACGGCTTTGGCGTCCGGAATTTGCCCGGCGGCGGCAAGTATTGCCGCGCCGCCGAGGCTATGGCCGATCAGGATCGCCGGCGCTTTTCTCGTTTCACGCAGATGATCGGCGGCCCGCACCAGATCGGCGACGTTCGAGGAGAAGGTGGAATTGGCAAAATCGCCTTCGCTGGAGCCCAGGCCCGTAAAGTCGAACCGCAGCACCGCGATGCCTTTTGCGGCCAGCGCGACCGCAATCCGCTTCGCCGCCAGCACGTCCTTGCCGCAGGTAAAACAATGCGCGAACAACGCATACGCCAAAGGTTCGCGCTCGGGCAGGTCGAGCGCGGCCGCCAGTTGGTGGCCTTCCGCGCTTGCGAATTGGAAACGTTCCGTCGGCATGTCGTTCTCCATGTTCGGATGAGCCACCGCGTCAGTCACCGGAATAGCGTTGCTCGGCCCACGGGTCGCCGCGGTTGTGATAGCCGCGGACTTCCCAATAGCCGGGCGCATCATGCGCTAGGAATTCGATGCTCTGCAGCCATTTTGCACTTTTCCAGAAATAGAGATGCGGCACCACCAGCCGCACCGGGCCGCCATGCTCGGGCTCGAGCGGTGCGCCGGACCAGCTATGCGCGAGCAGCGCATCTTCCGCGGCAAAATCTTCCAGCGCGAGGTTTGTGGTGTAGCCGTCGTGGGAATGCAGCACCACGAACCGGGCTTCATCGCGCGGCTGACAGGCCATCAAAAGATCGTGGGTCGCGAGCCCTTGCCACTGATTGTCGTAGCGCGACCAGGCGGTGACGCAATGGATGTCGGAGGTGAATTTTGCCTGCGGCTGTGCCGTGAACTGCGCAAAATCCCAGAAAATCGGCTTCTCGACCGCACCGTAGACATCGAGCCGCCAGCGCTCCTTCGAAATCCGCGGCATTAGGCCGAGATCGAGGACAGGCCAATCCCGGGTGAGATGTTGTCCCGGCGGCAGGCGTTGCTCCTCGGGGCGCGAGGTCTTTCCGGTGAGGAATTTGCCCTCGCGCGCCCAGCGCTGCTTGCTGCGGGTCAGCTTTGAGTCCGGGGGCGGCTCGTTCTCATCGGCCATTTGTCGCGCTCCCGCTATTCGTGACGGTGCATCGCTGATTCATGCTTGGTGTCGCGCATGGTCGAGTAGATGATCAGCGACAGAAAAATCATGCCGCTTAGATAATAGTAGAACCACTCCTCGTGCCCAAGACTTTTGAAATAGAGCGCGATCGCCGGTGCCGTGCCACCGAACACGGATACCGTAATTGCGTAAGGCAGGCCGACACCGAGCGCGCGGACATTGGTTGGGAACAATTCGGCCTTTACGATGGCGTTGATCGAGGTGTAGCCGGCGACGAACAGCCAGGCGGTGCAGATCAAGAGGAAGGCGATGAACGGCGATTTTGTCTCTTTGAGCGTGGACAGGATCGGGATCGTGGCGAGCGTGCCGGCGATGCCGAAAAAGATCAACAACGGTTTGCGGCCGATGCGGTCGGACAGCGCGCCATAGGTCGGCTGCAGCAATGTCGCGAAAATCAGTGAGCCGAAAATCACGAATGTGGTTTGGTCCTCGGTCAGACCAACCGACAATTTGACAAAAGTCTGCATATAGGTCGTGAACGTATAAAACGCCGCGGTGCCGCCGGCGGTGAGGCCGACCACCAGCAACAATTCGCGCGGATATTTCAGGAGGCCGCGGATCGAGCCGCTGGGTTTTGCGATCTTCTTGGCGGCTTCGAACGCCTCGGTCTCGTGCAGCTTGCGCCGCATCACCGCGGCGAAAATCGCGAGCAGGGCACCGACCACGAACGGAATCCGCCAGCCCCATGCTTTCAATTCGTCAGGAGTCAAGAACACCTTTTGCAACAGCAGCAGGACGACGATCGCAGTGAGCTGGCCGCCGATCAGGGTGACGTATTGGAAGCTCGAATAGAAGCCGCGATGGTTGGGGTCGGCGACCTCGCTGAGATAAGTCGCGCTGGCGCCGTATTCGCCGCCGAGGCTCAAGCCCTCGATGATCCGCGCCAGCGCCAGGATGGCTGGAGCAGCGATACCGATCGAGGCATAGGTCGGCGTGACCGCGATGATCAGAGAGCCGAAGCACATGCAGAGCACGGACAAGGTCAGCGACAATCGTCTTCCGTAGCGATCGGCGATGAAGCCGAACAGCCAGCCGCCGAGCGGCCGCATCAAAAACGTGGCCGCGAACAACACGGCGGCATTGAGCTGCTGCACCACCGGATCGCTGTTCGGAAAGAAGGCCGGCGCGAAATACAGCGCGAACGCCGTGTAGGCGTAGAAATCGTACCATTCGACGAGATTGCCGACCGAGCCGATGAAGATCGCCTTGATCCGGCGCTCGGCGTCGGCGAGATCGAAATGATCGGCTACCGGCCTTGCAGCTTGATCAGTCACGTCAGGTCTCCATCAATGCTTGTACGATTTGTTGCGAATAGTGTTCGGGAATATGGTTTCGGGCTTCATTCCTCGATCACTTCGATCGCGATTTCCGGACAATTGGCCTGGGCAAGCCACGCTTTGTCCTCAAGTCCGTCTGGAACGGAGCCGTCGCCGATTTCATGTGCGTTGCCGTATTCGTCGAGTTCGAACAATTCAGGAGCCAGCGACTTGCAGCGGGCGTGGCCCTGACACTTCTCCTGATCGACGTGTATTTTGAGCTTTCTGGCCATGGCGAACGTCCCTCCGCGATCCGCGCTTGTCTCTTCCGCGCGGTGTTTGCCCGATTATAGCGGTGCAGCCGTACTGCGCAAATCGCCGCCCTGCCGGCTACTTCGCCGGCCTCGGATCGATCGGTGTCGTGCCGCGCACGCCCAGGATATCTTCAAGGACCTTTGCGCCGGCGAGCAGCTGCGCCTCGCCGCGCGGAGAGGCCACCATCTGCAGTCCGACCGGCAGGCCCGACGCGGTGAAGCCGCAAGGCAACGACAGCGCCGGGCAACACGTCAGCGTGATGGCGTAGACGATCGCGAGCCACTGGACGTAATTGTCGAATTTTGTGCCTGCGCATTCGGCGACATAACGGTTCTCGACCGGAAACGGCGCCACAATAGTGGCCGGTGCCAGCAGCAGGTCGTATGTCCTAAAGAACTCAAGCATACGCGCGGCCATCGCGACGCGCTGGCCTTCGGCGCGCTCGAGCTGTTCGACGGTGAGTTTCAACCCTTCCTCGATGTTCCAGATCACCTCGGGTTTCAGCTGATCGCGCTTGCTGCGCAGCAGCGCCGCTTTACTGACGGCAAAATCGAACGCGCGCAGCACATGGAAACACTCATGGGCTTCGCGCAGGTCCGGATGCGCTTCCTCGACGATCGCGCCGGCCTCGGCGAAGCGTTCAGCCGCCTTCCTTGTGATGCCGGCGACCTCGGGATCGACAGGCGTGATGCCGAGATCGGGCGAATAGGCGATGCGCTTTGGTCCTTTGCCGGAGCGCGCGGCGGACAGGAACGAGGCCGGCAGCGCGGGCAGCGACAGCGGATCGGCCGGATGCTCGCCGCTCATGGCATCGAGCAATAGCGCTGTGTCCTCGATATTGCGCGCCATCGGGCCGTGCACCGTCAGATTGCGATCGATCTTGAAGGTGGGAGTGTGCGCAACACGGCCGATGCTCGGCCGCATCCCGACGATGCCACAGAAACTTGCGGGATTGCGCAGCGAGCCGCCCATGTCGGTGCCATGGGCGAGCCATGCCGTGCCGGTCGCGAGTGCAACCGCGGCGCCGCCCGAGGAGCCGGCGGCAGAGCGCGACAGGTCCCAGGGATTCAGGGTCGCGCCGAACACCTCGTTAAAGGTGTTGGCGCCGGCGCCGAATTCCGGCGTGTTGGATTTGGCGTAGATCACGGCGCCATTATCTTCGAGGCGTTCGACCGCGATGTCGGACCGCACGGAGATGTGGTCTTTGAAGATCGGTGAGCCCTGCGTGTTCTTTACGCCCTCGACATGGAACAGGTCCTTGATCGGTAACGGCAGGCCGGCAAGCAGGCCCCGCTCTGCGGCCGGCTTTTGCATCAGCGCCTTCGCACGGCCGCGGGCGCGATCGAAGCACAGCGTCGGTAGGGCGTTGACTTTGCCGTCGACCTCCGCAATCCGCCGCTCCAGCACGTCGAGCAGATCGAGCGGCGTGACGTCGCCTGATTTCAGTTTGTCGACGACGGCGCATGCCGTCGCCCGCACCAGTTCCTGATCGGATGCCACTTATGTCTCCTGTTCGTGCCACATCTCGCATGGCGTGAAGCCCTAGATGGATTGCTTCGTCGCTTGCGCTCCTCACAATGACGATGGTACGCGGAGCGCCGTTACCCCCAGCCCGCGCTGATCCCGCCATCGACGGTGTAGATCACCCCCGAGGTGTAGCCGGAGGCGGTCGGAGGCGAGGAAGGCCATCAGGTCGCCGATCTCGCGGGCATGCGCGGGACGGCCGAGCGGCAAACCTTTTTGAAATTCCTTGTAGCGGTTCTCGTCGCCGAACTGGTGTTTTGCGCGGGTCTTGAGCAACGTGACATGGCGATCGGTGCCGACCGGCCCCGGATTGATGCCGACCACGCGGATGTTGTCGGCGAGGCTTTTTCCCCCGAGTGCGCGGGTGAATGCCATCAATGCCGCATTGCCGGCGCTGCCGCAGATATAATTGGCGTCGAACTTTTCGCCGGCAGCACCGATGTCGTTGACGATAATGCCATGGCCGCGCGCTTTCATCTGGGCGTAGATCGCGCGCGTCAGGTTGATATAGCCGAACACTTTCAGTTCCCAGGCGTGACGCCAGGTCGCCTCGTCGATCTTGTCGATCGAGCCGCCCGGGATATCGCCGGCATTGTTGACGAGGATGTCGATGTCGGAGGCATCTTTCACCAGCCTCGCAATATCCGCAGGGTTGCGCAGGTCGACGACATGGGCGGTGGCGTCGATCTGATGGGCCGAGCGCAGGCGCTCACTGAGCGCCTTCAACTGGTCGCCGCTGCGGGCGGCAAGGCGGAGGTGGCAGCCTTCTTCGGCAAAGGCTTCGGCCGCGGCCGCGCCGATACCCTTCGATGCGCCCGTGATCAGGACGCGTTTGCCGCGCAAATGCAGGTCCATGGGTTTTTCTCTCTTGTTGGGAGGTTGATGCGGTCGCAAGTATCCTAACCTGTTAGGCTGCAGCCCTTGAAGCGGTCAACATTGCACTGCACCGTTGCGCCGGAGCGCGGTTTGGTCCATTGCAATTTGTTGGAATAGGCGGCGTGGGCGGCGCGGCAGGACATCTGAGGAATCTCTTCAATGAGCAACGGAAAAAAGCAATATCGGATCGCGGTCATTCCGGGCGACGGGATCGGCAAGGAAGTGATGCCGGAGGGCCTGCGCGTGCTGGAGCAGGCCGCGAAAAAGCACGGTGTTGCCGTGCATTTCGACCATTTCGACTTTGCGTCCTGGGAATATTACGAAAAGCACGGCGAGATGATGCCGGAGGATTGGAAGGACCAGATCGGCAAGCACGACGCGATCTATTTCGGCGCGGTCGGCTGGCCGGCAAAGATCCCCGATCACGTTTCATTGTGGGGGTCGCTGATCAAATTCCGCCGGGAATTCGATCAGTACGTCAACCTTCGCCCGGTCCGGCTGATGCCGGGGGTGCCGTCACCGCTCGCCAACCGAAAACCCGGCGATATCGATTTCTGGGTGGTGCGCGAAAATACCGAAGGTGAATATTCCTCCGTCGGCGGGCGAATGTTCCCGGACACTGCGCGGGAATTCGTTACCCAGCAGACGGTCATGACGCGCATCGGCGTCGATCGCATTCTGAAATTCGCGTTTGATCTGGCGCAGTCGCGGCCGAAGAAGCACCTGACCTCGGCAACAAAATCCAACGGCATTTCGATTACGATGCCGTATTGGGATGAGCGCGTGGAGGCGATGGCGAAAAAATATCCGACCGTGAAGTGGGACAAGTACCACATCGACATTCTCACCGCGAATTTCGTGCTGCACCCGGACTGGTTCGACGTCGTCGTCGGCTCCAACCTGTTCGGCGATATCTTGTCCGATCTCGGCCCGGCCTGCACCGGCACCATCGGGATAGCGCCCTCGGGCAATATCAATCCGGAAGGCGATTTCCCTTCGGTATTCGAGCCGGTGCATGGCTCGGCGCCCGATATCGCGGGCCAGGGCATTGCCAACCCGATCGGCATGATCTGGTCCGGCGCGATGATGCTGGAGCATCTCGGCGAGAAGCCGGCGGCGGCGGCAATCGTCACCGCGATCGAACGTACCCTCGGCGAAAGCACGCTGCGCACAAGGGATCTCGGCGGCAATGCTGACACGGGGGCGTGCGGCAGAGCTGTGGCAGAGATGGTGGAGTAGGAATTTCTCCGTCGTCCCGGCTCAAGGCCGGGACGACGAGGTGGGGTTTACCCCTTCACAATCCTTCGGCAATGCTCCCACGCCGCATGAATGAGATTCTTGCTTGCCTCGGGCGTGCGGAACGCCGAATGCGCCGACAGCGTCACGTTTTGTAATTTCGTCAGCGGGTGATCCTTCGGCAATGGCTCGACATTGAAAACGTCGAGCCCGGCATGCCTGATGTGGCCCGACTTCAGCGCGTCGATCATCGCGGCTTCATCGACGATGGCGCCGCGCGCGGTGTTGACAAGGATGACGCCCGGTCGCATCGCCGCGATGCGCTTTGCCGTGATAAACCCGCGGGTTTCATCGTTCAACAGCAGATGCAGCGAGACGATCTGGCTCTGCGCCAAAAGCGTATCGATATCCACGAATTCCACGCCGGCAAAATGTTTGGGCGTCCGGTTCCAGGCGATGACGCGCACGCCGCTGCCGAGCGCGATGCGGGCGACTTCGGCGGCGATGCCGCCAAAGCCGATCAGGCCGAGCGTCTTGCCGGTCAACTGCATGGCGTCTTCGCGGAGCCAATTGCCGGCGCGCATCTCGCGGTCCATTTTCGCAATGCCGCGCGCGGCCTCCCACATCAGCGCGATGGCGCATTCGGCGACCGCCGTGTCGCCATAACCTTTTATCAAATGGACTTCGATGCCAAGTTCGGCGAGCTCGTCGGGATTCATGTAGCTGCGCGCGCCGGTGCCGAGAAAGACGACGTGTTTTAGACCCGTGCAGCGCCGCGCGACGTCGGTCGGCAGCGCCGTGTGATCGATGACGACAATCTCGGCGCCGTCGAGCAAAGCGGGCATCTGGTCCGAAGTGATGTCGGGATTGCGGTTGATGCGCACCGGCGGATCGCCAGCCTTGTTCAGTCGCTCGAAAATATCCGCTAGCGAGGGGTTGGCATCGACAAAAACTCCGCGCACCGAGATTCTCCGTTTCTTGTCAGGAGGCGACGCCGGCGAGCGCCAGCACCGTATGCATCAACACGTTGGCGCCTGCCGTGCAATCGACCTGCGTCGCGTCCTCAAGTTCGTTGTGGCTGACGCCGTCCTTGCAGGGCACGAACACCATCGCCGTCGGCATGATGGTGTTGAGATTGCAGGCATCGTGACCGGCGCCGGACGTGATGCGGCGGTTGGAATAGCCGAGCGCCCTGGCGGCATTTTCCACCGCATCGACCAGTTTGGCGTCGAAATGGGTCGGCGGCTTGTGCCAGACCAGATCGATCGTGACCTCGACCTTGCGCCGCGCCGCGATCTCGGCAATGGCTGCGCGCAAATCCTTGTCGAGCGCGGCCATGATTGCGGCATCGGAACTGCGGCAATCCATGGTGAAGGCGATCTCGCCGGGAATGACGTTGCGCGAGGGTTTTGCGATCACGGCTTCGCCAATGGTGCCGACCGCGTTGGGGCCGTGCTTTTTCGCAATGCTCTCCATCGCCAGCACGATCTCCGACAAGCTCGCGAGCGCGTCACGCCGGAGCGGCATCGGCGTCGAACCGGCATGGCTCTCGAAGCCGGTGATCTTGCCGTCATACCACAGCACGCCCTGGCCGGAATCGACCACGCCGATGGTCTTGCCTTCGGCTTCCAGGATCGGGCCCTGCTCGATGTGCAGTTCGACAAACTTCGAAAGTTTCTGGGTGCCGACCGGCTTCTCGCCGCGATAGCCGATACTGTCGAGTGCCTCGCCTACCGTGACGCCTTCGGCGTCCTTGCGCGACAAAATATCGTCGGTGGTGAAATCGCCGACATAGGCGGCCGAGGCCATCATCGCCGGCGCAAAGCGCGAGCCTTCTTCATTGGTCCAGTTGACGATGCAGATCGGCACTTCCGTTTCGATCCCGGCATCGTTGAGCGTGCGCACGACTTCAAGCGCGGCCAGCGTGCCGAGCACGCCGTCGAACTTGCCGCCGGTCGGTTGCGTATCGAGATGCGAGCCCAGCCCAATCGGCGGCTTCGACATGTCGCGGCCTTTGCGAAGGGCAAACATCGATCCCAACGCATCGACATGCACCTCGAGGCCCGCCGCCTCGCACGATTTGCGGAACCAGTCGCGCACCTTCTTGTCCTCTGGCCCGAGCGTCAGCCGCCGCACGCCGCCTTTCGGCGTAGCGCCGAATTTTGCGGTTTCGTGAATTGTATCCCAGAGGCGGGCGGAATCGATCTGCAGATTGGATGCGACGGGGCTCATGCTTCTGTTCCAGAATTTTCGGACATGGCGGTTGCCTTTCAATGACGCGCCGGCGGCGGCGCGTCAACCAAGGCGCTCGACTGCGCGATTTGGCTGGCCAGCTCTGCGACCAGCTCAACCGCGACCGTATCCGGGGATTCCAGCCAGCTTGCCGAAAACGTGAGCGGCGCGATTTTGAGGTTGGTCGAGAGCAGTTGCAGCTGCCCGCTCGCCAGCTCCTTCTCGACGATCGCGGTCGGGATCACCGCAACGCCGAGCCCTTCGATCGCCATGTGGACGACGGTCGCGAGCGAGGCGCTGGCGTGCAGCCGGATCGGCGGCAAATCGGGCCGGTTGAACAGCGAGCGCACGATCTCATAGGGCTGCGTCTTGCTCGGAAAGGTAATGATCGGAAATTTTGCCAGATCGTGCACCGTCAGCGGGCGGCTGCCGAGGTCGAGCGCGGGACTGGCCAGAAAGCCAACGGGATAGTCGCACAATACGCGGCTGCGCACGCTGGAGGTGGACAAGGGTCCGAGCACGAAGGCGAGCTCGACTTCTTGCGCCAGTAGCCGCGCATTCAGGTTCGGCGTGATATCGACTTCGATCTCCATCGACAGGTTGGGATAGGCGGTGTTGACGCTCTTGATCAGCCGCGGCAGCCAAGTGTGCACAATGGTCTCGGCAACGCCGAGCCGCAACACGCCGCGCATCGCCGAGCGGTCGCCGACCGCCGCCATCATTTCCGAGCGCAGGCCGATCAGCTTTTCGGCGTAGACCATCAACTGCCGGCCGCTCGGGGTTGGTGACGCCACCCGATGGTCGCGGTTCAGGAGCTTTACCCCGACCTCGCGCTCGAGCTGGGCGATCCGCTGCGAGATCGCCGGCTGGGTGGTGTTGAGCCGCTGGGCTGCGCCGCGAAAGCTGCCCAGGGTCACCACCCACAGGAACGTCTCGATCGACTTGAAGTCCACCATCCGGTCAAACCCAGATCGATAAAATAGATTTATCGATTTCAATTAGAAAGGAAGATTAGACTTTATAGTAGACTTGAGTTTCACTCCTGTCGAGATAATAGGCAGGACGAAATCATGACCGTTTTAGCGGCAGAGCAGGGGCTTCGGGGTGACAAGGATGCACTTCCAAGCCTGCAGGCGCGGTTGGCGTGCCGCGCCGGCATGGCCACTTCCACCGCCGGCATCGCCAACGGCTTTGTCCAGGGCAATCTCGCGATCCTGCCGGAAAAGCTCGCCGCGTCGTTTCACCGGTTTTGCCAGCTCAATCCGAAACCCTGTCCCGTCATCGGCATGTCCGACGTCGGCAATCCCAAAATCCCTTCGCTCGGGATCGATCTCGACGTCCGCACCGACGTGCCGCGCTATCGGGTCTGGCGCGACGGCGAGGTGGTAGAGGAGCCGACCGACATCATGGCGCATTGGCGCGACGATCTGGTCGCGTTTGTGCTCGGGTGCTCGTTTTCGTTCGAAGAAGCGTTGATGGAGGAGGGCCTGCCGATCCGCCACATCGAGCGCAAGGTGCGCGTGCCGATGTACCGCACCAATATCGCCTGCCACCCGTCGGGGCCGTTCGCCGGCCCGATGGTGGTGTCGATGCGGCCGCTCAAGCCTAAGGATGCGATCCGCGCGGTGCAGATCACCTCGCGATTTCCCTCCGTGCACGGCGCGCCGGTTCATCTCGGCCACCCGCATTCGATCGGGATCAGGGATATTACAAAACCCGACTACGGCGATCCGGTGCCGGTGGAAGAAGATGAGATCCCGGTGTTCTGGGCCTGCGGCGTGACCCCGCAAGCGGTGATCGCGGCAGCAAAACTGCCGTTTGCAATTACGCACGCACCCGGATTGATGCTGGTGACGGATCTGCGGAACAAGCAATTGGCCGTGCTTTAATGGGCAGCTTTTGCTGCACTTTCAGGCTTTACCGTCACCTTCAAACGTTTCATCGATAGCTTTCGCATCACACAGAGGATTTTGGTATGACCATCACTCGGCGAAATGTATTGCTTGGCGCCACCGCCACGGCTGCGCTGCTTCCGGTTGCGGGGCGTGCGCAAACCACCGAAGTGGTGATCGGCGTCACCTATCCATTTTCCGGTGCCAGCGCCCAGCAGGGCGTCGATGCGCAGAAGGCATATGAGACGGCACTTGAAGTCATCAACAATAAGTATGATTTCGATCTGCCGCTCGCCAACGACGAAGGACTGGCAGGACTCGGCGGTGCCAAGATTCGCCTTGTTTATGCCGACCACCAAGGCGACCCTCAGAAGGGCCGCGCCGAAGCCGAGCGCCTGATCACCCAGGAGAAGGTGTCCGCGATCGTCGGCACCTATCAGAGCGCGGTCGCGGTCACGGTGAGCCAGACCTGCGAGCGCTATCAGATCCCGTTTGTATCGGCCGATAACTCATCGCCGAGCCTGCATACACGTGGCCTGAAATTCTTCTTCCGCGCGGCTCCCCATGACGAAATGTTCTCGAAGGCCATGTTCGACTTTTACGATGCCATGAAGAAGAAGGGCACGAAGATCGAAACGCTGGCGCTGTTCCACGAGGACACGATCTTCGGAACCGACTCCGCGAACGCGCAGACCAAGCTCGCCAATGCGCTCGGCTACAAGATCGTTGCCGACATCAAATACCGCGCCAACTCGCCGTCGCTGTCGGCAGAGGTTCAGCAGCTCAAGGTGGCGAATGCCGACGTACTGATGCCCTCGAGCTACACCACCGACGGTATCCTGCTGGTCAAGACCATGGCCGAACTCGGCTACAAGCCGAACGCCATCGTGGCGCAGGCCGCAGGCTTTTCGGAGAAGGCGTTGTACGATGCTGTTGGCGACAAGCTCGAAGGCGTGATTACCCGAGGCAGCTTTTCGCTCGATCTCGCGGCCAAGCGGCCGATGGTCGGCAAGATCAACGCCATGTTCAAGGAGAAGTCGGGCAAGGACTTGAACGACAACACATCGCGCGAGTTCATGGCGCTGATCGTTTTGGCCGACGCCATCAATCGCGCCAAGTCGACCGAGGGTGAAAAGATCCGGGCGGCGCTGGCCGCGACCGAAATCCCGGGCGAGCAGACCATCATGCCGTGGAAGCGCGTGAAGTTCGACGAGATGGGCCAGAACAACGACGCCGATCCGGTGCTCTTGCAATATATCGGCGGCAAGTTCGTCACCATCTCCCCGCCGCAAGCCGCCGTCGCCGAAGCCGTCTGGCCGATGAAGTGATCGGCCGGCGCAGGGGGCGGGGGACGTGACCGCAGAGACCATTATCCAGAGTCTCGCCAGCGGCCTACTGATGGGGCTGCTCTACGGCCTGATCGCCGTGGGGCTGGCGCTGATCTTCGGGCTGATGGACGTGGTGAATTTCGCCCATGGCGAATTCCTCATGATCGCGATGTATGCGACGTTCTTCCTGTTCGCGTTCCTTGCCGTCGATCCCTTGCTGGCGGCGCCGCTGGTCGCAGCCGCGCTGTTCGTGTTCGGGGCTGCCGTCTATCTCCTGATCGTGCGCTTTGCCGTGCGGGCGAAAGCCAATGCCGGCATGGTACAGATTTTTTCGACCTTCGGGCTCGCCATCGTGATGCGCGGGCTGGCGCAGTACTTCTTTACGCCGGATTATCGCAGCGTTACGCATTCGTATCTTGGCGGCAAGACCGTCTCGGTGGCCGGCATCTTCCTGCCCGTGCCGCAGCTCGCCGGCGCGGCCGTGTCGGTCGCTGCCTTTGTCGGGCTCTACTTCTTCATCAACCGCACCGATTTCGGCCGCGCGCTTGAGGCCACGCGCGAGGACGCCGGCGCGGTGGCGTTGGTCGGCATCGACAAAAACCGGGTGTTCGCGCTGGGCTGGGGGCTGGGTGCTGCGCTGGTGGGCTTGGCCGGCGCCATCATGGCGATATTCTTCTACATCTATCCCGATGTCGGCGCCTCCTTTGCGCTGATCGCCTATGTCACGGTGGCGCTGGGCGGGTTTGGCAGTGTGTTCGGCGCCTTTGCCGGCGGCATCGTCGTCGGTCTGGTCGAAGCCTCCACCGCATTGATCCTGCCGCCGTCGTTAAAATCGGTCGGCATCTACGCGGTCTATCTGCTGGTGGTCTTCATCCGGCCGCGCGGCCTATTCGGGTCGATCTGATGGACAAGACATTTGCTGAGCGCCGCCGCCGCGATTTGTTGGTTGCCGGATGTTTTGCGATCATCGCAGCGCTGGTGCCGCTGTTCGTCAAGGACGTCTACGTCCAGAACATCATGGTGCTGACGCTGATGTATGCGGCGTTGTCGCAGAGCTGGAACATCCTGTCCGGCTATTGCGGACAAATCTCGCTCGGCCATGCGCTGTATTTTGGGCTCGGCGCCTATACCACAGCACTTCTCTTCACCAAATTCGGCGTGCTGCCGTGGTTCGGCATGCTCGCGGGCGGCGCGATATCGGCGCTCATCGCGATGGCGCTCGGCTATCCCTGTTTCCGGCTGCGCGGCCATTATTTTGTCATTGCCACCATCGTCATTGCCGAGACTGCGTTGTTACTGTTTCAGAACTGGAATTGGGCCGGCGCTGCGCTCGGCATCGACATTCCCGTGCGCCACGACAGCTGGCTCTATTTTCAGTTCACCCGCAGCAAGCTGCCTTATTTCTACTTTGCCCTGGTGCTGGCATGCATCGCCTGGCTCGTCACCTGGTGGCTGGAGGACTCAAAATGGGGCTACTGGTGGCGCGCCGTAAAGGACAATCCGGACGCCGCTGAAAGTCTTGGCGTGGTGGTGTTCAACTCCAAGATGGGCGCAGCGGCGGTTTCTGCGTTCCTCACCGCGGTCGGCGGTAGTTTTTACGCGCAGTTCGTGTCCTACATCGATCCCGAAAGCGTCATGGGTTTTCAGTTCTCGCTGTTGATGGCGCTGCCCGCGGTGCT
>Ga0209328_10000068_pt1 | contig 18669 bp, 13 predicted proteins | sample JacPinW_OM3H0_M1_FD_187954 | JGI IMG/M metagenome (GOLD analysis project Ga0209328, IMG submission 187954) | Forest soil microbial communities from Algoma, Ontario, Canada - Jack Pine, Ontario site 1_JW_OM3H0_M1 (SPAdes) (version 2) | ecosystem: Environmental > Terrestrial > Soil > Boreal... | reverse complement strand
CCATTATCGTAACGACACCGAAGTTCCGTATTCCTACATCAAGGACATCGATTTCCCGACGATGGCGAAGTTTTCGGAACACGATGTCGGACTTCCGGGCGTAGACATCGCGATCAAACCGGTGCGCTCCTACGTTTACGGCGCGCTCGCGTCGCACATTCTCGGCTACGTTGGCGCACCGGATGACACCAACAAAGAAGAAGCGCGGAAGTTCACGTTTTATCAGGGGGACGTGGATGGAAAATCGAACATCGAAAAGGCGATGGACGAATATCTGCGGGGACAGCCGGGTGTGCGTTATCTGCGTCGCAATGCCAAAGGCACGATCGATGGAGTTCTGCGCGAAGATCCGCCAAAACAAGGTGCAAATGTTTTTCTAACGATCGACGCACGGATTCAAGCGATCGCGGACGAAGCTTTGCGGGCGGTGAGCCGGGCCGGAGCGATCGTTGTCGATCCAAACAACGGGAATATTCTGGCGATGGCGTCGGTGCCGTCATTCGATCCCAATACTTTTATTCCGAGCATCAAAGCAAAGGATTGGCAGGCGCTGCGAAAAGACGAAGCGGATCCGTTGGTCAATCGGGCAATCAGTGCACTGCCGCCGGGCTCGACGTTCAAGTTGATCACGGCATTTGCCGGTCTGCGCAAGAACCTCACGAACGCGAAGTACAGTTGCGGTGGCGGTGTCAGTTACGGTGACCATTTCTTTCAATGCTGGGTAGCGTCAAAACATTACACGCATGGCACGCTCGGCTTAGCTGACGCGATAAAAGTTTCCTGCGATTCGTTCTTTTATCAGTACGGGAACGCCGCCGGCATACAGTCGATCGACGTTATTGGCAAGATGTTGGGAATCGGCGAAGAATCGGGCCTGCAACTGTCAGGTGAACAAACCGGCAATATGCCTGGGCCGGAATGGATGCAAATTCACCATCCGCAGGAGAGGTGGTCGAGTGCGCAAACCGCCAACGTTTCGATCGGCCAGGGCTACACGCTAGTTTCGCCGCTGCAATTGGCGATGGCCTATGTCACTGCGGCCAACGGTGGAACGTGTTTTTACCCCCGCCTGGTCGATAAAGTTTTGAATCAGGACGGTACCCCGGTTTTGAATGAGCACGGCAAACCTGCTGTCCCACAAACGCCGCGCGTCCGTTCCGATTTGCGCAGAGAAGTGACGCCCGACCAGATCGAGCTGGTTCGCAAAGGTTTGTGGAAAGTTGTTAACGAAGATGGAGGAACGGGTGGTAGAGCGCGTTTGAAAGACGTTGTGGTGGCTGGGAAAACTGGCACTGCGCAGGCCACTGAGCGTGGTCACGAGGAAAACGTGGCGTGGTTCGCCTGTTTTGCGCCATTTGACCATCCGAAGTACGTCGTCGCAGTGATGGTGCAGGGCGCCTCTGGGCACGGCGGCGAGGTCGCGGGCCCGATCGCAACGCGGATCCTCGAACGCACTCTGGCGCAGGACGAAGGAAACTTCGATATGCAAGTCGCTTGGCTCGCACCGGCACATCACCCTAATCCGCTCCAATTGATCAAAGCAGTGAGCTATACTGGAAGTAATCTCGGCAGTGAGGACGAAGAAGGCGCCGATTCCAGCCAAAGCGCCGACGCGCAAATGGCCAGCGATAATGCGTCGCCCGATGTGGAGCCTGAAGCAGACGCGCAAGGACAAGTGAAGCGCGCTGTTCGAGTCGTACGCGCTGCTCCCGCGCCTGCTCCTCGGCAACCAAACTTTTTTGAACGCCTGTTTGGAGGAGGTAGACGGCCCCCGCCGCAGCCCGCGCCGACTCCCGTGCGCCGTCGTTTTTAACAATCAATGTCGATCGAACGAGCAATGAACAAATCCCTGGCCGTGTTTCGGCTCGCGATCGCGCAACCTTTCGAAATTTATGTTAGACAGAGTAAAGAAAATTTTAGGTCTTACGTCACGCAAGACCGGGAACAAATTGGTAGTCAGTGTGGAGAAACTCGAGCGCCGCGTGGCGTTGCTCGAGAATAATCGCCTCGAAGAATACAGCGTCGAGCGTACCGACTCGCGCCAGATCGTCGGCAGCGTTTACAAAGGCCGCGTCAAAAACATCGAGATGGGTTTGAAGGCGATGTTCGTCGACATCGGCCTCGACAAAAATGCATTTCTCCATTTCTGGGACGCGCTTCCAGCGGCGCTCGACAGCGGAATTGAAGAAGTCGACCGCCCATCAAAGAAACAGCGCAAACGAATCACAGCCAAAGATATTCCAAATATTTATCCGGTAGGCTCGGAGGTCATCGTTCAGGTCACAAAAGGTCCGATTGGAACAAAAGGTCCGCGTGTAACGACGAATTTGAGTTTTGCCGGACGTTATCTTGTCCTAATGCCATTCAGCGATCGCAGCGGAATTTCGCGCAAGATCGAGGACCCAAAGGAGCGCAACCGCCTGCGGAAAATTTTACGCGATCTCGAAATCCCCGACGGGCTTGGCGTGATCATTCGGACGGTGGGCGAAGGCCAGCGCGCCCGGTACTTCGTGCGGGATTTGCGGTTCCTACTCGACCAATGGGCTCAAGTGGAGCGGCTGATTCGCGACCAGCCCGCGCCGTGTCGCGTCTTTGAAGAACCGGATCTGGTCGAGCGAACAGTCCGCGATTTTCTGACCGAGGAAATTGACGAGGTCCTCTGTGATGATCAGGAAGCGTTGGAACGAATGAACCAGTTGGTCGAAACAATTTCACGGCGATCACGGAACCGTTTGAAATTCTACGACGGGGCGACACCGATTTTCGAATCACTTGGCATTCAAAAACAAATCGATGACGCTTTTCATCGTCAGGTTTGGCTGCGATGCGGCGGTTACATCGTGATCGACGAGACCGAAGCGCTGGTCGCGGTGGATGTAAACACGGGCCGGAACAAAGGCGGACGCGATGTCGACAAAACAATCTTGCAAACCAATCTCGAGGCCGCGGACGAAATCGCGCGCCAGCTTCGCTTGCGCAACATTGGCGGTCTGATCATCGCCGATTTCATCGACATGAAGAGCCGCAGAGATCAGCAGGCCGTTTTTAATTTGATGAAGGAACGGCTCAAACGCGATAAGGCCAAAACGCACGTGCTGCCGATTTCGCAGCTGGGCCTGATGGAAATGACACGGCAACGCGCGCAGGAAAGTCTCAGCGATACGATCTATGAGAATTGCCCGTATTGCGGTGGTCGAGGGGTGGTCAAAACTTCGATGACCACGAGTGTTGAACTTCATCGCACCCTCAATACCATGATGCGAAAATATCAGGACAGCGTGCACGATTTTCGCGTCATCCTGAATCCGGATGTGCTCAAGCGGTTGAAAGAAGAAGACGAAGAATTGTTGATCGAGCTGGAACGGCGTTACGCCGGTAAACTGACGTTTCGCGGCGATCCCACTTATCATCACGAAAAGTTCATCGTCACCGATGCGAACACAGGCGCTGAGTTGAAATCGTAGACTCTCGATCGGTTCAACCCCGCGGCGAAGCAAAGGAGGCGTTGCCGTCAATGGCGCGGACCCTCTCGAGTAGGCCACCCTCCCAAGGGAAGTCGAAGCGGTGATATCCCCCAAGCCGCAGAGAACCCCGTATTTCGGGGAGCGTTTCGGGGGTTGACCTGGGATCGCCCTTTTGTTAGAACCGTGGCCCTGGGAAAATTGGGCTAAAATTCGGTGCTTGACGGTAGGCGTCGGTTTCGTGTTAAAAGCACGGGTGCATTGAAATTCAGCTTCGATTAAGCCCTGAAACAGCCTTTAAAAAACAATTTATTTTTTTATTGACGAACTTCTGAAGAAACCCTAAACGCATAGCCAAGTTATGAAAAAACTGACCTTAACCTTTTGTGCATTGTTCGCACTCTTCGTAGTAGCGCCGGCCCTTTACGCCGATGGTCCGGAAAAATATTCGGGCAAAGAAAAAGAAGTAATGCAGCCGGCCCCGCCCGTGTGCGACTTCTATCGCGCTCATGAATGGGATCTAAGCATTTGGGGCGCCTACGCCTTTGCAGCCGACACCGGTCGAAACGACTTCAATACCGCCAGGGACCAAGTGGGGTCGTTGATTAACGACCCGTTCTCTCCGGACACTGATCCGTTCACGTCTGACAGGGCGACGGGCTTCACCGGCGAACCGAGGAGCCAGAACCCGAGGGAGCGCGTCAATATGGGTCAGATCAGCAAAAACGAATTATTCGGCCGTGACGACACCTTTGGCGGTGGTGTCGACGTGAAATATTTCTTCAGCAAATACTTTGGCGTCGGCGTTGAAGCACTTGGCCTCGCTGCGAAAACGAACTTCGCCGGAGGCAGCTTGCTCACAACGACGGCGCGCTTTCCCTTCGGACGTTTTGCTCCGTATGTCACCGGCGGCATGGGTTTCATTGATGGTGGCGCGACGCTCTACGAGTTTTTCAATGAGAGGCCCACCAAGGTGGGCAATCCCCCGGGCACGCTCCCGGTCGACCTTGGCAACTACGTTCTGAAAGAGCGCGAATTCTTCACGGTCGATGCGGTTGCCAACCACCACTTGAGAGCGCTCGGGCAGCTAGGCGCGGGTTTGGAATTCCGCGTGACGTGCCACATCGGTTTAATGGCCGACTTCACTTGGAACATGGTTTTCGGACAGGAAAACCATCCGGACAAGTTGCGGCTCATCACTGAGTCGGGCTCGAACACTGTCACTAACAACGGTGTTCTGGTTTCCACGACTCCCGTCATCAACAGGGCGTTTGAGGTCGTACCCGGTCACTCAAGCGACAATCAAGATTTTGGGATGGCGCGATTTGGCGTCACCTTTTCCTACTAAGGTCAGAAAAGCATAATTTAAGCGCCGGAACGGCCTAAGCGTTCCGGCGTTTTGCTTTTGCAGCCAGCTTTGGTTGTCGAACATATATCGTCGACTGTCTTCAGGGCGGTTTTCTGCTGGCAAGCGATATTGCACCACGCCGAGAACACCTCCGCTTCCGAATCCTATCTCCTTTTCATTCGATCAGCGCCGCTCAGTTTCGTGGTAGGGCGAGCCGGCCTGGTAAAGCCTGAGTTCGTTCTGAATTGCCTGGGTTAAATCGCGCCGTGCGGCTGTGTTGCTGAACTGCAACGCGCGTTGAGCTGTCTCGATCGCTTGGGGAAATTGGCCGTTCTCTGCGTAAGCGGCAGCCAGCGAACGAAGGATCACTGGATCGCTGCCATTGGAAAGACTATTAGCGCGTTGAGCGAGCGCGAGGGCTCTCGGTCCGTTTCGAAGCGATGGATCGGAACAGGTGGCCAACATCCTCGCGAGATTGCTATGAGCCGCCGCCGCTCGCGGCAGCAGCCGCACCGACGTTTCGAACTGAGCAATCGCTTCCTTGAAGCGTCCTTTTCGGTACAACGTCCTGCCGAGAGACGTGTGAGACGGCGGATAGTTCGGATTGGATTCTAACGCTTTCTCAAAATCGGCAATTGCCTCATCGATTCGACCCTTTTTTAGGAGCACACTTCCGAGACCGTCATACGCTCGCCAAGGACGGGCAGGATTTATTTCCAACGCCCTTTGGAAATGGGCGCTCGCTTCATCTAAAAGTTCCTTGTCAAAAAGAGCGCGTCCAATCTCGACGTGCGCTTCCCAGCTTTGTGGGTTCTTTTCGATGACGGTTCGATAACACGTTTCTGGGTCGCGGTACATGTGACTTTGATTCCAAGTCAAAACGGTCAATATCGCTAACAGGACAAAGCAAAATCCGTAGCCGGCGGTTCGACCCCATCCGTGCCATCGCTTGAGCAGAATCGCGAGCCCGGCTGAGACCGGAGTAATAATTCCAATGCTCGGGATATATTGGAAATGATCGGCGACAAACGAAAGACGAAAGAAACTGACATTAAAAAATCCGAGCAGTGGCACGGCCGCGACCGCGAAAAAGAGCAGACCCGCCAGCAACCCCCGCCATTGCTCTCGGAAGGCCCATGCGAATGCGTAGAGGCCCAGCGCCGCAATCGGAAACAGATATTGCCACCACGCGGACGCATCGACATTCCAACGTGGATAGATCAAAACCAAACTCGCCGGCCAGAAAAGCTTGCCGATGTAAAACCAAAATGCACGTCCGGCGATCAGGAACCGCTCTATTGGAGAGAATTCGAATGCTTCGCCCGTGGCGCCAGCAAATTCACGTTCCATCCAAGCCGTGAAGATTGCCGCGGCGATGCCCAAAACTAAAAACGGAATCAGCGGCACTACGTCCCGTTTCCATTCCAATTTTTTTCGCTTCCACCAAACTGCGATTAATACCGCGGCGGGTAGAATGGCCACAATCGCCTTGACCATTAAGCCGAGCACGAACAGCAACAGAACGAGAGCGTACCATCGTACGCTTCTACTTTGGTCGAAGCGCAAATAGGCCAGAATTGCGGCGAACAAGAAAAGACCCGAGAGCGTATTCTTAAGCTCCGCCAGCCATGCCACCGATTCTGCCTGGACAGGATGGAGGGCAAAGATCGCACAGCCCAGCCAAGCCCCAGGAACCTTCAATTGCCTGAGAATCTTCAACAATAACAACGCTGCTACAGCATGAATCAGGATGTTGACCAGATGATAGCCAAGCATCGAGTCTCCCCAGAGTTTGTCCTCAACCCAAAACACCGTATCCAGGAGCGGATGATACTGCCGTGTGGTCTGCGGCTCGATCCAGAGATGCCCAAGGCCACTCAGCGAACGGAGCTCCACCGTATTGACGAGATACATGAGGTCATCAAAAATGGGCTTCCCATTCCAGGCCGGTGCGTAGGCACAAAAGGTCACAGCAAGCAGAGCTGCGCCGAAAAACCAGTCCCAAGAAAAACGAGAGTTGGCAGCTTTGGCGGGCTGACTTGCTTTCTTTTGGGTTCGATCCATTCGCATTGCTCAGGCTGTAGATGACTAGCACAACCACCTGCGGCTGACCGCAAAAAGTTATGTGTCCGTGAAGGCGTTTCCGCTCTTGAAATCCACCATTACTCGCCGCCGCGATTTGCCAAAAACGACCGTCAGCATGAAAATTAGTTGAAATGTCTTTCGCTGCCACCCTCGATAGTCTGGCGTTTGAGAAATCGCCGCTTGTCCGCCGGTTCGAGGAACTTATTGCGCCCAAATCCAACGCCGAACTGGAATCAATGGCGCAGACTTCCCGCGCGCTCACGGTTCAAAATTTTGGCCGAACAATGCGGCTCTTCGCACCGCTTTATTTATCGAATGAGTGCATTAACAATTGTCGCTACTGCGGCTTTTCTCGGGACAACCCGATTTTACGCGTGACTCTCAGCGTGGAGGACGTCGTGGCTGAAGCCCGCTATCTTCGTGACGCCGGCTTCCGGCAGATCCTGTTGGTCGCAGGCGAGCATCCGAAATTTGTCAGTAGCGATTATCTCGTCGAATGCGTTCGGGCATTAGCGCCTGATTTTCCTTCGATCGCCATCGAAGTGGGTCCAATGCCGAGCAATGATTATATCCCCATCGTGCGCGCGGGCGCCGAAGGGCTTGTCGTTTACCAGGAGACGTATCAGAGCGCAGTTTACGCGGAACTGCACACCGCCGGTCCCAAACGCGATTTCAATTATCGGCTGGATTGCCCCGAACGCGCATATAATGCCGGATTTCGTCGGCTTGGAATCGGAGCCCTTTTCGGCTTGTGGCGTTGGCAGGATGAAGCCGTCGCCCTGGCCGCGCATGTCGATTATTTATTGCGCCGCTGTTGGCAGGCTCAAATCACTGTCAGCTTGCCACGGCTGCGCCCGGCTGCGGGCGGATTCCGGCCGCTCTTTTCGATGAGTGATCGCGAACTGGCGCAACTGGTCTGCGCTTTGCGCATTAGTTTTCCTCAGGTCGGAATCGTCTTGAGCACGCGTGAACGGCCTTCCTTGCGCGATGCGCTCGTGTCGTTAGGCGTAACGATGATGAGCGCCGGCAGTCACACTGAACCCGGCGGCTACACTCGGCGCGGCACCGAACATTTGCATCAGACCGTCCGTGGTCGAATCATGCCGCCGGAGTTTCAGGACGGCGAAGATCAGATGGCGACCGGTCAATTTGAAATTAGCGATGACCGGGCACCGGAAAGAATCGCAACCATTTTGCGGGAACAGGGATTCGATCCGGTCTGGAAGGATTGGGAGCAGACGCTTTCTCATTGATGCGCATTTCTCTTAACGGCCGGGAAGCAGACGCAAATGGCGCGCAAACGGTGGCAGACTTAATTGAACGCTGTCAACTGCCGGCCCAAACGGTTTTGATCGAGCACAACGGTGTGGCGCTGCACCGACATGAATGGCCTAAGCGGGCGCTGGCCGAAGGCGATCAGATCGAGATCATTCGGGTCGTCGCGGGTGGTTAACTGCCCGCGAGCTATCCGTTCACCAGCGTTAGTTCCGTCGGCGAACGATTTCTCCCTGAATGCCAATTTATCGTGATTGGGGTTTAGCTTTGAGTTATTGCTGACGCTTTATGTTGGAGCACCCCTCAAAGCGGCGTTTCCGCAGCCGATCCGATGCCGGCCGAAACTTGCCGTCACAATGGCTCCTTTTGCAACGGACTGAGTGGATTGTGGCGATTCTTCTTTCCTCGCTAATCTTGTTTCTTCTGGCAGTTCGCACAATGCATGCGGGGCCTCTTTGGCGGGACGAATGCGACGCCGTCCAATTAGCGGAAATGCCCCGTTTCGCCGACGTCCTCGCGAATTTGAAGTATTCTTCATTTCCGGTTCTTTTTCCTGCGATCCTCCGGGCCTATATAGCCTTATGCGGCGGCAGTGATCTCGCGCTGCGATGCTTTGCTTTTATAGTTGGAGCTCTGTTCGTTGCAGCCGCTTGGGTTCATTCGCTCAGTGAAAGCCGGCAACCTCCTCTTCTGCTCCTCGCATTAATCGGTCTCAACTTGAATTTCCTGACAGCGGGAATGTGGATTCGCGGCTATGGCATTGGCGCGGTTTTCTTACTTGTCACATTCACTCTAGTGGCAAGGCTGATCCGTCGGACTACAACGGCCGGCTTTGGAGCAGTGTGTCTCGCATCGGTGGCAGGTGCTCAGTGCCTTTTTTTCGACGGCGTCTTGATGCAGGGAATCTTTTTGGGCGGGCTTGCAGTATTATTCCTGGATCGACAGTTCAAGTGGGCGTTGCTATTGGCCGGCTTGGCGCTGGTTATCCTGCTCGGATATGTGCCATACAGCTATCGTGTAATGTCCTTTTTGGGTCATGTCGACCACATTGGCCGCGCCACTCCCGTTCAAGTGGCGGCGGTCTCTTCCGCCTCGTCTTGGAGGGGATCGATGGGCGCTTGTGGCGCACCGACTTTCGTCATGCCGTGGGTATGGCTCACTGTTATTTTAGGAACCGCGATCGGATCGGCGTGCCGGTTGATCCTAATTTGGAACAAAAAGTCCGGCGGCGAGCGTGATGTCTTGCTCTTCGCATTAATAGTAATCGCATCGTCGATTCTACTATTTTGGGGATTCTTCCAGTGGATTCGCATGATTCCGCTGCAACGCTATTACCTTGCATTGTTTTGCTTGTTGGCTGCAGCGGCGGATTTGGCGTTGGCACATCTTTGCCGTTTCCATTGGCTGCGCCTGGTTCGGATATCAACAGTGTTGATTGGGACGATGACGTTGCCTTTTGCAGTCTGGCCGCAAGTGCTCAAACGAGAGACCAACATCGACATCCTCGCCGAAAAGTTGGAGAAGGAAGCCGGCTCCAATGACCTTATCCTTGTCAATTCATGGTCGCGCGGAATCTCCTTCAATAGATATTATCATGGTCCAACGCGCTGGATGACCGTGCCAAATATCCAAGACCACCGGATGCATCGTTATGATCTCCTGGGGGCGAAAATGCAGGAGTTTTTTCCTATCGCCGATATCGAAGAGGCCATCGCGACAACCCTCAAATCTGGAAATCGTGTTTGGGTTGTCAATGATTCCAAGGTCAACGTCAAAAGCGGGCGCGCTCTGGTTCTTACGCCAGCGCCGGATCCAAAGTTTGGCTGGAGGGCCGATATCTACAGCTACGCCTGGGCACAACAACTGTTCCTGTTCCTCCAGCGCCATGCTGGAAAGATTAACGTGCCGATGCGACCGCAATCATTCGTCAGTAACAACAACGAAAATGCCTCCCTTATTCGTGCTGAAGGGTGGGAATATTGACTTTCCTCCCGTTGACTTAAACGTGGGCGCCTCACCCATCCGGACGAAATAAATTTGTTAGCCGAGAATCCTTTTCCGTCTCACCGCTGGCTGTCGCGGCTTAATGCCCGCTGGACTTGACGACCACGCGCATTCCATCTCGCCGAACCACCGTGATCGAAGTGTTTGGCGGGATGAATTCGCCTTGCGTGATTACGTCAATAATCTGGTCGAGAAAACGCGCTTTGCCGCTCGGCCGCAAGATCGACAACGAGACGCCTTCGGTGCCCGGTGAAAGGTCGACGGCGGTGGCGAATTCGCGCGGCATGCCTGCTAGTGACGGACCGGATGGACTCGAAGTCATGAGCGCGAAACGTCTATAGAAACTGGTGCGCGGTAGATATTTCGCGAGCAGGCCAATCACGATCGCGGCCGATATAAGCGCGATGAAAAGATTACGCAGCGGAACAGCAAGCATTTCGCCTGTCGGAAAAAATGGTTGCTCCGGATAACGATCGATCATCGCCCAAAGCATTGAGGCGAGCATGAGCAGAACGCCAAGCACGCCAAACACGATCGTGGAGTGGGCGAAAAACAGGATCTCGATGATTACCAGAGACAAACCGAGAACAAAAAGTGCGACCACCTCCCATCCCGCAAGGCCCGCGAGGTAATGGCCAAGAAAAAAGAGTGCGAAGCAGATGGCGGAGATAATTCCCGGTAAGCTCGCCCCCGGAATTTTGAATTCAAGGTAAGCGCCCACAATTCCGGCAAGCAAAAGCAAAGGCGCGAGCGCCGTCAGCCAAAGCGCGAGTTTCTCGAAGCCGGTGGGATTGATCGAAACCACGTTGCCTTTGAGGCCAGCTTTTTTTGTAAGATCGACAATCGACTCAGCGACTCCATCGGCCAGCAAAGGTTTGCCGCTTATTTTCTCCGTCGCTTCCTGCGTGTTGAGAGTAAGCAAAGTTCCTTTGGCGTGAATCACTCGATCGCCGATCTTCACTTCCTTGTCCTTGTTCATGAACGCTTCGCCGATGTCGGGATTGTGCCCATTCTTGAGCGCGGAGCCCCGGATCAAGGCCGACCAGTAGGAAATGGTCTTCTCGCGCGCGGTCAGGGGAAGATCTTCGCCGGTCGGCAAAATCGGTGCGGCCGCGCCAATAGCACTAACCGGCGCCATGTAGATATGCTGTGTCGCCAAAGCAATGAGGGCTCCGGCCGATCCAGCGTTCGAGTTAATAAATGTGTACGTAGGAATGGTGGCGTGATTAAGCGCGCTCGTTATTTCTTCTGCGCTATCAAGCCGACCGCCATAAGTGTTCATTTCGAAAATGATCGCACTCGCGCCGCTGGTTTCGGCAGTCTTGAGGGCACGACGCAAAAAAGCGAGAAGCGAAGGCGAAACCTCACCGTTAATAGGCGCGACGACGACGTCCCCTTTGTGAATGACTTCCCGGGCCTGTCCGATCTCCAATGCAGACAAGACCGTGATTAAAACCAGAATCGACAATTTCTTCATTGTTTGGAAAGCGTCCCGTCGCCGAGTAAGTTTGGCATCGCTTCAGAAGGCAAACGAGCGAAAAATAAAAGTCGGATGATTCCATCGGAAACCGTAGAGCAAGTCGCGGCCGCCAACGACATCGTCGAGGTGATCGGCTCGTATTTTCCGCTGAAACGGGCCGGCGCAAATTTCAAGGCGCTCTGTCCGTTTCATCAGGAAAAAACGCCGTCGTTTCACGTTAACCCACAGCGCCAGACGTTTCATTGCTTTGGCTGCGGGGTCGGGGGAAGCGTTTTCCGGTTTGTGATGGAATACGAACATCTCGATTTTCCATCGGCCGTGCGAAAACTGGCCGCGCGCGTCGGCGTTCCCATTGTCGAGGAGCGCGCGGCCGCGGACGAAGATCGACAACATGAAGCGCGACGTACTTTGCTCAAACTCCATGCTGAGGCCGCGGAGTGGTTTCAGGAAAATCTTTTGAAGAAACCGTTCGCGGAAGCAGCCCGCGACTATTTAAAAAAGCGCGGAATCGACAAACAGGTCGCCAAAAATTGGCAGCTTGGTTTTGCGCCGGACAGTTGGGATGCATTTTTGAAATGGGCGCTCGATCGCGGTTATTCGCGTCAGCAGCTGTTGCAGAGCGGACTGGTGAAGCCGCGTGATGAAGAACGGCCCGGCAACGAAGTGTACGATCGATTTCGTGGCCGGATCATATTTCCGATCTCCAACGACGTTGGGGAGGTAATTGCATTCAGCGGCCGGTCGCTCGAGTCCGATCCGCAGGTCGCGAAATATTTGAACTCGCCGGAAACGCCTCTTTTCCAAAAAGGGCGCGTGCTTTTTGGATTGCACAAAACAAAACGAGCGCTGATTGAAGCAAGCTGCGCGATCGTGTGCGAAGGCCAGCTCGATTTGATCTCTTTGTTTGAAGCGGGCATTAAAAACGTGGTCGCGCCGCAAGGCACCGCTTTCACCGAACATCAGGCCCGAATTTTGAAGCGCTTCGTCGAGGAGGTGGTTCTTTGTTTCGATGCCGATCAGGCCGGACGAAAGGCGGCGGAACATTCGCTCGACGCGCTACTTCAAAACGATCTGATCGTGCGTGTGGTAGACATGCCACCGGGCGAGGACCCTGATTCGCTTATTCGACGGGACGGGAAAGAAGAATTTGAAAAACGTGTCACATCTGCGCGCGACTTTTTCGATTATTGGATCGATCGCGAAGCCGCGGTTGTCGATCCAAGCTCGCTTGGCGCAAAAATGCAGCTGGCGCGCAAACTTGCCGAAACTCTTTCGCAGGTGCGCGATCCGCTCATGCGCGGCCAAGTCTCGAACCAAATGAGTGCGCGTCTCGGCGTTCCCGCATCTGAGTTCGAAAAGCTTATGACAGTGCCACGATCTGAACGCAGGGGCGGATCTGTCCGGGCCCCATCGACAGCGGCGATGGCTCCGCGGCACGATATTGCCGTTCTTTGCCTGCTTGCCTTGCGTGATGAAGCGGCTCGCAAATTTCTTCTCGAGCAGAACTGGCGCGACGTGCTCGCGGAAATTTCCGGAACGGAATTGCTCGCTCGGATTCTGGAGAGCGAATTGCGTCCGGACGAACCGGTTTCTCTGAATTCCTTTATGTCGCAATTGACCGCGGAAGAGGAGGGCCTGGTTTCTGCTTGGCTGATGCAAAAGATGCCGGCAAACGCGATAGAAGTGGCCGAGAGCTGGTGGAAAGGGCTAATCCAGGCGACTTTGCGCCGACAACTAGAGATTGCCGAGACGCGAATGCGGCTTCCCCAATTGACCACCGGCGAGGTCGTTAATTTACAGAAAGAAATTGTTGACCTGCGTGAGCAACTCCGCCAGATTTCCGGGCTTTCGTCTGTTCCCGAGGCCGGCCGGTGATTGTCGATCTATGGGAACTCTGATCGAAGGCCGCAAACCTTAACCCACAGTCTTGGCCAGGCATTCGAAAGCAAGGAAGGGCCTTCGCCGATCATCGGCGAAGCATCCGAAATTTAAGCGAGCCCACCGGGCTTCAGGTACAAACGGTTCGGCGCCGCGGCTGCACTTGAAAGGGCCAGCGACCATTGCAGCCTTCAAAGCCAAGCGAATTACGCGATTGGTGCGTGCGCGAAGAACGACGCCGGACGCATTGCTCAAGTCGAAAACTGAAGCCGACGCGGCAGCGGAGCTTCAGCTTCGTCTTCGTGAGCTAATCAAACTGGCCAAGGAGCAAGGTTATCTGACCTTTGATGACCTGAACGAGGCGCTGCCGGATGGAATCACAGACGCGAACGAACTGGACGCCATTCTGACGCGACTCCGTCGAATGGAAATCGACGTCATTGAAGCATCCGATGTCGATCGACATAAAGAAGTTAAAAAAGACGACGAAGAGGAGGAAGAGAAGCCGGAAACGAAGCTGGATATTCTGGATGACCCGGTCCGGATGTATCTCAAACAAATGGGGCAGGTCCCGCTTCTGACGCGCGAGCAGGAAGTCGAAATTTCAAAGCGGATCGAGGAAGCCGAAAACATGGTGCAAAAGCACATCAATCGTTTCGGATTCACTGCCCGCGCCCATCTCGATCTTGCCCAGAAACTCACCGAAGGCCGGGAGCGATTCGACCGCGTCATTCTCGACAAGAAAATCGAGAGTCGCGAGCGTTACATGAAAATTCTGCCGCGATTGTGCAGACAGGTCGACAAATTAGGCGGCACGATTACGCAGAATTACGCGAAGCTTTCGAGCAATCCTTCCAAAAAAGACAGCAAGCGATCGAAAGCGTTTCAGCGAACGCTGTCTTCTTTGCAACGGCTTTATCCGAAATTTTATTTCAAGCAAAAGGTCACCGAAGAGTTCGTCCACCTGGCGGATGAACATTATCAGACGCTTGTGGCTGTTCAGGGCGAACTGGCGAAGCATCGCCGCAGTTCCGGAGCGCGCTCGCCGGCCGGTCTCAAATCGCGCGACCTTGAGAAATCGCTCTGGCTTTCGCTCGAGGAGTACGCCGAGCAATACCAGTCCCTGAAAAACTGGCTGCGGAAAGCGCTCCGGGCCAAAACCGAGATGGTCGAAGCGAACCTGCGACTCGTCATTTCGATTGCCAAAAAATATACCAACCGCGGTTTGTCATTTCTGGATTTGATCCAGGAAGGAAACATGGGGTTGATGAAAGCGGTCGAGAAATTCGAATATCGCCGCGGATACAAATTTTCGACTTACGCCACCTGGTGGATTCGCCAGGCGATCACTCGCTCGATCGCTGATCAGGCCCGCACGATCCGCATTCCCGTGCACATGATCGAGACGATCAACAAGTTGATGCGGGTGCAGAAGCAATTGGTCCAGGAATATGGCCGGGAGCCGACGCCTGAGGAAGTGGCCGAGGAAATTTTGTTACCGGTGGATCGCGTCCGAGCGGTTTTGAAGATGGCCCAGCAGCCAATCTCGCTTCAGTCGCCGGTGGGCGAAAGCGAGGAGACAAATTTTGGCGATTTCATTGAAGACAAAGGCGCTGAAAATCCATGCGACATGACAGCGATTGTGTTGCTGAAGGAAAAGATCAAGGACGTCCTTGAAACCCTGACTGAACGGGAACGTCAGGTTCTTGAACAACGCTTCGGATTGGTGGACGGATACAGCCGCACTCTGGAGGAAGTCGGCCGCCAATTTCGAGTCACCCGCGAGCGTATCCGCCAGATCGAGGCGAAAGCATTGCGGAAGATGCGACATCCGACCCGTATTCGTCAGTTGGAAGGCTTTTTGGAAGCGCCTGAAGCGTAAGACGTTGTTGGGCGCACGGCGGCCGCAACTTTCGGGAATCGATTTTGTTCAATTCGCGAAGGAAATGAAACGCGAAGACGACCAACAACTATGGGATCTCCTGGGCCAGGCTAAGCCAAGGCAGCTTTCGCCTTTTTTCGCACGTAACGTTGTTCGGAGATTGCGGGAGCGATCGGCCCGCTTCGGATGGCTTCGCAGTTGGCTTAGTCCGCGGAGACTTGTTCCAGCAACGGGCGTGGCGATCGCAGTGATCGCGACAATCCTGACCGTCCATCAGCCTGCAGGCCGGAACCCGGCCGACAGTCCGCCGGATGTGCTCGTGAAAATCGATCCGCAGGATTATGACGTGGTTGCCGATCTTGATGAATTGTTGGCCACTGAAGATAACAGCTTGTGGGACGACGATACTCAAACATTGTAGGCGCAATCGCGACGACCGCGATTTTGATCATCGGCTCTGAATCGGTCCAGGCGCAGCCGCAACGAGCCCAAGGTTCACATAGTCGCGTGCCTCCGCCACGGCACGTCCCAAATCTGAACAACCCGCGCGACCGATGGATCGCAATGCCTCCGGAAGATCGACAAATATTTCGAAGGAACGCCGAGCGCTGGATGCAAATGGGCCCGGAGGAGCGGAAAGTTTTGCGCGAACGGGAAAAAGTATACCGCGAGCGTGCGAAACTCGAAGCGGACGCCGTCCTGCGTGATTCCGGTTTGCGTCTGGAGGGGGAAAAGCGAGACCAGTTTGAGCAGCGTTACCTGCAGGAAAGGCGTCGGATCGAGCACGCGTTGCGGCAGGAGACCGAAGCGAAGCGCCAGGAGCAATTGCCGGCGCTACGGGAGCGTTTGAAAAAGGAATTTGAAGAGCCGTCCTCGTCAGGTCAATCGACAGCGCCGGCTGGCTCTCCGAAAAAATAAAAGCCGACGGGACCTTTCACCCGCCGGCCTCGAAAAATCTTGGCCTCTTTAGTTTAGTACCAGTTCCGGTAATAATGGCGTCGATGGTACGGCCGCGAGTAGTAAACTCGATGACCGCGGTGCCGGTAAAATGACGGTCCATAATATCCGTATGATCGATATGGGTATCCATACCCATAGTACGAATACGGGTATCCATACGAATAGGGGTATCCGCACGAATACGGATATCCGCCGAACCCGAAGCCAACATAAACGCCTGCGTTAGAGCTCGGAGCCGACGCAAACGCGAAGCCGGCCGCCGCCAACCCGATCAAAATCAATTTTTTCATGTTATTTCACCTCCCAAAACTTCACCAATTGAACACTAATGTAGACCCTAAAGTTGCTCAGTTTATTCACACGCTCGGCGCGCGATCGTATTTTGGGTAACCCGTCACGCAAATATCAGGTCCGATTTTTTCAAATCTTATGCGTTCTAGATGCGCGCTATCGTGCGTGCGAAGTGCGCCGCGCCCGCCAAAGGCCACGATGGGTCCCCCGGTGAAAATTGGAGCCACATAAACTTGCACCTTATCAATCAACCGCTCGTCTAAAGCGTGACCGAGGAGGTCTCCGCCACCTTCGATCATGACACTGGTTACCTTTTTCTGCCCCAACTCGGCCAAAACCACGCCCAGAGGCATTTTACGATAAACAAAACTATTCTTAGCGAAGCGGTCCGTGAAGAAACGAGCGCTACGCGGGAGTTTTCCTGAACGAGTCATCACCACGCGCACCGGTTGGCGGACTTGCCGCCGACCGCGCACGGTTAAACGGGGATTGTCGATCCGCAGTGTCTCAGCGCCGATCAAGATCGCGTCCGCTTGCCCGCGCAGCACTTGCGCGTGCCGACGCGCGGCCGCGCTTGTGATCCAACGCGATTCCCTTTCAGGTCGGGTCAAACGCCCGTCTAAACTCATTCCGCATTTCGCGATTACGAACGGAATTCCGGTCGCGATCCATTTATTAAATGATTCGTTCAACGCGGCGCATTCTTCCGCGAGTACGCCCGTTCTCACTTCTATTCCGGCATCACGCAAAATTTCGACTCCGTAACCGCGATGGCGCGGGTTCGGATCGGTCGCACCAATCACAAGAGATTTTACTCCGGCCCGGATTATCTGATCGGTGCACGCGCCCGTGCGACCGGTCGTTGAACACGGCTCCAGTGTGACATAGAGCGTGGCGTTCTTCGGGACCTTGCGTCGAAAACTTCGGAGACACTCAATTTCGGCATGAGGAAAGCCGGCCTGACGATGGTGTCCGCGCGCGACTATTCGGTTCCCAACAACCAAGACAGCGCCGACCGCAGGATTCGGGCTCGTTTGCCCGATGGACTTTCGCGCCTCAGAAAGCGCACTGCGCATGAAGAGTTCATGCTTCTCCTCTCGAGTCATGCGACGAATATTCGGCAGCGCCCGTTTTGAGCAACTGCTTTCCCGGGGGCAGCGGCGCGCACGCGAGCTTTTCTGCTTGGCGAATCTCTCGCAGCAGACTTACTTAGTGTGAACCCCCACAAAATATGGCCACTAAAACTGAAGAGAAATCCGGCGCAGAAAAAGTAGCTGCCGCACGAAATAAAAATTTGGATCTCGCAATTCAGCAGATCGCAAAAGACTACGGCGAAGGCGCGATTATGCGCCTGGGAGCGGAAAAGATTGTCGACATCGATGTAATCCCGACCGGCAATATTTTGATCGATCGTGCTTTGGGCGTAGGCGGATTTCCGCGGGGCCGGGTGGTTGAGGTTTTCGGCCCGGAATCTTCGGGCAAAACAACGCTCACCCTCACAGTGATCGCGCAGGCGCAAAAGCGTGGCGGTCTGGCCGCATTCATTGACGTTGAGCATGCGCTCGATCCTCAGTACGCCAAAACACTCGGTGTGAATCTGGACGACTTGCTTGTTTCTCAGCCCAGTTCCGGCGAGGAAGCGCTGCGCATTTGCGAAACGCTGATTCGCTCGAATTCGCTTGACGTCGTCGTTGTCGACTCCGTCGCGGCGCTGGTCACGCGGGCCGAACTGGAAGGCGAGATCGGCGATGTTACCGTCGGCGCGCAGGCGCGGCTGATGAGTGCGGCGTTGCGCAAATTGACCTCGCTCATTTCCAAAGCGCGCACCACCTGCATTTTTACAAATCAGATCCGGGAGAAAATTGGCGTCATGTTCGGCAATCCGGAAACAACCCCGGGCGGAAAAGCGCTGAAATTTTACGCCAGCGTGCGGATCGACATTCGCCGGATCGGCGCGATCAAACAGACTGACGGGAGCGTCATGGGCAATCGCACGCGCATTAAG
>Ga0209328_10000067_pt1 | contig 18735 bp, 20 predicted proteins | sample JacPinW_OM3H0_M1_FD_187954 | JGI IMG/M metagenome (GOLD analysis project Ga0209328, IMG submission 187954) | Forest soil microbial communities from Algoma, Ontario, Canada - Jack Pine, Ontario site 1_JW_OM3H0_M1 (SPAdes) (version 2) | ecosystem: Environmental > Terrestrial > Soil > Boreal... | reverse complement strand
GCCGTCTCCAGGGATACGAGAAAGACGGTAAGCTGCGCGCTCTTCAGGACTGTGTGCTGTTCCTGCAGGCGCGGAAGCTCGGATTGGTTGTGCTGACCGCGAATGTGAGCGACTACGACATCCTGCTCCAACTCATCCCGGCGGGGCGGGCGCTGTTCTACCGCCGCAAATGAGATGGTCATCACAAATCTTCAGAGATTGATACGATCCACCCCCAACAATAGCAGGAAACCCGAATGGCACGCGTGCGCTGTATCACCGAAATGGGCATGGGCGTCGACGTCCACGGACGCGATGCCACCAAGGCCGCGAGGCGCGCGGTCTCCGACGCGATCCGGCACTCGAGCCTCGGGTTCTTCCGGATGGTGGGCAAGACTTCGAGCGACATGTTCGTCGATGTCACGATCGGCGTGCCGGACCCCGGCGCGGTCGACACGGCGGCGGTCGCGAAAGAGCTTCCTTACGGAACCGTGACCGTTACCGCGGTCAAAGGCGGGCTCGAAATTCCCGCCGAGCAGGGCACTGATGCCATCATCATTGCCAATGCTGCCGTGATTGTGAGTCTTGATAACGGCACGTCCGGCTAGACACCCATCGATCCGTGGACAGCGCCGTTATTTGCAATGTACCGTCAGAATCGTGCCTTCACGAAGGAGGGGACCTTGCGTGCGTCATGGCTGTGCATCGGTTCGCTGCTGCTTTTCGGTCAAATGGCCTTTGCCGAAGACAACGACAAGCTGTTTGGGGCGTGGAAAATAGTCTCGGCGGTCGTCGAGGATGTCCAGACCAGGGAACAGAAGCCGCTCTATGGAGAGCACCCCAAGGGCTATCTGATCCTTCTTGCCAGCGGGCGCATGATGTCGCTGCTGGTGAGCGATGGTCGAAAGGCGCCGCAAACCGACGAGGAGAGGAGTGCCGCGTACCGTTCGATGGTGGCTTATTCGGGGAAGTTCAGGGTTGAAGGCAACAAATGGATTACCAAGCCCGATGTGGCCTGGAACGAAGCGTGGCTCGCCGACCAGGAACGCAACTTCAGACTGGAAGGCGATAAACTTTACATCGAGACCGAACCTCAGATAAATCCCAACTTCGGAAAGCTGGTGCGCGTCACCCTGATTTGGGAGCGGGAGAAGTAAATGGAGCGGTTGTGTCATCAGACAAGTGACAGCGGATATGCAAGTGACAGCGGATATGACAGTGTCGTTGGTGTCCCAGGAAGGAGCGTTGTTGTCATGAACCGATTTACAAAACTCCTGCTGGCGTCCGCGGCGTTATGCGCGGTCACCATCTTGCCCGCGCGCGCGGAGATCGATGTCAACAGTCTCAAGGCCGCGATCGAGACTTCGGTGGAAGCCGATTACCCAAAACTCGACGCGCTCTACAAGGATATCCACGCCCACCCGGAGATCGCCTTTCAGGAAGAGAAAACCGCGAGCAAGCTCGCCGCCGAGATGCGCGCGCTGGGTTTTGAGGTCACTGAAAAGGTCGGCAAGACCGGGCTGGTTGCCATTTACAAGAATGGCGAAGGCCCCACCATCATGGTGCGCACCGAGCTCGACGCGCTGCCGATGGAAGAAAAAACCGGCCTTAGCTATGCGAGCCACGACAAAACCATATGGCAGGGGCGCGAGACGTTTGTGGCCCATAGCTGCGGCCACGACATCCACATGGCGAGCTGGGTCGGAACGGCCAAAACACTGGTCGGCCTGAAGGACCAGTGGCAGGGCACGCTGATGTTCATCGCCCAACCCGCCGAAGAGACGGTGTCCGGCGCCAAGGCGATGTTGGCCGACGGCCTGTTCACGCGATTCAAAAAGCCCGACTATGGGTTTGCCTTGCACGATGGTCCCTTCGCCTACGGCACTATCAGCTATCGCGTCGGCATCGGTTCGTCCAATTCCGACAGCCTCGCGATAAAATTCCACGGCCGCGGCGGTCACGGCGCGGCGCCACAGTCGACCATCGATCCCGTCATGATCGCGGCGCGCTTCATAGTCGACGTGCAAAGCGTGATCAGCCGCGAAAAAGACCCGACCGAATTCGGCGTGGTCTCGATCGGCGCGATCCATGGCGGCACCGCGGAAAATATCATTCCCGACGACGTGCTGCTGCTCGGCACCATCCGCACTTTCAAGCCGGAGGTGCGCGCCAAGATGCTGGCCGGGATCGAGCGGACGGCGAAGGCCGCCGCCGCCATGTCGGACGCGCCCGCGCCGGAGATCAAAATCACCGAGGGCGCCAAGGCCGTGATGAACGATCCCGGCGTGGTTGCGACTGCCGAGAAGGTGCTGAAGGCGGCGTTCGGTGACAAGCTCCGGCCGTCGCCGCCGGGCACGCCGAGCGAGGATTTTTCAGAGTTCATCAATGCCGGCGTGCCGTCGATGTTTTTCAACATCGGCGTCTACGAGCCGGAACGCGTCGCCGCGGCGCGCGAGGGAACCGGCCCGTGGCCGCCGTCCAATCATTCGCCGTTGTTTGCGCCGGTGCCGAAGCCGACCATCGAAACCGGCGTCGAGGCGATGACGCTCGCCGTGCTGAGCACCTTCGATCAGCATGCAATGGGCAAATGAAAGCGGGTTTGCCGGCGTCGCGCGAGAAACTTTTTCTAAGCGGAACCCACCTCTATGAAATCCAACAGCCAAAACGTGAATTCCACGGCCAAGCCGAGCAAGGAAGCCAAGCTCTCGCGTACCCATGCGCCCGCCAATCTATCGCCGTCGGACTGGCAACGCGGCTTGCGCCGCCAGTTCGGCCGCGAGCAGCCCTTCGGACTTGAAAACCTGACCAGCGAACCATTCTTCTCCGACTTTCGAGTCAGCAATCCCGTTTCGAAATCCAGTTACCGCGTCGCGATCAGGGGCCTGGGGCCAGGCGGCAATTTTTGTTCGTGCCCGGATTATGCCACCAGCGAATTGGGTACTTGCAAGCACCTGGAATTCGCGCTTGCCCGGCTGGAGAAAAAGCGCGGCGCCAAGGCAGCGTTTGCGCGAGGCTACCAGCCAGTATTTTCTGAGCTGTACTTGCGCAATGAAGGCAAACGCTGCGTGCATTTTCGCGCCGGAACGGACTGTCCGATGGTGGTGCGCGAGGCCGCCGCAGATTTGTTCGATGCCGAACGCAATGGGATGCTGCCGGAGGACCGCTTCGGCGAGTTGGAGCATTTCATGGCGATCGCGTCGAAGTGCGGCCATGAGTTACGTGCCTATGATGATGCGCTCGATTTCGTCGCGGGAAAGCGCGATGCGGACCAGCGAGCCTCAAAGCTCGACCAGTTGTTCCCACGCGGTGCTGCCGATCGCAAGCTGCTGGCGCTTCTGAAGGTGCCGCTCTATCCCTATCAGGCCGAGGGTGCGTTGTTCGCAGTGCGGGCCGGCCGGGTACTGATCGGCGACGATATGGGATTGGGCAAGACGATCCAGGCAATTGCTGCGATAGAGATACTAACACGGCATTTTGGCGTTTCGAAAGTGCTGGTGATCTGCCCGACCTCGCTCAAATACCAGTGGCAGAGCGAGATTGCGCGTTTCTCGGGGCGCCAGGGTAAAAATGCGGCACGGGTTATCAACGGGGGCCGAGCGCAGCGGCACAAGGACTATGCCCTGGATGATTTCTGCAAGATCACGAACTACGAGAAACTCAAGCCCGATCTCGACTTGATCGCTGCCTGGGCACCCGAACTGGTGATCGTCGATGAAGCCCAACGGGTGAAAAACTGGAACACCATTGCAGCGCGCGCCTTGAAGCGCATCGACAGCTCCTATGCGATAGTGCTTACCGGGACTCCCCTGGAGAACAAGCTGGAAGAACTGATTTCCATCGTCCAGTTCGTCGATCAGCACCGGCTCGGCCCAACCTGGAAGCTACTGCACGAACATCAGGTCAAGGACGAAGCCGGGCGCGTCACCGGCTATACCGGGCTGGAGAAGATCGGCCAAACCCTGGCGCCGATCATGATTCGCCGGCGCAAATCTGAGGTATTGCGGCAACTGCCCAGTCGGACCGACCAGAACCTGCTGGTGCCGATGACCGAAATGCAAATGGACTATCACCAGGAAAACGCTGACGAGGTGGCGAAAATCGTCCGGCGCTGGCGCAAGACCAGATTTCTGTCGGATGTGGATCAGCGGCGGCTGATGATTGCCCTGCAGAACATGCGGATGTCATGCAACAGCACCTATCTGCTGGACCAGGAAACCGACCATGGCGTCAAGGCTGACGAATTGGCGGCGCTGTTCGACAAACTGTTCGCTGAGCCCGAGGCCAAGGCGGTGGTTTTTTCGCAATGGACGCGGACCCACGACATCGTCATCCGCCGCCTCGAGGCGCGTAAGCTGGGCTATGTGAGCTTCCACGGCGGCGTGCCATCGGAAAAACGGCCGGCGCTGATTGAGCGGTTTCGCGACGATCCCGCCTGCCGCGTGTTCCTGTCCACCGATGCCGGCAGCACCGGCCTCAATCTGCAGCATGCTTCGACGCTCGTGAACATGGACCTGCCGTGGAATCCGGCGGTCCTCGAACAGCGTATCGCGCGCATCCATCGCATGGGCCAGACGCGGCCGGTGCAGGTCATCAATTTCGTGGCAAAGGGCACCATCGAGGAGGGTATGCTTTCGGTATTGGCGTTCAAACGCTCGTTGTCGGCGGGAATTCTTGACGGCGGCAGCGGCGAGATTTCGCTCGGCGGCTCGCGTCTCAACCGCTTCATGAAGGAGGTAGAAAACGTCACTGGGTGCATGGGTGAGGGCGAAGCCGTGACACCGGCTGAGGAAGTGACAAATGGCGTCGCTGCCGATGAGGCAGGAGCCGAGAATGAAGTAAGCGCGGACGCGAACATTGGCGCGGGTGAGATGGCGAGCGCGCCTAGCAATGGGTCCGCAGCAGCACGGCGCAATACGGCTGCCGATCCGTGGCAAGCCTTGGTGCAAGTTGGTGAGCAGTTCATTGCCGTTCTGGCAGCTGTTCAGAATCCAGACGCTGCGGGGCATCCCTGGATTGAGCGCGATAGCGCCACCGGTGCGCAAAACCTCAAAATCCCACTGCCGCCCGCGGAAACCGCAAGACAACTTGCCAATGCGCTTTCTGCGCTTGCGGACAGCTTGCGGGGCAAGATTGTATGACGGGTGGCAGCCATGTCCAGTTCCAGTTCGTCTATCCATCCGCTCGATCATCCCATCTGGAATGCGCTTAAAACCCGACAACAAACGTTGGCCGAAGGCGCCACGCTCGCGCTGCGCTATCCGCCGGCCATCGCACCCTTCGCGGCAATGGTGGACACCTCCCCGCAGAGTTTCTCAGCGCTTGCGGGGCTGATCTCGCGATCCGACATAGCCGTGCTGTTTACACCCGACCCCGTAACCGCGCCCGCAGAATTCAATATTCTGCTCGCCGAGACCGCGGAGCAGATGATCGGAACGCCCGTCGAAAGCGCGATCCCCGGCGTGGAAATCGTCAGGCTCGGCGCCGATGACGTTCCGGCGATGATGGCGTTGACCGAGCTAACCAAGCCAGGGCCCTTCAGCGCGCGAACGCGCGAATTGGGAACCTTTCTCGGCATCCGGATCGACGGGCAGCTCGTTGCGATGATCGGCGAACGGATGAAGCCAGCCAATTACACCGAGATCACGGCCGTCTGCGTGCATCCGTCGCATCGCGGCCGCGGCTATGCGCAAGCTCTGCTCGCCGCTGTTTCACGCCAGATCACGGCGCGTGGAGAGATTCCGTTTCTGCACGTGTTTTCAAACAACAGCTCGGCCATCGCGCTCTACCGGCGGCAGGGGATGGAAATCCGCCGGCGTCTTCACGTCACGGTTTTGCAGCGGTTGACCTGATGTCGGCAATTTCACTCATCCTCGCCACCAAAATACTCCGGCTTGCCCGTGGTCCAGGTCTCGCCCCAGAGCTGGCCGCCGCCGTCGACCGTCAGCGTCTCGCCCGTGACAAAACTTCCCGAAGGCCCGGCGAGGTAGACGCAGGCTTGCGCGATATCCCAGGGCGAGCCCGCTCGCATCATCGGGTTCGAGCGGGGATAGGCCGCGCGAGCTTCCGGCGTGTAGACCTTCCAGCCTTCGGTCTCGATCGCGCCGGGCGCGACGCAATTGACGCGAATGTTCAGCGGCGCCCATTCGACGGCGACGGCGCGCGACAATCCGATGACGCCGGATCGCGCGGCGATCGTATGCGCGACGCCGTAGAGCCCATGCGTCGTCACCACCACGATGTTGACGATGCTGCCGGGATGTTTGTGGTCGCGCCAGCGTTTTGCGGCGGCCTGCATCATGTACCAGGTGCCGTTCAAATTGGTGTCGATCACCGCGTTCCAGCCCTTGATCGAAAAATCGATCGAATTTTGCGGAAACTGTCCGCCGGCGCTGTTGATGAGACCGTCGACGCGGCCATGCGCGTCCCACACCGTGTCGAACAGGGTTTTGACCGCGTCCGGATCCCTGATGTCGGCGGTGTGTGCGGACGCCTTCAGATTGCGCGCAGCCAAGTGGGCGACCACGGTATCGAGCTTGCTCTTGTCGCGGCCGACCAATGCGACATGCGCGCCGAGCCGCGCAAACAGAAAGGCAATCGCGCGCCCGATGCCGCCGGCGCCGCCCGACACCACCACGACAAAATCCTTCAGCGCATCGGGTGCGAACACCGTCGGCTGGACCGCAAGCTCGTCATCCGTCAGGCCGGACTTCACTTGATGATCTCCATGAACGGTGCTGGCCCCTTGCCACCTCTCGCTATGGCCGTACATTATCCGCGCAACAGATGTGAAGCAAAGAACGAGTTGAAATGACCGACCTTTCCGCCTTTCCCATTACAAAACGCTGGCCGGCAAAAAATCCCGATCTCTTGCAGCTCTATTCGCTGCCGACGCCGAACGGCGTCAAAATCTCGATCATGCTGGAAGAGATTGGCCTGCCCTACGAGGTGCATCTCGTCGATTTCGGCAAGGACGACCAGAAGACGCCGGAATTTCTGTCACTCAATCCGAATGGCAAGATCCCCGCGATCATCGACCCGAATGGACCGGGGACAAAACCGCTTGGATTGTTCGAGTCCGGCGCGATCCTGCAATACCTCGCCGAGAAAACCGCAAAACTGCTGCCGAGCGATGCGGTGCGACGTTACGAAACCATCCAGTGGGTACACTTCCAGATGGGCGGCATCGGGCCGATGTTCGGCCAGGTCGGCTACTTCTACAAATTCGCTGGGAAAGAGATTGCCGACAAGCGGCCGCTCGAGCGCTATGTCGCGGAGTCAAAACGCTTGTTGGGCGTGGTCGAGACGCGCCTCGACGGGCGGCAATGGATCATGGACGACGAGTATACGATTGCCGACATTTCGATGCTCGGCTGGGTGCGCAATCTGATCGGCTTTTACGGCGCGCGCGAGTTGGTCGAGTTCGATAGTTTGAGCCGCGTCCCGGCCTGGCTGGAGCGCGGCCTGGCGCGGCCCGCGGTCCAACGCGGGCTATTGATTCCAAAGCGGCCGTGAACGGTTTGGCTGTCATTGCGCAATTGTATCGGTGCGCAAGGGTGAATTTCTCATGGATCCGCTGTCATCGATGCGAAAGCGCGGGCGTCCAGCTTCGATGCGCAGGCGCAGCTTGCCGTATCTCCTGAGGTAGTGGATGCCGACGATGGCGGCGGCAAAACCCGAAGCGGCGCCGAGGCCTAATGCCCAGCGCGGTCCGAATCTGTCGGCAACCCAGCCGACGATCGGCGCGCCGATTGGTGTGCAGCCGAGCGCGATCGCGAGACGGATCGCCATGACGCGCCCACGCATCACGGGCTCGGTGGACAATTGCATCAGGCTGTTGGTCGAGTTCGAGAAGGTCAAGGCCGAGACGCCGATGATCACGAGAGCGCAGCCGAACAGCCAGGTTTCGGGCGCTATCGCCGCCAGCGTGCAGCCCAACCCGAAGATCGCGGCGCCGACCACCAGCAGCGCAAAACGGGGCTTTTCCCGTCCGGCGGCGAGCAGCGCGCCCGCGATCGTTCCAATCGCCATGATCGAGGTCAAGAAGCCATATTGGCTCGCTCCGCCATGAAAGACTTTGACCGACATGGTCGAAATGAAAATCTGGAAGTTCAGCCCGAACGTTCCGATCAGGAACAGCATGACGACAATGGCTTTCAAGTCGGGCCGTCGCCACACGTAGCGGAAACCGTCACCGAGGCTGCCACGGGTTCGGAATGCTCTGCTTTGCACGTGAAGCTCGCTGACGCGCAGCAATGCCAGCGAGCAGAGCACGGCGACGAAAGAAGCCCCGTTGATGAGGAATACCCACCCGGAACCCACCGACGCAATCAGGGTGCCTGCGATGGCCGGACCGATCATTCGCGCGGCGTTGAAGGATGTGGAATTCAGCGCCACGGCATTCGACAGGTCGGCCTCTCCAACCAGCTCGGCGACAAATGTATGGCGCGCAGGGGAATCGAAGGCGGTGACGCAGCCGAACAGAAACGCGAACACATAGACCTGCCACAGCTGGACGTGACCGGTGATGGTGAGAATACCCAGTCCGAAGGCGAGGGCGCCCATCGCCGCCTGCGTGCCGATCAGGAGTTTTCGCCGGTCAAGGTGATCGGCCGCAAAACCGGTCAAGGGCAGCAACAACAGATGCGGCCCGAACTGCAGCGCCATGACGACGCCCATGGCGGTCGCATTGTTATGGGTCAACTGGGTGAGCACCAGCCAGCCTTGGGCGATGCGCTGCATCCACGTTCCCACATTGGACACGATCGCGCCGCCAGCCCACACCCGATAATTGAAGCCGCTCAGCGAGCGAAAGGTGTTTTTCACCGGACCACCCGCGAAGCGTCAGGAGAATTGCCGCCGTTAAATCTTCCGAACCGGCGCGCCAGCAAAATACCGAAGAGAAGAATGCCCATCCCCAAAGCGAGGACATGTTGGCTGGAATGCGAATCAAAGTTTCCAACGCGGCAAGTCAGGACATAGCCAACCGCAAGATTGAAGAAGCCCCACAGCACGTTGATGGTCGAAGATGAGAGGCCTTCGCCGCGCGGTTTGGCAAACGGAGTTTGAAACGGACGCCCCATCACGCCGCTCACAAGATGTGGGACGGCGTTGGTGAGAAAAGCGCCGGCAAAAAAATAGGACGTGTCGTGAAGCCAGCTCATCGTCGGGCGAGCCTTTTCATGATTCCGCCAGGCGCTTGATCAGCGCGGCGGCGGACATCAGGGTTTGCTGTTCGGCCGGGTCGAGCTTCGCCATGGCAGCCAGCAGCCATTCGCGCTTGGCGATGCTGCGCTGCCGTCTCGCCTCGATGCCGTCAGGGGTAAGCCCGAACAGGACTTGCCGGCCATCGGTCGGATGCGGCCGACGCTGCACCAATCCTTGCTGTTCCAAATCGGCAAGCGTGGTGCCCATCGACTGCGGCTTTACGAACTCCGCGCGGGCGAGGTCGGCGGTCGTCATCCAGCCGATTTTGTCCAGCCGGGCGAGAGTCGTGATCTGCGACCAGCTCAGTTCGCCCGGGTTCGCTTCCGTGCGCAGCCGGCGCATCAGCTGTCCGATTGCCAGCGAAAGCTCGGCGGCGGCCGATTCCGGGGAATTTGGCGGGTTGGAGCTGTCGTCCATGCCCTTAGAATAGTATCAACAGGAAAACTTGCAAGTTAAAACTTGTAAGTTTTCCTGTTGATAAGGCGCCGCGAATGGGACTCCGCACAGGGGAAGGTGCCTGGCGCGGGGAGTTGGGGCCGCAAGGTGCTAATCAAATTGATGATGTTTCGTCAGGCTTTGAGTTTTCTAGTGGGGAGCTAATTTAGCTCCGCAAAATTCAAAATTAGAGTGAGGATCTGCTTTGCCCATCACCATCTACGGCATCAAAAACTGCGACACCATGAAGAAAGCCCGTGCCTGGCTCGACAGCCACGGCATCGCCTACAGCTTCCATGATTACAAAAGCGAAGGCATCGCAAAGGAAAAATTGAAAAACTGGAGCGATGAGCTCGGCTGGGAAACCCTGCTCAATCGCGCCGGCACCACCTTTCGCAAATTGCCCGACGGCGACAGGGAAGGCCTGAACGAGCGCAAGGTGCTCGCCTTGATGCTGGCGCAACCGTCGATGATCAAGCGCCCCGTGCTCGATCTCGGCGGTAAATTGCTGGTCGGCTTCAAGCCTGAAATCTACGCCAAGGAAGTGACGCCGCGTGGAAAAGCTAGCTCAGTTCGATAACGTCGGGCGAAGTGCGTTGGTTCGCCGGGCTGCGGACAAAATCGAGATCGATGACGGCGCTGACGAGGCTCACGGGGTTGGCCTTTGACCGGATGCCCATCAGGTCATTGAGCTTGAAGCCGCCTTCGATGCTGATCGCCTTGTAGGAGCCGACGATCTGTTCGACGGCATCACGGCTTCCGAACGGCAACAACAGCCGCTCGTAAGAAACGTCCTTGCCGTCGGCATCCCGCACCATCGAAATCGAATAGGTCGGCCGCTTCCGCTTCACGCAGGCGCGATAGGACGGGACCACGCGCGCATATCGCGCCGGTCCGATCGCGTCGTCGAGGTAGCGGTCGGTGCGCTTGTCGGCATCGATGTGCTCGTTACCGTAGGTCGCGGTGAGCCTCCAACCTTCCTGGGTGATCAGGAACCGCGCGTCGCGGCCCTCGCCTTCGACGTTAAACCCCATCATGTCCGCGAGCTCGTCGGCGAGGTATTCGGGCCGGTAGTTTCCGATCGCGGGCAGGGCATGCTGTTTGTCGAGCGCGCGCAGCCAGGCGTCGAGCAAGGTGCGTTGTCGTATCGAGCGGACCACCGAGGGATTGGCGCTGGTGAATTCCATCTTCGAGGCTTAGCTGAACACGATGACGTCGCCGGCCGGAATGCGGCCGGGTGCGCGATGGAAAAGATCGCGATCGATCACGGTGCGAAGTTTTGGCGTCGGCAGCGTGTCGTTTCCGCGCATCAGATTCTTGATTTCAAATCCGCCGTCTTCGCAAATGGTCTTCAGCGACGCGATCACGTGAGTGACCTCGTGGCCATCGGAGAACGGCAGCAGCAATCGCTCATAGGCGACGATCCGCCCGTAGATGTCATCGATGTGGGCGATGGTGTAGACGGGAAGGCGGCGGGCGATGCAGGTGTAATAGACCGGCATCACGATCGGCGCGAGCCTGGGCCCGAGATATTCGTCGAGATAGCGGCCCTTGCCGGTATGGCCATAGGCGTTCGAGATCCGGGTGCCGTCGCTCTGGATCGTCAGGCGCGGCGGCGTCGACGCGGTATCGACGGTATGGAAGACGAGGTCGGAAAGTTCTTCGGTAAGCCGCTCGGGCTGGTATTCCTCGACGCGCGGCAACAGCTGCTCGCGGGCGTAAAGCCGCAACCAGGTGTTCAGGAGGTCCCGCTGCTTGATCGATTTGACGACCTGCGGGTTGGCGCTTTCAAATTCCACCGCTGCAATCCGTTCCAAATACACAATATGCAAAACACCAAACCATCGACTCCGGGGGGAAATTTTTGATGAAAGCGCGAGAAGGCGCAAAGATTGCGTCGAAACACCGTTAATGACGACTTTCCGGGGTCACCGAGGAGGGCCGCCGACGCCGTCGCACACCCCATTTCATAAGGCCCCTGGGCAATTCGACTAATGGCCAATCCGCGTGACCAGGCGACCCCGCGCATGCCCAGCTTTCCGCCTTGCACAAGACAGGGCGTTGACGGCATATTCGCGCCCGGAGGCGGCGGTCCGGGACGATTTCCAAGACGTCTTAAGAGAACCTGCCGGTTAGGAAAAATAGCGATCGCAGCGTAACGCGCTAGCGATGGCTGATGGGGGAAATTTGATTGGCCGATGAGTTCATTCTCGAAACCCACGGACTGACCAAGGAGTTCGCCGGCTTCTTTGCCGTTCGCGATGTCGATCTCAGGGTTCGCCGTGGCAGTATTCATGCGTTGATCGGGCCGAACGGGGCCGGCAAGACCACTTGCTTCAATCTGTTGACAAAGTTCCTAAGCCCGTCCGCCGGCAAGATCCTGTACAAGGGACAGGATATCACAGCGCTGGCGCCGGCCGATGTCGCGCGCCTGGGGCTGGTGCGTTCGTTCCAGATTTCAGCGGTTTTCCCACATCTGACCGCGCTCGAAAATGTCAGGGTCGCCCTACAGCGCCAGCACGGACACTCCTTCGATTTCTGGCGTTCCAAATCGGTGCTCGACCGCTTCAATTCCCGCGCCCGTGAATTGCTCGACGATGTGGGTTTAAGCGAGTTCGCCAAGACGCCGGCGGTCGAGATGCCTTACGGGCGCAAACGCGCGCTCGAGATCGCGACCACGCTGGCGCTCGATCCGGAGATGATGCTGCTCGACGAGCCGATGGCCGGCATGGGACATGAAGACATCGACAAGATCGCCGCGCTGATCAAGCGTATCTCCGCAAAATACACCATCCTGATGGTCGAACATAATCTCAGCGTGGTGGCCAATCTCTCCGACATCATCACCGTCTTGACACGCGGTCACGTGCTGGCGGAAGGCCATTATGCCGACCTGACCAAGGACGAGCGGGTCAAGGAAGCCTATCTGGGGGCGGGTCATGCCTGAACTAGCAATGGCCGAAGCCGCCGCGACCAAGTCCGCATCGACTTCAGCTGCCGCGGTGCTGTCGGTGCAAAATCTCGAGGCCTGGTACGGCGAGTCCCACATTCTTCATGGCGTCGATTTCAATGTGAACGCCGGCGAAGTCGTCACCCTGCTCGGGCGCAACGGCGCCGGCAAGACGACCACGCTGAAATCGGTGATGGGGATTATCGGCAAGCGCACCGGCTCGATCCGTTTCAGCGGCGAGGAAATCGTCCGCGCGACCTCGGACCGGATCGCCCGCATGGGCATCGCCTTTTGCCCGGAAGAGCGCGGTATTTTCGCAAGCCTCGACGTCCGTGAAAATCTGCTGCTGCCGCCGGTGGTGCGCTCCGGCGGGCTGTCGCTGGAGCAGATTTTCGATCTGTTTCCAAACCTCAAGGAACGTCTCAACAGTCAAGGTACAAAACTGTCCGGCGGCGAGCAGCAGATGCTGGCGATCGCGCGAATCCTGCGCACCGGCGCGCGGTTTCTGATGCTGGACGAGCCGACGGAGGGCTTAGCCCCCGTCATTATCCAGCAAATCGGCCACACCATCGCGCGGCTGAAGAAGGAAGGTTTTACCATTCTTCTGGTCGAGCAGAATTTCCGGTTCGCGGCCACCGTCGCCGACCGCTACTACATCGTCGAACACGGCAAGATCATCGACGGCTTTGCCAATTCGGAGCTGCAGGCCAACATGGAAAAACTGCATACCTATCTCGGCGTCTGAAGAACAACGAGAAAAATCCAACGAGGAAGCCAACAATGAAATCCAGAATTATCGCATCATTGCTGCTCGGTACCGCGCTGAGCCTCACCTCGGCGGGTTTCGCCCTCGCACAGGATAAAAGCGTAAAAATCGGCGCGCTGTCGGATCAGTCGGGGCTTTACGCTGACCTCGCCGGGCCGGGCTCGACGTTAGCCGCGCAAATGGCGGCGGAAGATTCCGGTCTGACCGCCAAGGGCTGGAAGATCGATATCATCTCCGGCGACCACCAGAACAAGCCCGACATCGGCACCGCGATCGCGCGGCAGTGGTTCGATGTCGACAAGGTCGACGTCATCGTCGACGTGCCGAATTCCGGCGTCGCGCTCGCCGTCAACAACATCATCAAGGAGAAGAACGGCGTCTACATCAATTCGGGCGCCGCGACTTCCGATCTCACCAACGCGCAGTGCTCGCCAAATACGGTGCACTGGACCTACGACACCTACATGCTCGCCCATGCCACCGGGCAGGCCCTGGTGAAGGCCGGCGGCGATAGCTGGTTTTTCCTCACCGCGGATTATGCCTTCGGCGCAGCGCTGGAGCGCGACACCACTGCGGTCATCCTGGCCAATGGCGGCAAGGTCGTCGGCGGCGTCAAGCATCCGCTCAATACTGCCGACTTCTCCTCGTTCCTGCTGCAGGCGCAGTCATCAAAAGCCAAGATCATTGGCCTTGCCAATGCCGGCGGCGACACCACCAACTCGATCAAGCAGGCGGCCGAATTCGGCATCGTCAAGGGCGGGCAGAAGCTCGCGGCGCTGCTTTTGTTCATCACCGACGTCAAGGCGATTGGGCTGGAGACTGCGCAAGGTTTGAACTTCACCGAGACCTTTTATTGGGACCTCAACGACAAGACCCGGGAGTTTTCCAAGAAGTTCGCAAGCCGAATGAAGAACGGCGCGCCGCCGTCCATGGTGCAGGCCGGCGTCTATTCCGGCGTGATCCACTACCTCAAGGCGCTGGAAGCGCTCGGCGGCAATCCGCATGACGGCATCAAGGTCGTCGAGAAGATGAAGTCGATGCCGACCGACGATCCCTTGTTCGGCAAGGGCGAGATCCAGCCCAACGGCCGCACCATCCACTCGGCCTATCTGTTTGAGGTGAAAAAGCCCTCGGAATCGAAGGCGCCCTGGGATTTCTATAAGCTCGTCGGCACGGTACCGGGGGACCAGGCGTTCACGCCGCTGTCGGAAAGCAAGTGCGCGCTGTTGAAGAAGTAAACGCGATGGCCCGTCGGCGTGGCGCCGGCGGGCCCCGTTTCCGTGTTATCATTTGATTTTGAGTTTCGAAAGATCGACCGATGCAGGCTCTCTACGCGCAGCTTCTGGTGGGACTGATCAACGGCTCGTTCTACGCGCTGCTCAGTCTCGGGCTTGCCGTGATCTTCGGCATGCTCAACATCATCAATTTCGCGCATGGCGCGGTCTACATGATGGGTGCCTTCTGCGCCTATTTCCTGTTGAACGTGGCGGGCATCGGATATTGGCCCGCATTGATCATCGCCCCGATCGCGGTCGGCATTTTCGGAATGATCATGGAACGGACCATGCTGCAATGGCTCGCGGGCCTCGATCACCTCTACGGCTTGCTGCTGACATTTGGGCTCGCCCTGATCATCCAGGGCGTGTTTCAAAACTACTTCGGCTCCTCGGGCTTGCCTTACGCGATTCCCGACGAGCTGAAAGGCGGCATGAATCTCGGCTTCATGTATCTGCCGATCTATCGCGGCTGGGTGGTGGTCTTCTCGCTTATCGTCTGTATTGGCACCTGGTACTTGATCGAGCGGACGCGGCTCGGTGCCTATTTGCGGGCCGCGACCGAAAACCCGACGCTGGTCCGCGCCTTCGGCATCAACGTGCCGCGCATGATCACCCTGACATACGGGCTGGGCGTCGGCCTTGCGGCGCTCGCCGGCGTATTGTCGGCGCCGATCAATCAGGTGCGGCCACTGATGGGCGAAAATGTCATCATCGTGGTGTTCGCGGTGGTGGTGATCGGTGGCATGGGATCCATCATGGGATCGATCGTGACCGGCTTTGCGTTGGGCGTGATCGAGGGGCTGACAAAATACTTCTATCCGGAGGCCTCCAACACCGTGGTATTTGTGCTCATGGTACTGGTGCTGCTGGTAAAGCCAACGGGACTTACCGGACGGGCGGCCTGACATGACGGCGATGACCGACGATACATTACCGGTGACAACGCGCACCATCCGCGACGAGATCATCGCGTTCGGCATCATGACGGCGCTGTTGTTGGTCGTGCCGTTGACCGGGATCTACCCGTTCTTCGTCATGCAGGCGCTGTGCTTCGCGCTCTTGGCCTGCGCCTTCAACCTTTTGATCGGCTACGGCGGATTGTTGTCGTTCGGTCATGCGATGTTCCTGGGCACCGCGGGCTATGTCTCGGCGCACGCCTTGAAGGTCTGGGGCTTGAGCCCCGAACTTGGAATCCTGGCCGGCACCGCTGCCGCCGCCGGACTTGGCGTCATCACCGGCATCGTCGCGATCCGCCGCCAGGGCATCTATTTCGCGATGATCACGCTGGCGCTGTCGCAGCTTTTGTATTTCATCTACGTGCAGGTGCCTTTCACCCATGGCGAGGACGGCATCCAGGGCGTTCCGCAGGGTTACCTGTTCGGAATTTTCAACCTCGCCAACCCGACGATCCTTTATTACGTCGTTCTCGCCGGCTTCCTGTTCGGGTTTCTGGTGATCTTCCGTACCATCAACTCGCCGTTCGGCGAGGTGCTCAAAGCTATTCGTGAGAATGAGCCGCGCGCGATTTCGCTCGGCTACAAGACCGAGCAGTACAAGCTGCTCGCCTACATCCTGTCGGGAACGCTGGCAGGATTGGCCGGCTCGCTGAAGGTGTTTGTCGCGCAAAATGCGTCGTTGACCGACGTCGAAGTGGCGATGTCCGGGCAAATCGTGCTGATGACGCTGGTCGGCGGGCTCGGCACCGTGTTCGGGCCGGTGGTCGGGGCTTTTGTCATTATCGCCATGCAGCAGTACCTGGCCGGGTTCGGGCAATGGGTGACGGTGATCCAGGGCGCGATCTTCGTGGTCTGCGTGCTGACCTTCCGCCGCGGCGTGATCGGCGAAATCGCGCATTATTTCCGCCGTTCGCTCTGAGCGGAACGAAATCCAGAGCATTTTCTTACCCTTACAAAGCGGTGGATGACCTGGTTCCCGCGGCCGGTCCCGCGCGCTTTCCCGAGAAATTGGTTTATGACATTTATGTGACGGGCCGTTCCGGCCGGCCGTATCCGCGAACAATGGACTTCTCACATGCTGCGTTGGTTTCGCGCTTTTCTCCCGAGGGAGGAACGGTTTTTCGACCTGTTCGCCCGCCACGCCGAGACCGTGCTGCAGGGCGCGCTGGCGCTGCAGCAGATGCTGCGCGGCGGCGACGAGACGCCGGTGTTCTGCCAGCGTGTCAACCAGTTCGAAAACGACGCCGACAATATCACCCGCGAGGTGCTCACCGCGGTGCGGCGGACCTTTATCACCCCGTTCGACCGCGGCGATATCAAGAACCTGATCACCTCGATGGACGACGCCATCGACCAGATGCAGCAGACCGCCAAAGCCGTGATTCTGTTCGAGGTCCGCGACTTCGAGCCGCCGATGCGGGAAATGGGCACGCTGCTTGTTGAGTGCGCCAACCTCGTCGGCCGGGCGCTGCCGCTCCTGAAATCGATCGGCGACAACGTCTCGATGCTGACCGCGATCACCGAGGAACTGACCAAGTTGGAAGGGCGTGTCGACGATCTCCACGACATCGGGCTGAAGGAGCTTTTCCTCAAGCATCGCGACGCCAACACGATGGATTACATCGTCGGCGCCGAGATCTACGACCATCTCGAGAAAGTCGCCGACCGCTTCGACGACGTTGCCAATGAGATCAACAGTATCGTGATCGAACAGGTATAGGGCAGGGCCGCGCAGTGGACGCCACGCTAGGTCTCCCGATCCTGGTCGGATTGATCGCAGTCGCGCTGTTGTTCGACTTCCTCAATGGATTGCACGACGCCGCCAACTCGATTGCGACGATCGTTTCCACGCGCGTGCTGCGGCCGCAATATGCGGTGTTTTGGGCGGCGTTCTTCAATTTCGTCGCCTTCGCGGTGTTCGGGCTTAACGTCGCGCAAACCATCGGCACCGGGATCGTCCAGCCCAGCGTGATCGACACGTCCGTGATATTCGCCGCCCTGATCGGGGCCATCGGCTGGAACCTGATCACTTGGGGGTTGGGAATACCATCCTCCAGTTCACACGCGTTGATCGGGGGATTGGTCGGGGGCGGCATAGCCAAGGGGGGACTTTCGGCCGCGGTCTGGAGCGGGCTCACCAAAACACTGCTCGCCATCGTGTTGTCGCCGCTGATCGGATTTGTGCTGGCGATGGTGCTGGTCGTGATCGTCTCCTGGGCGTCGGTGCGCTCGACGCCGTTCGCGGTCGATCGCGCTTTTCGTATCCTGCAATTCGTCTCGGCATCGCTGTATTCGCTCGGCCATGGCGGCAACGACGCGCAGAAGACCATGGGTATCATCGCGGTGCTGCTTTATTCGCAAGGCTATCTCGGCAACGAATTTTTCGTGCCGTTCTGGGTGGTGTTGGCCTGCCAGGCGGCGATGGCGTTGGGCACGTTGATGGGCGGTTGGCGTATCGTCCGCACCATGGGTTTGCGGATCACAAAACTGACGCCGATGCAGGGATTTTGTGCGGAAACCGGCGGCGCTGCGACGCTGTTCATCGCGACCTGGCTTGGCGTTCCCGTCTCGACCACGCATACCATCACCGGTGCCATCGTCGGTGTCGGCGCGGTGCGGCGGGCCTCGGCGGTTCGCTGGAACGTGGCGAGCACGATCGTCTATGCCTGGGTGATCACGATTCCCGCAGCTGGGCTGGTCGCGGCACTGACCTATTGGCTGGTATCGCTGGTGCGATAATCGAATACCGCGTTTGGCGTTATCGGCGGTAGTTCCCATATGGAGGGTACCAACCTGCTTGATCCAGCCCGGTTTCCCTGCCAAACGCTCAAGCCCCATGTCCGATCTTGTCGTATCAACCGAATCGCCGTCCCGTTCGCTGCTTGCCGATGAAGTGGCGCGGCGGCGGACCTTTGCGATCATCTCCCACCCCGACGCCGGCAAGACCACGCTGACCGAAAAGCTGCTGCTGTTCGGCGGCGCCATCAACCTCGCCGGCCAGGTCAAGGCCAAGGGCGAGCGCCGGAACACGCGTTCCGACTGGATGAAGATCGAGCGCGAGCGCGGCATCTCGGTCGTCACCTCGGTGATGACGTTCGAATTCGACAGCCTCGTGTTCAACCTGTTGGATACGCCGGGCCACGAGGATTTTTCCGAAGACACCTACCG
>Ga0209328_10000065_pt1 | contig 18761 bp, 16 predicted proteins | sample JacPinW_OM3H0_M1_FD_187954 | JGI IMG/M metagenome (GOLD analysis project Ga0209328, IMG submission 187954) | Forest soil microbial communities from Algoma, Ontario, Canada - Jack Pine, Ontario site 1_JW_OM3H0_M1 (SPAdes) (version 2) | ecosystem: Environmental > Terrestrial > Soil > Boreal... | reverse complement strand
CGCGGCGCCGACCCGTTGGGACCATCCCGGAATGACGGGCAGTTACGTCCCGGCGGTAAAGAACGCCGCCAGCCGGGTCTGGATATTGTCCGCGATCTCCTGCGCGGCGCGATCCTCGGCGTCGCGGAAGGCGCGGGAACGGGCGAAGCGCTGGATCGAGCCCGGGATGTCGTAGGAGACACGGGAGAAGGTGGTGCCGGTCATGACCGATTTGTTCGAAGCGATCTCGATCAGGTTGTATTGTGCGTCGACGCCGACGTTCTCGCTGGTCGGTAGCGCGGTATTCGGGTCGATCATCAGCGACGAGCGGCTGGTATAGAACCGCAGCACCAGCCGATGGGTGGGCGGCATGCCGGTGGCGTTGCCGTAGAGCTTGAACGCCAGCGCATTGCGGATTTCCACCCCGATCCGGGCCTCGTGCGAGGCGTTGGGCTTGTCGACCGGCGGCAGTTCCACGCCCAGCAGCTTTTCCCTCAAGCCGGGGGTGCCGTCGGTATGTTCAGCGTACATCGGCTGAAAACAGCCAGCCGTCAGCGCCGCCAGGGCGACTACGGCGAACAGCCGAGCGGCGATGCGGAAGCTAGCCAACGACATTCACGATCCTCATGGGAACAACAATCACTTTGCGGACGGCTTTGTCCCCGAGCGCCTGTTTTACTGCATCGAGGCCCAAAACGGCAGCCTCAATTTCCGGGTTTTGGGCATTGCGGGCCACTGTGACCTCACCCCGTTTCTTGCCATTGACCTGAACCACCAGCGTCATGGTGTCTTCAATCAGCAAATCGCGTTCGATTTGGGGCCAGGGGGCCTCCGAGACCAGGCCCGGCTGCCCCAGCACCTGCCAGGTTTCCTCGGCTAGATGCGGCATCATGGGCGCGAATAGTTGAACAAGAATGATAGCGGCCTCGCGGACCGCCCAGGCCAGATCAGGCGAGGGCTGCCCGTGGCGCGCCAGCGCGTCCGCTAGCGCGTTGGAAAACTCCCTGATGTGGGCGAGGCAGACGTTGAAATGCAGCCTTTCGATGCCGGTCGACACCTTGTCGAGCGCCCCGTGCGCGGCCTTGCGCAACGCCAGCGCGGCGGCGCCGCACGCGGCCGGCCGCGCCGAAGGCGCCGCTTTGGCGATGTCGGCGGATTCGTTCACCAGTCGCCACAGCCGCTGCACGAAGCGCGAGGCGCCCTGCACCCGCTCGTCGCTCCAGATCACGTCGCGGTCGGGGGGCGAATCCGACAGCATGAACCAGCGCGCCACGTCGGCGCCGTAGGTCGAGATGATGTCGTCGGGATCGACCGTGTTGCGTTTCGACTTCGACATCTTCTCGATGGAGCCGATCGTGACCTCTTCGCCTGAAACAATCAGGCTGCCGCGGCGGCCGTTGCCGCCGGTCTCTATTTTGACCTCGGCCGGCGTCACGTAAGAGCCGTCAGCCTTTTGATAGGTCTCGTGCACCACCATGCCCTGCGTGAACATGCCGGCGAACGGTTCATCCATGCTGATATGGTCGGTGGCCTTCATGGCGCGGATGAAGAAGCGGCTGTACAGCAGATGCAAAATCGCGTGCTCGACGCCGCCGATATACTGATCGACCGGCATCAGCCGGTCCACCACGCTACGGGTGGTCGGCGCGTTTTCGTTCCAGGGATCGGTGAAGCGCGCGAAATACCACGATGAGTCGACAAACGTATCCATCGTGTCGGTTTCGCGTTGCGCCTTACCGCCGCATTGCGGACAAGCGACGTGCTTCCAGGTCGGATGGTGATCGAGCGCGTTACCGGGTCTGTCGAAGCTGACGTCCTCGGGCAGCACCACCGGTAGATCCTTGTCGGGCACCGGCACGACGCCGCATCTCGGGCAGTGGATCACCGGGATCGGGCAGCCCCAATAGCGCTGCCGCGAGATACCCCAGTCACGCAGGCGAAAGTTTACTTGCCGCTCGCCGACGGCCCCCACCCTTCCCTCCCCCGCTTGCGGGGGAGGGTTAGGGAGGGGGCGCAACTCGGTCTCCAGCCGCTTTGCAACTTCCTCCTTCGCCTGCTCGATGGTCATACCGTCGAGGAAGCGCGAATTGATCATGCGGCCGTCGCCGTCATAGGCGGTATCCGTGATGACAAACGTCTTCGGGTCCTGGCCTTCGGGACAGACCACGGGGGTGTTTCCGAGACCGTATTTATTGACAAAATCGAGGTCGCGCTGGTCGTGCGCGGGGCAACCAAAAATCGCGCCGGTGCCGTATTCCATCAGCACGAAGTTCGCGACATAGACCGGCAATTTCCAGTTCGGATCGAACGGGTGGACCGCCCTGATGCCGGTGTCAAAGCCCAGCTTCTCCTGGGTGTCGATGATTTCCTGCGCGGTGCCGTGACGTTTTGCTTCCGCGATGAACTCCGCAAGTTTCGGGTTCTTTGCCGCCGCGGCTAGCGCCAGCGGATGATCGGGCGCGATCGCCATGAACTTCGCGCCGAACAGCGTGTCGTGGCGCGTGGTGAAAATCTTCAGCTCGCTCTCGCCGTTGGGCGCAGTTGCGGGATCGAGCGCGAAGCGGATCAGCATACCTTCAGAGCGCCCGATCCAGTTGCGCTGCATCAGGCGCACCTTGTCGGGCCAGCGATCGAGCGTATCGAGCGCGTCCAACAGCTCCTGCGCGTATTTGGTGATCTTGAACACCCACTGGTTCATCTCGCGCAGCTCGACCACCGCGCCGGAGCGCCAGCCGCGGCCGTCGATCACCTGCTCGTTGGCGAGCACGGTCATGTCGACCGGATCCCAGTTGATCTTGCGCTTCTCGCGCTCGGCTAATCCTGCGCGCAAGAAATCCAGAAACAGTTTCTGCTGATGCTTGTAGTAGGAGGGATCGCAGGTCGCGAACTCTCTTGACCAGTCGAGCGACAGCCCGATCGACTGCAGCTGCTTCTTCATTGCGGCGATGTTGTCGTAGGTCCACGCCTTCGGCGCCACCTTGCGCTCGATCGCGGCGTTCTCCGCCGGCAGCCCGAACGCGTCCCAGCCCATCGGGTGGATCACGTTGTAGCCTTTGGCCCGCATGAAGCGCGCCAGCACGTCGCCGAGCGTATAATTGCGGACGTGTCCGATATGGATGCGCCCGGACGGATAGGGGAACATCTCCAGCACGTAATATTTCGGCCGCGGATCGTCGTTCTTGGAGGCGAAGATCGCCTTCTTGTCCCACTGGCGCTGCCAGCGCGGCTCGGCATCGCGTGCGTTATAGCGTTCGGAGGTCATGCAGTGTTTGTACGGAGCCAATCAAAAGACGGCGGACTAGGCCATAAAAGGCTGCGTTGGGTCAATGGGTTGGAGCATTTACGAATCTTTAATTCGGGTTTTCTGTGCGATCGGAGCGAACCATCCGGCGCGTAGCCGCATTCGAATTGAGGTGCGATTAACGGTTCCGTGGGACATTTGCTGCCGAAAAAGGCAATCAGCTCGTCCCTAGGGAGATCATTTAGCATTGTGACCGACGACGCGCTCGACGAAGTCGATTTCGAGTACGCGGCCAGTGTCGCGGAAAAAGCCATGCATTCCATGGCGCAGCAGCGCGTGCCGCCGACGCCGAACAATTTCCACGTCTGGTTCAAATATTCCCTCGGCACGTTGCCCGATCTCAAGCGCGCCATCGATATCCTGATCGGCAACAAGCGAAAGTTCGACGCCGCAACCAATCGCGGTCTGTTTGCGACCTATGTCGGATCGCGTGGTGCCGACGAGCTGGTCGCCATCGACGTTTCACAACAGCTGCATTCGGTAATGAGTTCCGCAAAGCAGTTTCTCACCACCGCGATTGCCGATAACCATACCCAGATGCGCGCCATCAGCGATGTCGCCGATCGCAGCGAAGCCGGCGTCGATCCGAAACTGCTCGTCGAGAGCTTGATGAACGAGCTGACCAAGGCCGCCACCCGCGCGACGAAACTGCAGATGAGCTTCGTCGAGAAAACCCGCGAACTCGACGCCATCCGCGATTCCCTGAACAAATCCGAAGAGCGCGCCCGGACCGACATCCTGACCGGCCTGCCAAACCGCCGGGCGCTCGAGGAGTTCTTTCGCACCGCCCAGATCGCGGCGATGGAGCGAGGCGAACCGCTCAGCGCGCTGTTGATCGACATCGATCACTTCAAGACCTTCAACGACAATTTTGGCCACGGCGTCGGCGATCAGGTGCTTCGGCTGATGGCGAAGGTGCTGCGGGAACAGATCCGCGAAGGCGATCTGCCGGCGCGTTATGGCGGCGAAGAACTCATCGCGGTGCTTCCCAGCGCCGAGCTTAAAACCTGCGAAGCGGTGGCCGAGCGGATTCGCCGCTCGATCTCGGAGTGTCGCATCACCCGCCGCTCCACCGGCGAGATTCTTCCCAACATCACGGTTTCGATCGGCGTCGGCCAGTTTCAGCCGGGCGAGTCGATGTCGGATCTGATCGAACGATGCGACCGCGCGCTCTATCTGGCCAAGAGAACCGGCCGTAACCAGGTCGTGACCGAGAACGAACTCGATTCCCGGCTGGCGGCGGGTTAGCTCGCCAGCGCCATCGAACCGTCGGCCTGTCGCACAAAACTATGCTCGATCACGGCGTTGCGGCCGCGGTGCTTGGCGGCATAGAGCGCGGCATCTGCTGCCTCGATCAGATCGCCCGGCCGCAGCGCGTCGTTTGGCCTTGTGCAGGCGACGCCGACGCTGGCGGTGACGATTTGATAGGGCGAGGTGGAGTGAGGCATCGCGAGGCTCTCGACCGCGGCGCGCACGGTCTCGCCGATCGCCAGCGCCCGCGCCGCGTCGGTATTGGGCAGCAACAGGCAAAATTCCTCGCCGCCATAACGCCCGGCAAAGCCTATGGTCTCGGCGGCAATGCCGCTCAGCGTTTCGCCGAGCCTCGATAGGCAGACATCGCCTTCGGGATGGCCATAGGTGTCGTTGAACATCTTGAAGTGATCGACGTCGATCATCAGCAGCGACAATTCGCTGATGTATTGCTGGGCCTTCATCCATTCGAAGTCGAGCCGGCTCTGGAAGCCGCGGCGGTTGGCAAGGCCGGACAGCATGTCGATCGAGGCGATCACGGTAAGCCGGTCGTTGGTGGCGACCAGTTCGCGCTCGCGCTGGCCGAGTTGCGCCGCCATCGCGTTGAAGGCGCGGGCCAGCGGAACAAATTCCGAAGCCAGCCGGCTGCACGCCACGCGCACCGACCGGTCGCCCTGGCCGAACTGCATCGCCATCGCCGCCATCATACGGATCGGCTGGATGATGAGCTTCTCGGCGGCGACCAATGCGCCGAGCAACACGAACAGGCTGACAAACCCGAGTTGCAGATAGGCGGTGCGGATCTCGCCGTTGATCGCCGCCGACACCTTGGCTTCGTCGATCGAGACGATCAGGCGCGTTTCGGTGCCGGCAATGCGCGCGAAGTTGACCGAGCGCTTCGAGCCGTCCGCGGCGCCGAACGACAGCGACCCTTCCGCCCGGTCCGAACCGTCAGCTTTATCGGCGATCGCCGCCAATAACGGTACCATGTCCAGCGAACGGCCAATCATGCCGACCTGGTCCGCCGGCGCCGCCAGCACGGTCCCGGTGCTGTCGACCAGCACCGCGGAAACGCCGGGCCGGCCGCCGAGATTGTTCATGATCTTCGACATCCAGTCGAGGTTGATGCTGGCGAGAACAACGGAGTCCGACTCATCACTAATGGCCGATACCGGATAGGCCGCCATGACCATGGGGTTGTTGGTGGGTCTGGCGAACAGAAAGTCGCTGAAGACAAAGTCGCGGCCGGCGCGCGCCCGCTTGAGGTAGCTGCGGTCACTGAGGTCGAGACCGACAAAAATGTTGTTGGTCGAGCACTGAACCCGTCCGTCCTCGCCGACGATCAGCAACGTGCGAATCCATGGCAGGCTCGCCGGCAGGCTGGCGCGCAGGATGTCGCAACTGCGGCTGATACCGCCGGCTGACGCACGGATATAGGCCGCCGATTTCAGAACGGTCTCGACCGAGGAGATCACCTCGCTCTGGGCATCGGCGCTGTGCTTGACGAGACTGGAAAATTCCACTGAGGCAGCCGCGATTTCTTTGGCACGGGTGTCCTCGAGCGAGCGTGCGCGCTCCAGCATCAACGGCACCACCAGCATTAGTGCCAATAGCGCCAGCCGCGCCCTGATTCCCAAAAGCTGCTTGAGTTTGACCCTTTTGCGGTTGAAACTGATGCGTGACATCTTTGTCCCCGACCCCAGATGAGAGGGGTAAAGGGAAGGGTTCAAAGAGCCTTTCCCGAACTCGGTAAAATTCGAGGTAACCCCGCAGATTTACGACCGGCAGTTGAAATGACGCCCCAAAATCCTTCGATGATGTCAGAGCCTTTACCAAGCGCGCTTGCCGCGGTGGAGCAACAGATTGCCCGTGCCTGCGCGGAAGCGCGCCGGGATCGCGCCTCGGTGACGCTGATCGCGGTATCCAAGACGTTCGGTGCCGAGACGATCGCGCCCGTGATCAAGGCCGGCCAGCGCGTTTTCGGCGAAAATCGCGTGCAGGAAGCCAAGGCGAAGTGGCCAGGATTGATCTCGGCTTACCCGGGGCTAGCCTTGCATCTGATCGGGCCCCTGCAATCCAACAAGGCGAAAGAGGCCGTGGCGTTGTTCGACGCCATTCATTCGGTGGATCGTCCGAGCATTTGCGAAGCATTGGCCAAGGAAATCGTTTCCCAGAAGCGCCAGCCGCAATTGTTCGTTCAGCTCAATACCGGCGAGGAGCCGCAAAAGGCGGGCGTCGCGCCTTCCGAAGCCGATGCGTTCATCGCGAGCTGCCGGGAAAAATACGATTTGGAAATTTCCGGCCTGATGTGCATTCCCCCCGTCGACGACGCGCCCGCGCCGCATTTCGCGCTGACCGCGAAGATCGCCGCCCGCAACGGCTTGAAGAATCTCTCGATGGGCATGAGCGCCGATTTTGTCGCCGCGATCGCGTTCGGTGCCACGCACGTGCGCGTCGGTTCAGCGATTTTCGGGGCGCGCTGAAAATAAAACTCGTCGTCCCGGCCTTGAGCCGGGACGACATCGAGTTCACCCGATCACAATCTTCGTCTCTGGCCCCAGCCGCCGCAGCAAGCGCAGCATCGATGACCGCGTCATCGAGACGCATCCGGCGGTGGGGCCAAAATTCTCGCGCGCCAAATGCAGGAACACCGCGCTGCCGCGGCCCTTGATGCGCGGGGAAGAGTTGTGGTCGATCTCGACGATGAAATCATAGAGGTGGTCGTCTCGCTTGAGGCGATCGCCGTCTTGATCGCGATGGCGGCGCACCGGCTGATTGTAATGACGGCTCTCGGGGTCCTCGCACCAGGCGTCCTCGGGCTTTATGGCGCGAACGGCCAAAAATGTACGCGGTCTTGGATGGCGATCGGCGCGCCACCACAATCGCCGCGGCCGAAAAGTGCCTTTCGGGGTCCCGCCGTCGCCTTCGCGCTTGTTGGCCTTGATTCCGCCGCGTCCGAGCGCCACCGGCACGGCCTGTCCGTCTGCGATCAGCCAGCCCCGGCGCGGATCGCCGGCGGCGGGCGAGATTCGGATCGCGGAAAGCGGCCGATTCTTTTTATAAGCGTTTGAAATGACGAGACTTTCCATGCGATTGGCGTAACTCCTTTTTGCCCCGGTTATGTCTGAATGTTTCTATTCCCCCGCATTACAGGACATTCATCCAAAACCTTCCGAATTCCGGGCTAGACTATCTTGCGGCTTGTTAATCCGTAACGGTCCCCTACCTCTGTACGAAGAAGACCTGACGAAGCCTTAGACTCTACCCATCAAGACCCGGCTGAAGGCGCTTCCACTCGCGCCGGCGCCCTGAAGAGGATTACCCATGGCCAATGCCCGCAAGATCCTGATCGTGGATGACGATACTGATCTTCGCGATACGCTGGTCGAGCAATTATCGCTGCACGACGAGTTCGAAGCCTCCGCCGTCGATACCGGCGCCAAGGGCGCCAGCGCCGCCAAGGCCAATGCCCCCGACCTCGTGCTGATGGATGTAGGCTTGCCGGATACCGACGGCCGCGAAGTCGTGCGCTCCTTGCGCAAGGGCGGGTTTAAAGCGCCGATCATCATGCTGACCGGGCACGATACCGATTCAGACACTATTTTGGGGCTCGAATCCGGCGCCAACGACTATGTGGCAAAGCCGTTTCGGTTTGCGGTGCTGCTGGCGCGGATCAGGGCGCAGCTGCGCCAGCATGAGGCCAGCGAAGACGCGGTGTTTTCGGTCGGCCCCTATAGTTTCCGCCCCGGCTCCAAGATGCTGACCGGCGCCAATGCCAGAAAAGTGCGGCTGACCGAGAAGGAAACCGCGATCCTGCGGTTTCTCTACCGCGCCGGCCAATTGCCGGTGTCGCGCGAGACGCTGCTGCAGGAAGTCTGGGGCTATAATTCGGGCGTCACCACCCACACCCTGGAAACCCATATCTACCGGCTGCGTCAGAAGATCGAAAAAGACGCCGCCAATCCCGAGATCCTGGTGACGGAAGCCGGTGGCTACAAGCTGGTGCCGTGATACGTTTGGCCGGGCGATTCGCGTCAACTGGCCCGAATAGCGCGTCCCGATCACCGGTCCTTAAATGTCGATCGAAGATGATGTTGCCCTGCTCGAGCGTGTCCCGACATTGCGCCTGTTGGGGACAACCGCGCTGCGCATGCTGGCGATCGGCTCCGAACAGCGCGATTTTGCGCGCGGCGATGTGCTGTTCAATGCCGGGGACGATGCGGACGCGGGATATATCGTTCAGCGCGGTGCGTTCCGGATCGATGACGGCGCAGGCGCCGAGATCGTCGTCGGGCCCGGTGCACTAATCGGCGAGCTCGCATTGATCGCCGCGATGCGGCGGCCCTCCACCGCGACCGCGCTGGAACATTCCTCCGTGATCCGCGTCGCCCGCAGCCTGTTTCAGCGCGTGCTGGAAAGCGATCCGGCCGCGGCGCGCCGGCTGCGCGATGAACTCGCCAACCGCACCAGCCAGATCGCCAGCGATATTTTGATGGCCGGCGCGAAATTGAGTATTTAGCTAATCGTCTTCCCGGCGAAGGCCGGGACCCATACGCCGCGGCCTTGCGATTTAGCTAGCGCTGTAGATAGACGGCTTTCTAACAACGACCATCGGTGGTTATGGGTACCGGGCTTCGCCGGGACGACAACAGCTACACCTCCAGCGTCACCGTGACTGGCACGTGGTCGGACGGCCGCTCCCAGCTGCGGGCGTCGCGCGTGATCTTGAAATCGCTGACCGCCTCTTTGAGCGCGCGCGATACCCAGATGTGATCGAGCCTTCGGCCGCGATCGCCGACCGTCCAGTCGGCGGCGCGGTAACTCCACCAGGTGTAGACCTTCTCCGACAGCGCGATGCGTTCGCGCGCAACGTCGATCCATTCGCCATGCGCCTGCGCCGCGAGCAGTTTTTCACATTCGATCGGGGTGTGCGAGACGACTTTCAACAGTTGCTTGTGCGACCAGACGTCGTTTTCGTGCGGAGCGACGTTGAGGTCGCCGACCAGGATATGGCGGTCCTCGCCGCGTGGGTGCAGCGGCTCGCAGGCCTTCATCTCGTCGAGAAATCGAAGCTTGTGCTCGAATTTTTCGTTCAGCGCGGGATCGGGAATATCGCCGCCGGCCGGAACGTAGAAATTATGGACGACCAGCGGTTTTGTCAGCTGCGCTTTTTCGCCAAATGCCACCGAGATGTGGCGCGAATCGATCTTGTCGCAGAAGGTGCGGATGTCGGTGGTCTCGAACGGCAATTTCGAAATCACCGCGACGCCGTGATAGCCCTTCTGCCCGTTGAGCGCGATATGCTCATAGCCGAGACGCTTGAAGCGCTTGCGCGGAAACGCGTCGTCGATGCACTTTGTCTCCTGCAGGCACAATACGTCCGGCCGCACCGATTTGATGAATTTTGCGACGATATCGATGCGCAGCCGCACCGAGTTGATATTCCAGGTTGTCAGGGAAAGCCGCATCGGGAGGATGTATCAGGGCGAAGCCAAAAAGACACGACCCATCCTGAGCGGCTGTGAATATGTCTCCGACCTCATCCTGAGGTTCGTGCTCGTTAGCCCGGCGTAGGGTATTTGGTGAAGTCGATCTTGAACAGGCCGGGATCGAGTCTCTTGGAGGTATCGAGATTATACACCGCGACCGTGGTGTCATACCCTTGCGGGTCGGTCACCGTCCACTGCTTGAGCTGGCCATCCTTGGCGCCGATCATCACCATCATGCGGCTGGTGCCGACCAGTGCCTGCTTCTCCTCGATGGTGACGCTGATGAAGAGATCATCGGCGGTCACGCTGACGACATTGGTGTCCTTCAGGAGGTCGATGCGGTCGGACAATAGATAGCGCAGCGGCGTCTGCGACAGCGGGTAGATGTCCTGGGTCGCGAGCTTGCGGTCGCGCACCGCGACCGACGATCCGTCGGCGATGATGGCAATCGGGCTCGGATCATCATATTCGAAACGCACCTTGCCGGGCTTCTGGATGTAGAAATCGCCCTTGGTCCTGCTGCCGTCGGGTCCGACCTGAACGAAATTTCCGGCCAGCGTCTGCAGCGACGACAAATAGGCGCTGACCTTGGCGGCTTGTGCCTTTTGGTTGGCGTCGAAGCTCGAAAAAATACTGGCAGGAACATTCCTGCGCGGATCGGGAATCACCGGCTCCGGGGGGGTAGCCGACGTCGCGCCGGTCGTCATCGGGGCTTTCTGCGGGTCCGACGCGCTCATCTGGACGCTGCTGCGCGCTTTCGGCGCGGGTTTTGGCATAGGAACCGTCTGCGCCGAAGAAGACGTCACACCAGATAGCGCTGCGACGCCGACGATCGATGCCGCAATCAGCGACGCCAATCCGGTGCGCATGCACGTTGCGAATGGTTCGGCCATTTGACGTTTTGGATTTCTAGTCAACGCGAGGTCCTGCCCAGGCATTCGCCCATGTTATCGTGGTTTCGGCCAAAGGAGATATCGTTTTTCCGTGAAAATTTAGTGCCAATTCGCAAGGTCCCTTGGATCGGTCAGTTTGTCTCAAAAGCGGCTTTCTTCTTCTTCGACCAAAATCTCGCGCTTTCCGGCGTGGTTCGCCTGGCCGACGATTCCTTCCAGTTCCATCCGCTCCATCAGCGACGCCGCGCGGTTATATCCGATCTGCAGCCGGCGCTGGATGTAACTGGTCGAGGCCTTGCGGTCGCGCTTGACGATTGCGACTGCCTGCGCGAACAGGTCGCCGCCGCCATCGCCGCCCATGCCGGTCTGGTCGAACACCGCGCCGTCTTCGTCGGTCGGCTCCTCCGCAGTGACGGCTTCGAGATATTCCGGTTGTCCTTGCGTCTTGAGATGGCGCACCACCTTCTCGACCTCTTCGTCCGAGACGAAAGGTCCGTGCACGCGGCTGATGCGTCCGCCACCGGCCATATAGAGCATGTCGCCCTGTCCGAGCAGCTGCTCGGCGCCCATCTCGCCCAAAATGGTGCGGCTGTCGATCTTCGAGGTGACCTGAAACGAGATGCGGGTCGGAAAATTCGCCTTGATGGTGCCGGTGATGACGTCGACCGACGGCCGTTGCGTCGCGAGGATCACATGCAGGCCGGCGGCGCGCGCCATTTGCGCCAGCCGCTGCACCGCGCCTTCGATGTCCTTGCCGGCGACCATCATCAGGTCGGCCATCTCGTCGACGATGATGACGATATAGGGCAGCGGATCGAGATCGAGTTTTTCTTCCTCGTAGATCGCCTTGCCGGTTTCCTTGTCGAAGCCGGTATGAACCGTGCGTGTCAGCGCTTCGCCCTTGGATCGCGCCTCCACCAGGCGGGCATTGTAGCCGTCGATGTTCCGCACGCCGACCTTGGACATTTTCTTGTAGCGCTCTTCCATCTCGCGCACCGCCCATTTCAGCGCGACCACGGCCTTCTTCGGATCGGTCACGACCGGCGTCAGCAAATGCGGGATGCCGTCATAGACCGACAGTTCGAGCATCTTGGGATCGACCATGATCAGGCGGCATTGATCCGGCCGCAATCGATAGACCAGGCTCAGGATCATGGTGTTGATGGCGACCGACTTGCCGGAGCCGGTGGTGCCGGCGATCAACAGATGCGGCATCCGCGCCAGATCGACGATGATGGAATCGCCGCCGATGTTCTTGCCGAGGCAAAGCGGAAGTTTTGCCACGCTCTCGTTGCCGTCTTTCACCGAGAGCAATTCGCGCAAATAAACTTTTTCGCGATGCGCGTTCGGCAATTCGATGCCGATCGCGTTGCGGCCGGGGACCACGGCGACGCGCGCCGACAGCGCGCTCATCGACCGCGCGATATCGTCGGCAAGCCCGATGACGCGGGAGGATTTGATACCGGGCGCGGGCTCGAGCTCGTACAATGTCACCACCGGGCCGGGATGGGCCTTGACGATTTCGCCGCGGACGCCGAAATCTCCCAACACGCCTTCCAGCGCGCGCGAATTGTTATCGAGCTCCGACTTGCTGAGCGGCTGGCGATCCGACGCCTTTGGCGCGGTCAGCATCGACACCCCAGGCAGTTCGAACCGGTCGGAAGATTTTCGCGCGGGCGCCCGCGGTGCGGCCTTCTTGCGCGGGGCGCGCGCGGACGGGGCTTCGTCTTCGTCGTCGTCTTCTTCATCGAAATCTGCTTCGGTCTGCGGCGCCAACGCTAGCGCCGCGCGGCCGAGACTGGGCTCCTGACGCTCGAACGCGCCTGTGCGCGGCGCCGGCGCGCTTGCGACCAGCGAGCGGTAGGCCGTGGTCAATAACCACCCCAGCCGCGCCTTGGCGCTCATCAGGGCATGAAACGCCCATCCCAGCGAAACCGAGCCGCCGTCGTCTTCCTCTTCTTCCTCGAAGGGGGCCTCTTCGTCCTCGATCTCGCCCTCCTTGTCATCCTGCGCGCGTGAACCGATGCCGCCGGCGATCAGGAAGGTCGCCACCATGGCAACGAACAGGATGGTCCCGAGCAGCAGCCGATAGATAAAGCCGGGCGGACCGAACACCACCGCGGGCGCGCGCACCAGCGCGTCACCGACGACGCCGCCGAGCCCGGTCGGCAGTGGCCAGGCGCCGCCATGCGGCCAGCAGCTGGCAAAACCAGCCGATATCACCGAGCAGAGGATCCAGCATCCGAGCCGCAGCGCCTCGCGGTCGAAGCTGCGATGGGTCAGCATGCGCCAGCCCCACACTGCGACGGGGAGGATCAGCATGATCGCGCCGAGACCCAAAATCTGCATCAAAAGATCGGCGCCGATCGCGCCGGGATAGCCGACGATGTTGCGGATGGCGCGCGAGGTGGCGTGGCTCAGGCTCGGATCCTGCACCGACCATGTCATCAGCGCCGCTGCGACCACGCCGGACAGCGCGATCAGGCCAAGCCCCGCGAGCTCGCGCACGCGCCGCACCAAGACTTCGCGGATCGCCGTCGGCAAATGGCCGACCAGGGGAATGACACGTTCGATCGCCGGCATGCTCAAAAGGCCTTTGCGATTAATCGAGAATTTCGACGAGACGATGCAACGCCTCGGCTGTTGTTTCGCTGTCCGCTACCAGCGCGAGCCGGATATAGCCCGCGCCCGGATTGGAGCCGTCGGGTTGCTGCCGCGCCAGGTAGCTTCCGGGCACCACGCGCACGCCGCCTTCCTTGTAGAGCTTTAGCGTCGCGGCTTCGTCGCCGCCGCGCCCGGATACGTCGAGCCAGACGCAGAAGCCTCCGGCCGGCCTGACATAGCCGTAGCGGTTGCCGAGGATCTGATCGGCGAGATCGAATTTCATTCGATAGAGCCTGCGGTTCTCCTCGACATGCGCCTCGTCGCCATAGGCGGCGATCGCGACATGTTGCAGCGGCACCGGCACCTGAGGTGCTGCGACATTGCGCAATTCGTGAAACAGGCCGAGGAATTTCTTGTCGCCGGCGGCAAAGCCGACGCGCATGCCCGGCAGGTTCGAACGTTTTGAGAGTGACTGGAACGCGACGACGTTCTTGAAATCGGGTCCGGCGCATTCCAGCATGCTGCCGGGCGCCTCCTTGGTATAGATTTCCGAATAGCATTCGTCGCTGAGAATCATGAAGCCGAAACGATCGGCGAGTCTCTTCAGATGGCTGAAATATTCTTTCGAGGCCACCGCGCCTTGCGGGTTTGCCGGCGAGGCGATGTAGATCGCAACGGTTCGCGCCAGAGTCGCTTCGTCGAGCGCATCGAGGTCCGGCAAAAATCCGTTGGCGAGCGTGGTCGGCAGGTAAATCTGCTCGCAGCCCGCGGCACGCGCGCCGGCGCCATAGGCCGGGTAGAATGGATTGGGCATCAGGATCGCGGGCCGGCCCGCCCGTTCGCCGACATAACGGGCGGCGGCGAGGCCAGCGAAAAACAGGCCCTCGCGGCTGCCGTTCAAGACCAGGATCTCGCTCTCCGGATCGACCGCGCGTGGCAGGGCGAATCGGGTGGAAAGCCAGCTTGCGGCGGCGCGCCGGAACGGCTCGATACCTTTTGCAATCGGATAGCGGCCGAACTCGGCGACGTGCTTTGCCAGCACCGGCCCGACAAAATCGGGTATGGGATGCTGCGGTTCACCTAATGATAGCGCAATCAATGGCTTACCCGGCTGGTAGGGGGCCAATAGCTCGGTCAGCCGCGCGAATGGCGAGCGCTCGCCTGCTTCGGTGCCAGCGCCCTGCGGCGCGCGGGATGGAGCGGTCATAGCCATACGTTAAAGCGCCAGCCCTGTTGGGCGGCCGATCGCACGCGCAGACCGGCCGGAAATGGGATCAAACCACCATAGATACGGCGAGGTTAAGACGCGATTAACCATCGGCGAGACTGGACAAATTGCGCGGTATTACCATATTACGGTGAGGTATTACTTCCGGAGGCTGCAATGGCAACCACAGTGACGAGCAAGGGCCAGGTGACGATACCGAAGCCAGTCCGAGATCATTTGGGGATCGGCCCTGGCAGCCGGGTTACCTTCCGACGCGCACCCGACGGTAGCATTATCATCGAGAAGGCTGACGGAACGCGGCAGCCGAGCCGTTTCGCCGAGTTGGTCGGCGTTGCGGGTCCGGGTCCTTCTACTGATGAGATCATGGCGATGACGCGTGGCGAGTAACCCGTGACGCTGGTGGACTCGAATATCTTACTCGATATCTTCACCAGGACGCCAAATTGGTGGGAGTGGGCAGTGATGCAATTGGAGGAGGCTGTCATACGTGGCCCGCTCCTCATCAACGATGTGATATATGCTGAGACGTCTGTCCGCTTTCACAGCATCGATGATTTCGACGTGGCGTTAGCCAAGGCCGGCGTTGCCGTTGCACCAATGCCACGTTTGGCGCTGTTTCTCGCTGGTAAGGCCTTTGCGCGATACCGAGGCTCCGGAGGCATTCGCACTGGAGTATTGCCTGACTTTTTCATCGGGGCTCATGCTGAAGTTGAGCGACTGCCATTGTTGACGCGCGATGCGCGTCGCTATCGCAATTATTTTCCGAAAGCCACGTTGATCGTGCCGGAGAGCGAGGCGTAAGCGATATTTCCACGGCTCCTCAGCCGACCCAATGCGGAATATCGCGCATCTTATCTAATCGCTTCGGTCGCTGTTAACCCCGGTGCGAACGATGGACCGCAATTTAGCAATTCGCAATCGGTGCCAATGCTATGGCCTGAGATCAAACGGGGCGGATCGTGGCCATTCAAATCAACACTCACGGCGACGTGCTGCGCCACACAGCCAGGCGCTGCGGGCTGTCCGCCGGTCTGACCATTGTCATGACCCTGACCACCCTGCTGTTGATTCTGGGCACGGATTTCGACGCGACCGTCCGGGTTGGTTATGTCATCGGCTTCAGCCTGTGCGTGGCGACCGCGATCTCGTCCATGCTCTCCGGCGCGCTCAGCTATCGATCGGCGCTGGTGATGCGGGAGTTGACGTTGACGCGCATCGAGCTGGCGCGCATTTCGCAAACCGATCAGCTGACCGGACTGCTCAACCGCCGCGGCTTCGATGAGGCCGCTGTTCCGGCGCTCAGCGCGGCCCGCGATGCCGGCGTCAGCGCGGTGATCTTCATGTGCGACATCGATCATTTCAAATCCATCAACGACAGATTTGGCCATGAAGCCGGCGACAAGGTGCTGGTCGGGATGGCCGAGGTGCTGCGCCGGTTCGCGCGGAAAGACGGGGTATTGGTCGCGCGCTATGGCGGCGAGGAATTCGCGGCACTGATGATCGGCATTTCCAGCGACCAGGCCGAGCAATATGCCGAGGAAATCCGCAAGGCCTGCGCGGCAAAGGAAATCCTGATCGGTGAAGCCTCCGAGCGCGTGACCATCAGCATCGGCTTCACGGTCAGCCGCGGCGACGTGGATCTCGCCAAAATGATGCGGATCGCCGACCAGGCGCTTTACACCGCAAAACGCCGCGGCCGCGACCGCGTGGTGCAGGCCGACAGGCGATCGCTCGAAATCGCGTGAGGGCTGTGAGCCCTACTTGCGCTGCGGCAATCGCTCGAACGCTGGCAAACCTTCCGGGATCATATGGAACGGCTGTTTGTCGACGGTGTAGATCGCCATCTTCGGACCTTCGAACAGCGTGGGATCGTCGAGCGTGCCGACTTTCAGAACCACCGCGGGAACAACCTGCGGCCGCGTTACCATATGCGTGCCGCATTCGGCGCAGAATTCGCGCGTGACCGGTCGCTCCAGATCGCTGCGGGCGAATTTCTTCGGGCTGCCCTTTGTATATTTGAAGCCATCGAGCGGCATCAGCACAAACATGTTGGGAGCGCCGCCCGAAATATATTGGCATTCGCGGCAATGGCACTGCGCCTTCATCATCGGCTCGCCCTCGGCCACATAACGCACGCTGCCGCAATAGCACCCGCCTTCGAGTTTCACGGTGTTTCCCCTCTTGTTGTCGCCGCGCATTCGACGCCAGCGAAGCCGCTTTGGCAATCTTTTTGAACCCGTAGCCCGGACGGAGCGAAGCGAACTCCGGGATTTTCTCAGCACGGATGGAGCCCCGGATTGTGCGGAGCCTGTCATCGGGCGCGCGTTCGCGCGACCCGTTGGCTCCATCGGGGCTACCGATTACGGTGCTATTTTCTGCCCGAGGGGCAAATCAGCAAAAACCTGTCCAGTCCCCTTAGCAAAAATATTCCTGTTTTGTTCTTACGCCAATCAGTTCACTAATTACCCCGTCTCGTCCCACTCGAGGGGCGTATCGCGATCGTCACGGGCGCGGGATGGGATGCGGTGGACGCGGACGGTGCCATTGACGGCACTGAGGCGGACGGCGAAGTCGTGTGGTCCTGACACCCCGACGCTGGTGTCAAGTTGGCGGAGACATCTCCGCTGATGACGGTGGCAAACAAGCCCGGTCACCGGAGAGCACGAAGGAAACCGTTAAAACCATTGTGTGCGGGAATGCCGGGTTGTTTCCGGTGGACTCGTGGTGACTAACGCGCGTGTTTACTACACACCACGCGCGGCTGCGGGTGCATCGGCACCCGGCATTCCCCACGCCCTCACGGGCGGAAGTTTCTCGCATCACTCGGACGCATCGCGCCGCGAGATTGCGGACGCATGTTGAACATGCCCCGACACCGTCGTCCCGGCCTTGAGCCGGGACCCATACGCCGCGGCGGTAGTTTTGGGAGAGGCCGTTCGCCGGCTTTCGCGCAACAACACAGGCCTGTGGTTATGGGTCCCGGCTCAAGGCCGGGACGACGAGGTTGGCTGTTTGAAAATTGAATCCGCAAAAAAAGAAAGGGGCTCCAACTTGCGCTGGAGCCCCTCAACGGTCAGGGCATTGCCGGGTATGTGCCTTGACCGTAGTTCTGGGAACGATCTCTGTGAAAAGATCGCGCCCCGGGAGAACTCACATATTGTAGGCGCGTTCGGTGTGCTCGGTGATGTCGAGGCCTTCGCGTTCGGTCTCGACATTGGCGCGCAGGCCGACGATGACGTCGACGACCTTGTAGAGGATCGCAGAGCCGATGCCCGACCATACCAGCGTGGTGCAGACGCCCCAGATTTGGGAGATCATCTGCGCAGTGAAGTCGTAGTCGGCGATCTTGCCGGTGGTGTAGTCCATGATGCCGGAGCCACCGAGCGCCGGATTCACCAGAATGCCGGTGCCGAGCGCGCCGATGATGCCGCCGATGCAGTGGACGCCGAACACGTCGAGCGAGTCGTCATAGCCGAGCGCGTTCTTCACCACGGTGACGAAGAACAGGCAGACCACGCCGACCACGAGACCGAGCACGATCGCGCCCATCGGACCGGAGTAGCCGGCCGCCGGCGTGACCGCCACCAGTCCCGCGACCGCGCCCGAAATCGCGCCGAGCACGGAAGGATGGCCCTTGATGATCCACTCTGCGAACATCCACGACAGCGCCGCCGCCGCAGTCGCGACGAAGGAGTTGGTCATGGCGAGCGCAGCACCGCCATTGGCTTCGAGGTTCGATCCGGCGTTGAAGCCGAACCAGCCGACCCAGAGCAGCGAGGCGCCGATCATCGACATGGTCAGCGAATGCGGAGCCATCAGGTCCTTGCCGTAGCCGGTCCGCTTGCCGACCAGCAACGCGCCGACGAGGCCCGCGATGCCGGAGTTGATGTGCACCACGGTGCCGCCTGCGAAGTCGATCGCACCCTTCTTGAAGACCCAGCCGGCGTCGGCATTCACTTCATCGAGTTTGGCCTGCGCCGCAGTCTTCGCCGCCGCATCACCCGCTGCAGCAAGAG
>Ga0209328_10000064_pt1 | contig 18769 bp, 15 predicted proteins | sample JacPinW_OM3H0_M1_FD_187954 | JGI IMG/M metagenome (GOLD analysis project Ga0209328, IMG submission 187954) | Forest soil microbial communities from Algoma, Ontario, Canada - Jack Pine, Ontario site 1_JW_OM3H0_M1 (SPAdes) (version 2) | ecosystem: Environmental > Terrestrial > Soil > Boreal... | reverse complement strand
CATCGCATCGCGCACCGTGTCCGGTTGCTCGCAGATTTCCTTGAGCATGTAGTGCGGGTAATCGCCCTTCTTGATGTCTTCGGCGCTGAATTCGACTTTGCTGACCGCGTGCTCTCCGACCGCGCCGTCGATTGAGCTGATCTCAAATTTGTCACGCTCGACCGCGACCAGATCGAAATCGTTCAGGTAAACCGCGTCGCGGGTGTGGGCGACGATTGCGCTCACGTCGCTGGCGAGGAAATTCTCGTCTTTGCCAACACCGAGCACGAGCGGGCTGCCGCGCCGCGCGCCGACAAGAAAATTCGGAATATCGGCGTGAACAACGGCGATGCCGTAGGTGCCGATGACCTGTTTCAACGCTGTCCGGGTTGCATTGACCAGACGCGCTTTGGAGTCCTTTCCGTCGAGCTGCTGATACATGCGCCCGATCAAATGGGCCAAGACTTCGGTGTCGGTATCCGAACGAAAATTCGTGTCGCCGTCCTGGATGAGCTGTTCTTTGAGCGCCTGATAATTTTCAATCACTCCGTTGTGAACGAGCGCAATTTTGCCGGTGGCATCGAAATGTGGATGCGCGTTCTCGTCGTTGACTTTTCCGTGGGTGGCCCAACGAGTGTGGCTGATTCCGTAATGTCCCGACGCCGGTTTTTGGGAGATGAGTTTCGCCAGTGACGCAATTCGGCCAGCGCATTTGCGGGTCTCGACCTGATCGCCATTCACGATCGCAACCCCGGCGGAGTCGTAGCCGCGATATTCAAGACGGCGCAAGCCATCGAGCAAAATGGGCGCGGCTTGCGAGCGTCCTACGTAGCCAACGATTCCGCACATATTTCGGGTAAAGATTAACTTGGAGGCGAGACGGTAGCAACGAACGAGGACTTGAGCAAAAAGGTTGCCCTTGTAGCTAGACACTGAGTTATTGAGGACGTGCAAACGCAAAAGCCCGGCGCGCGTGATTCGGTTTCGACGGTATCCACGCCTTTACTTCCGCCCGGCACCACTCAACGCACGTTGGCCATCATCATGGGCGGCGGCGCCGGGACGCGTCTGTTTCCGTTAACGAAGGACCGATCCAAGCCGGCGGTGCCGCTCGGAGGAAAATATCGCATCGTCGATATTCCGATCAGCAACTGTCTGAACTCGGGTTTGCGCTCGATCTACGTGCTGACGCAGTTCAACAGCATGTCGCTGCATCGACATATTCAGGCGAGCTACAAGTTCGACAATTTCTCGCGCAGCTTCATCGACATCCTGGCTGCGCAGCAAACTCCGGAAGGTTCGCTATGGTATCAGGGAACAGCGGACGCAGTGCGGCAAAACATGCGCTACTTTCTCGAGCGGCCGTTCGACTATTTCCTCATCCTCAGCGGCGACCAGCTTTACCGGATGGATTTTCGCACGCTCCTCCATCAACACATTCAAACCGGAGCTGAGATCACGCTCGCCACCAAACCGGTTACGCGCGAGCGGGTGACGGAGTTCGGAATCATGCAATGCGGAGTCGACCGCCGGATTTCGCGCTTCGTCGAAAAACCCAAGGACGAAAATTTACTCCGCGGCATGGAAATGAACGCCGAGCTTGCCGCGGCGACCAATTCGCCGCCGGACACGGAACTGTATCAGGCCTCGATGGGTATTTATTTGTTCAACCGCGAAATCCTGGTGCGTTGTCTCGATAACAATCTGGTCGATTTCGGCCGGGACGTTATTCCGCATTCGATCAAGGACCGAAATGTAAGCGCATTCATTTTCAACGGTTATTGGGAAGACATCGGGACGATTCGCGCATTTTACGAGGCCAATCTCGATCTGACTGACATCCTGCCGGGGTACAGCTTCTTCGAAGCCGACACACCGATCTATACGCATCCGCGCTTTTTGCCCGGCAGCAAAGTCAACGGCGCTACATTGCGGCAGGCTCTGATCTCAGACGGCTGTATCATTTCCGACGCGCACATCGAGCGAAGCGTAATCGGGATTCGCAGCATCATCGAAAGCGGCGCCACGATTCGGAACAGCGTCATCATGGGCGCCGATTACTTCGAGGAAGATCGACAATCAGACGGCGACGTGCCGTCAATCGGCATTGGACGCAATTGCGTGATCGACCGCGCCATCATCGACAAGAACGCGCGCATCGCTGACGGAGCCGTGATTACCCCAGAAGGAAAATTGCAGAACCTGGACGCGGACAATTATTTCATTCGCGACGGGATTGTCGTTGTTCCAAAAAATGCCGTCATTCCAGCCGGCGTTTGGATTTGATCACGCGCTTAGCGGTGATCGGTCATGTTAGCGAACTGACCGCCGGTTTCCCATTTCTCCTGTTTGTTCCAAGGCATTTGCGATTCCGGTTTCGCATCCGGATCGTTAACTAAGGCGACGTGCTCTTTTTGAGTGGCGCAGGAAACGAGCATGGTTCCCGCCGCCAATAACAAAACAGCTGCAATCTTTCTTTCCTGCTTACGAATTTGAGCCAGCATAAATGACAATGTCTCCCGGTTGCACCTGGACGCCACGTGCCAGGGTGCTGGTAATGATATCGCCGATGGCGGTGGCCGGTTCAACTGAAGAAATGCGGATTTTTCCAATGTAGGTCCCATCTCGCACGATGAGCATTTCGGAATGCGCCTCCACGCCGTCGCGGCCGCCAAGATTTAGCACCACGAAATTATAAGCCTGATTGACGGCGAGGATGGTTCCCCGAACGCCGACCTTGCCGCGCGCCATTGCCCGCCGCTTTTTCTCGTCCTCCAGCTGCGAGGATTTCCCCTTCACGGCCTGCATTTTTTCGGACAGAAGACTTTTTTCACGCTCGGCGCTGTCCAGCTGCTGCCGCGCATCGTCTAGCTGTGCCTGCAATTCGATGGTGGACGGCGCTCCTGGGTTGGCCGAGGCGGGCTCTTTTTGTTCGATCTGATTTTGCAACGCTGCAATCTCGCTGTCCTTATCCTGAAGTTTGGCTTCGAGTTGCTTCTTCTCGTTTAGGATTTGGGCGAGCTGTTCCTCCGAGCTAACCATTTTCCCGTCACGCTCCGCCAGTTTTGCCTGGGCTGCGGACACGGCGGACTCGCGGGCCTTCAGTTCATTTTCCTTTTTGACACGGGATTGCTCGGAGCTTTCGCGCGCATTTACGGCCTCGGCTGCGGTTACGCGAAGAGTTTTCACCTTTGAGAGATTGAGCGCACTAAAAAGCGCGGCGAGCGCGAGGAACAGAATGGAACCCCCGATCAATCTTTTCGGGGTCGGCGCAAAGGTATTGGCTAGGGAGAGCACGAACCAATTGTTTAATTAATGAGCGGCAGAAAATGCAATCCTGGATTTCGTGATTGTTGCGCCCTCCGCCGTCCCAGCCTATAACACAGGCGTGGGCCAACAGCATCGTGTTCGAGGGAAACGCAAACGTCGCAAGGCGTATTTGAAGCGAAGGAGAGCAGCCATTCGTTCGAAAAGGGCGGAATCCCCACGCGCGCGCGGCAAAAAAGAAGCCGCGTCCGCTCAGTAAGATCGACACTTCCGCGCTCACTTGGCGTGCTCGTGGGGCGAGAGCTACAGTCTCGGGTGCGTGCGCGTTACCTCATTGTTGACGGTCACAGCGTCATTTTTGCCTGGCCCGAATTCCGCAAACTTCATGGCCGCCGGCCATCGCTGGCGCGCGAGGCCTTGCTCAAGGAACTGCGTCACTATCAAGATTGGAGCGGAAAGAAGGTCGTCACTGTTTTTGACGGCCAGGGCTCGCGCGTGAGTGAAACGCGCGCTCCGCATGATGTTCAAGTCTTTTACGCACGTCGCGGCCAATCTGCGGACGCGATCATCGAGCGGCTGGCTTGCAAATATGCCCCGCGATTCGATGTCACGGTTGCGACGTCAGATTTGTTGGAAATGGAAACGGTGAATGCCTGCGGCGCAGCGTGTGTTTCGCCTGAGGGTTTGCGCGAACTTCTCGAATCGGCGCGAAGGAGCTAATCAAGCTGCTGCGCCGGCGAGCACGGGTTGTTGGCCGTTCGAAGTAACGCGTTTCCGTTGCTGACAAGTAGCGAGGACGCGGGCAAGAACGCAGTAAAGTTGTTCGATCGGAAGGTTTTTGCTCACGTAACCGTTTGCGCCCGCGTGCAAAGCCGCGTGCATTTGTTCCTCATCGTAGCCAACGCCCGTAAAAACGACGATCGGAAGTGCCGGATTCGTTTCACGCATGAACGAGATGAGCGAGATGCCATCCACCTTCGGCATTTTGAGATCGACAATCGCGACTTCGCAGTCGTGCTCTGAGAGCCAGGAAGCGGTTTCAAACCCGTCGGTCAGGGCATGGCAAGTGTGCCCACGCTGGCGAAGATAGGTGACGAGGAATTTCGCGATGCCGGGGTCGTCATCAATGATGAGGAACTGGGAATATTCACGTTTCGGCGATCTCATTTCGTTATAATTTCTATAACGACTAAAGCATCTCCCTTGCCACGCCCGCTCTTCCCCGGCATTTCTCGCCCAGACTCTTTACTGCCCAATTAATTTACAACCCAAGCTTTTTTTCAATCGCTTTGATCCGGTCGAACAGCTTCCCAAGTCGGTGGATCCAGGCAATTTGTCGCTTGGCTTCCGCCAATGGCACTGCGGGAGAGCCGAACCACGCCCCGCCGGGGAGATCTTTGGAAATACCGCTTTGAGCGGCAATGACTGTGTCGTCCTCGATTGTTAGATGCCCGATAACGCCGACCTGACCAGCCATCTTCACATTTTCGCCAATTCGCGTGCTGCCGGATATCCCAGTTTGGGCTGCGATGATCGAATTTTTTCCAACAATGACGTTGTGCGCGATTTGCACAAGGTTGTCGATCTTAGCCCCTTCCTGAATCCAGGTTCGGCCGAACCGTGCGCGATCTATCGTTGTGTTCGCGCCGATCTCCACGTCGTCGTCAATCTGAACAATTCCGATTTGCGGAATTTTCTTGTGCTTGCCTTCAACAAATTCGAATCCGAAACCATCGGCCCCGATGACCGCGCCGCCATGAACGATGACGCGCGCGCCGATGCGTGTTCGTTCGCGAATGATGACGTTCGGGTAAATTAAACACGATGGGCCGATCACGGTCTCATGGCCGACGTAACTGCCAGCGCCAATGACTGTGTTGTCTCCGATCGCCACCTTGGCTTCGATCACGGCGTGAGGTTGAATCGAGATACCGCGCCCGATTTTTGCGCTCGGATTAACAACTGCCGTGGGATGGATTCCACGCGCGAACTGAACAGGCTTCGGCGCGAGCTTCAGAACAACTTGTTCGAATGCCTTCGAAGGATTGGCCACACGGATCTGCGCCGCTGCAGTTTGCTCTGAAAAATCGAGAGGAACAAAAATCGCCGAAGCGCGCGTTTTGCGCAGTCGCGCAAGGTAGCGCGGATCGCCATAAAATGTGACTTCGCCGGGTACCGCTTCCGAAAGTGATGCTGCGCCATTAATTTTTTGAGATGGGTCGCCGCCTCGCAACTCTCCTCCGGAGATGGCCGCGAGGTCCTGAAGCGTGAACGTCACGTTTTCCTTCTAAATTGTAGAGGCGCTTGTGCCAAGCGCCTACTGGCACGCTCTGTGAGTTGGCAATAGTCGGCTTAAGTATTCGATGCGTCGAAAATGCTCTGAATGGATTTATCTAGCACGGCATTGAACTCAGCGTCAGATTGCTGGGCCGTCAGCCCTTCAACTAGCGCACGGGAAAAGCTGGCGACCACGCCATGCTGTTTGTGCAGACGATTGTTTGCTTCTTCTCGCGAATAGCCGCCGGACAGGGCAACCACCCTCACAACCTTGGGATGTTTGACAAAGTCGGCGTAAAAGTCGTCCTGTTCCGGCAGCGTAAGCTTGAGCATGACGAACTGACCAGCTGGCAATTCGTTGAGCTTTTCGAGGATGGCTGCTTTGAGTAACTGCTCCGCTCTTGCCTTTTCCGGGCAGCGAATATCAATTTCCGGCTCTAGTATCGGCACGAAATCCGCGGAGATAATCTGCTGACCGATTTCGAACTGCTGGAGCACAATGTCATTGATGCCTGCTTCGTCCGCTTGTTTGATCACTGAGCGCATCTTGGTTCCGAAGATACGGTTCGCCCTGGCTTTCTCGAGGAGCGCGCCCAACGTTGGCATGGGCTTCATCAACTGAACGCCGTCTTTCTCAGCGGCAACGCCTTTATCCACTTTTAGAAATGGTACGACCCGTTTCACGTTCCAAAGATAGCCCGCGGTGGGTTGCCCTTCGATTTCCCTGACCATCGTGTTCTCGAACAGAATGGCACCGATAATCCGCTCCCCTTTAAAAGCGGGGCTGGTCATGATACGGGTCCGCATCTGATGCACGATGATGAACATCTCTTCATCGCTGGACCACATATTCTCTTGAATTCCATAAAGACGCAGGGCTTTCGGAGTGCTGCCGCCGCTTTGATCCAGCGCCGCAACAAAACCCGGACTGGTCTTAATTTTTTGCAATTGTTCTTCGCTAACGGCGATAGATTTCATGATGTCTCCTTCAATTGCCGGTGGTAATTAGTTTTGATCACGTTATTCGTGCCGCCCCGACGGCGAACTTCTTGTAAGCTAATTGGTACGCTGTCGGGTGGTAACGATCATAACACGAGAAGAAGTTCGGTGATTCGCCGAAGCCTCAAATCGCGAGGCGCAAATCGCAACTCGAAATTTCGTTAATCGGTTGCCGCGCGGGTTGCCGGTAGCACGACGCTGACCTGCGTCCCTTTGGACGTCGAATCGACTTCGACTCGACCGTGATGATCGAACACTGTGCGTTTGACGATTGGAAGGCCGAGGCCCATCCCGCGCGGCTTGGTCGTGCAGAAGGGCGAGAAAATCTTTTCCTTTATCTCAGGGTCGATGCCTCGGCCATTGTCTCGCACCGTGACAACGACGCCGGACGGTTGCCGGCCTTCCCGGATGGGTTTCGCCGAAAGGGTGATCCGCGGTTTGTTGCGATCGACGCTGGCTTCGGCCGCGTTGGCGACCAGATGCGCGAAAGCTTCGGCCAGCGCCTTCTCGTCTCCGAGAACTCGAGGAAGGTCGTTAGACAGTGAAGTCTCGACCTCGAGTTTGCCGTTAATCCCAAACCGCGACTGCGCGATTTCCAAACCTTTTTTCACCGGCGCTCGAACGTCGATTGACTTCAACACGAGCTCGGGCGGGTGCGCGAAGTTATTGATTTGGCTGATGATTTTATCGAGTCGATCAATTTCCTGGACCACGATCTGATTGAACTCTTTACGAAAATCGGCGTCGTCGAAGCGCTCGGGCAGAAGTTGAGCGAAAGTTTTGATGGCCACCAGCGGATTGCGGATCTCGTGAGACATGCTGGCGGCCAGATCGGTCCAAAATGCGGCTCGATCGACCAGGGCCTGTTTCTCGCGCAATGTTTCTTGCGCGGTGAGATCGTTGATCACGGCGACTGCGCCGAGGGACGCTCCATCGTCGGAAAGCCGCCGCGCCTCTACCGAAAGCGACCGCCGCGTGTTATTGTCGATCCAATTTTGCGGTGGCGGCGATGTTTTCGTTTCCAGCACTTCCCGAAGCAAACTCGCCAGTTTGCTGCCGACTCTTTCCACCGGCTTGTTCAGCGTGTCGGCACTGGAAAGGCCGAGGATTTTTTCCGCTCGTGGATTAAACCAGCGAATAGTTGCGTCGGTGTCGATGGCCACGATGCCGGGGGGAATCGATTTCAGGAGAGTCTCGGCGAGCGTCTTTTGCATGGCCGCTTCAGCATAGAGAAAAGCGTTCTCGAGGATCGTCGACACATGCTCGCCCAGCATCGTTAGCTCTTCGAGTTCCCGGTCATCGAAAAACTGTCCGGTCACATGAAGCCCGACAAAAATCCAGCCAATAACATTCCCACCCGCGTGCAGCGGAACGATCGCTTCGGCCCCGAACATGTCGAGGGCCCGGCGCATCATGGCGCGCTGCCGCTGGTCCCGCATTTGAACAAGATGGATCCGTGAAATCAAATGGGCATTTAGCTCGAACCACCGCACGAGCGCATCCCGTTCGCTAAATTCTAGTTGATCGGTTTCAGGCAAGCAGCGCAAACCAGCGAGAAGACGATATGGATCGCCTTTTCGGGTTCGCACAAAAAGGCCCACCCGGCTGACGCCGGCAGCATCAGCTACGGCTTCGACTATCGACTCGACAAGCGCGTCCATTTTATCCAAACGACGCATGACGCGTGGGAACCGCAGCAGCGGCAACGTCCGGTTAGCGTCGCGAGCCGGCCGCTGAGATTCACTTTTTGGGAAATGCTCTCCACTCATTGTCGATGTTTCGCGAAAGTCACGGTTCTCTTGCAGAATTCTTTGATAATCGAAAGCGCGTTCGACCAGCGCTTGAAAACGTCGCCGTTCCAGGCCGAGTTCTTCCGCCGCATAAATTCCGAATTCTTCTGCTTCGCGTAGCGGTTCGGATTTTGCAACACCGAGCGCGATGATCAGGACATCCGGCTGCTCGTTGCGGATCTGGTGGAGCAATTCTCGGGATTCCTTTGCCCGCAAGTCCATCATTAAGACCGCCGGGCCGGTTTGCTGAAGAACCGGCTCGAGCCGACCGGGGTCGGCCACATGACGAACTTGCGAGAGCGCGCGCAAAAAGGCGCGCGTCCTGCGAACCAAATCGGCGTCTTGAGTGTATAGAACCGAGACCGGAGTGGGACTCATGCAGCGGCCACCTTGCTATCGAACCGCACTAACGGCAGCAAAATATGGAAGACCGTTCCCTTCTGCAGCTCGCTCTCAACTTCGATTTGGCCCCCATGTTCCTGAATGATTCCGTGAACCACCGATAAACCCAGCCCTGTGCCGTAATCTTTGGTCGTAAAAAATGGATCAAACACGTGTGCGAGATCTTCGGGCCTGATTCCCTCTCCGGTGTCGCGGATGCTGATCAGCAACGCCTCGAGCACCTGGCCATTGCCATTGCTTTCGCCATTGCCATATGCGCGTGGATTCACCCAGTGCTCGCCCGTTTTGATTTCGGTTGTGACTGACAATTCGCCCCGAGTTTTCATCGCGTCCATCGCGTTAAGGAAAAAGTTTAGGAAAACTTGCTCCAACTGGTCCGCATCACCATGAATAGTATCGACCTCCGCCTGCCAGGAGCGCTGTAATTTAATGTCTTTTTGGTAGAGGCGATGACCGACCAGCGTCAGCGCTTTCTCCAGGACTTCGTGCGCGTGCAGCGGCTTCAGAATCGGTTTCGCCGGACGGGCGAAACGAAGCAACTGATTCACTAGCGAGTCAATTCGGTCGATTTCGTGTCCGATTAAATTGGAGAAGGTGTCGCGAAAGTCGGAGTCCTGGTAACGTTCGGGCAACAGCTGGGCGAAAGTCTTGAGTGATACCAGCGGGTTCTTGATTTCGTGCGCCATGCCGGCGGAAAGCGTGCCGAGGCTCGCCAGGCGGTCGCTGCGGCGGACCTGGTGTTCGAGCCGTTTGATTGCAGTGACGTCGGTCAACACCATTAGCGCGCCAAGTACTTGTCGATCTTGTCCGTGGAAAATCGACGTGCTGGCGCGGATGATTACATCCGCGCTGTCGAAATGCAGGCTTAACTCGCAATCTTGCTGACTCTCGCCGGTTCGCAGAGTTGCAGCCAGCGGCTCCGCCAATTCCATTGGCAACACATCGAGCTGACGGTCGAGCATCACTTCCGAGTTCAATCCAGTGATTTGCCCGGCTTCATTATTGAAGACAGTGATGCGGCCGTCCGTGCCGGCCGCGATTACACCACTAGTCAGATTTTGGAGCAGAGTTTCGTTATAAACCTTTGCGTTCTGCACTTCAGTGAACAACTCGGCATTTTCAATCGCAACCGCCAGTTGTCCGCACAAAACCTGAAGTGCGCCTTGCTCGGCTGGGCCGTAAATTCTGCCGGATTTTCGCGCACCGAGCAGCAAGACGCCGGCGAGGTGGTCGCGTGCAAAAATTCCCATCGCCAGCGCGATTTGCAGTGAATCCAACTGTCGCATCACACGCTGCAGTTGGGCAGTCTGTCGAGCGCGATGGAGTTCATCGAGCACGATCGGTTCACGGCTTGATTCCAACTGAGCGATCGTCGCCTGGTCGCCAAGCATTTCTAAAAATTGACGTGAGCCCGGCTCGACCGCTGGATAGCGCTGTGAAAATCCGTGCTTGTCACGCATGAGAATGAAAACCCGATCAGTACCGACCGCTTCGGCCACGGTGTTGGCAAACCGATCCAGCAGATCGCGCAAGGTCGTTACCGACGCCAGGATTTTGGCCGCCTTGCTTACGGTTGCCCGAAAGTCGAGTTGATGGGATCCAATGAAGAGCCGCTCCGCTAGACGCTGGGACAGGCCGCGCGCCGGCGCCATCGCAAATGCGATCGCCACCGCTGCCGTTACATGTGCGATGGTATGGGAGTCGGCCAGGGACGAGTGTAAGGCAGCCACCGCTAACCACCAGACCAAAGCATACAGGGCGAGAAGATAAGCGCAGAGCAGGGTGTAGGAAATAACTCGCCGCAGAAAAAGGCTAACGTCCATGATCTTTCGGGTGGCAATGCCGTAGGCAATCACCAAGCTGAAAACGATCATCCGAAATGGGGCAAATCGGATTGCAACTGATGGTCCCAGAACCCGATCCAACAACAACGCTAGGACCAGGGCGAAGATCATTGCCCCGATGCCTCCGATCAAAACGAAACTGAGTTCAGCACGTTCGCCACCAGTTATTCTCCTGAGGTCACGAACGTAACTGACGATAAGAATTACAAAAGCGATGAAGATATAGGCCGCATAAATGTAATCCGCTCCTTTGGCGTAGAGTGGATTAGGAGCACCTAAACCAGGTGCCGGCGGCATTACTGCACTCTTCAGGAACAGTTTCGTTTCACAAAAAATGCTGGCAGCCAGCGTCACAATAAGCCAAAGCCGAGATCGGGACAGTATGAGGCGCCAATTCTGCATTTTTTGCCCAATGGAGAGGCGGAGAAGATTCAAAACCGCCACATAAAGCAGACCCGCGACTGACGCTTGCCGGATCGCAAATTCGGCGACGCCAGAGCTCTTGGCAGTGAATGCAAAGTATAAACTAGCCAGCCATGATCCGATCACGATTGAGAGGAGAAGAAAACACTGGTTGGATGTTCGCTTCCGATTGGCTAGAAAGACTGCGAACCCCAAAGCCAGTTGGACGACAATCGCAATTACTGTTGGCGTGGTAGCGCTACTCATTAATATGAAACGCGATTGACGACCATGGTGCTGGCGCTTCCTCCGAGGCCTCGAACGTTAATTAAAGCACACTGAACTTCGGACTTTCGGGGCCTGTTCGGTACGAAATCCAAGTCGCAGTTTGGATCTGCGAATTCATAGTTCGCCGTCGGAACGATTACCTTATCGCGAATTGTTAGGGCGCAAGCAGCCAGTTGTAGGGGTCCTCCCGCCGCCAAAGCGTTACCAGTTACAGCTTTGATGGAGCTGACTGGAACCGAGTATGCACCCTGACCAAAGACGCGCTTGATAACTCCCACTTCGACGGCATCGAGTACCGGATGTCCTGGACCGTACGCGGAGATGTAGTCAATGTCGTCAATTGTGCGTCCGGCGTTGGCTAACGCCATCCTCATTGAGTCCTCCAGACCAGATCCGGGCACTGTTGGATCTCGGTCTCGTTGTTTACTGTATCCGGTAATTTCGACGTACGGCCGCGCGCCACGCGCTTGAGCCGCCTCCAGATTTTCCAGTACGAACATACCTGCTCCTTCCGAGATCACGCCTGAGTCGCGCTCCAAGTCGAAGGGCCGGCTCGCTTTGTCCGGCTCGTCGTTCCGGTAGGAGCTGAGATCGGCTGCGGCAAAGCTCGCCATCGCTATCGGAGTAATTGGCGCGTCGCTGCCACCGGCAATCGCGATTTCGGCTTGGCCGGATCGAATCATCGCCGCTGCGTCAGCAACCGCATCCAATCCCGAAGGGCATGCTGACGAAACCGTCGTCGCGTGCGCCGAAGCCCCGACGCGGTCTGCAACAACATTGGCAGGGCCTTGTGGGAGCGATGCGGCGCATGTGGTTGGCAAAACGCGATTAGCATGTTTGTCACGAACTGCTTCAAGAGCGCGTTCGAGCACGTCCATCGAATTCATGCTTACGCCGATGATGACCGGAACCGGCCCCGGCAGTTCGAGATTATCAGGATCAAGCCCCGCATCCTCCAACGCCATCATGGATGCGGCATACGCAAGTTGAGTATGCCTCGCCATGCGTTTTGGTTTGAATTCCGGCTCGATGTAATCCAGCGGGTCGAAATTTTTCACTTCGCCTGCAATCCGGCTCTTGAGTTCACTGGCATCGAAAAGGGTGATCGGCCCGACTCCACTCTGGCCGGCGAGAAGTGATTCCCAAAACGCCTCCAAGCCTGTTCCGTTAGGAGCGAGGATACCCATTCCGGTAATGACGACGCGATATCGGTTCATCATTTTTGGCCCCGGTCGGCAGAACACTGAGCCCTGAAGAAAATTCTGGTGTGTCCCGCCGCGGAGTCTGGGGAGCTGGCGGTTAACTGACTGTCGATCTTATCAACCACGAAGCAATCACCCGGCATTCTAAACGCTACATTGAGTCCAGTCATTATATTTTTTGCGCCCAACGATCCGCACTTGTTCGCAGAAGCGCAGAAACTTATTCACAAGTTGCACCTTGCGTGCCAGCGATTTCTACTTAAACGTTCGCCCGGCGAAGCTAGATGAATTCGCGCAGCTTTTTTTTGTGTTTCCGTCCTGTCTGCGGCATGCCCCTAGCTTCACTTGCCGCTGACGCACTATGACCGCCGGAACCGATCTCCCCCAGATTCTTGTTATCGATGATGAAATCGGACCGCGCGAAAGCTTGCGCATGCTCCTGAAGCCAAATTATCAGGTCCACACTGCCGACTGCGTCGAAGCCGGCATCAAAATGCTCAAAGAGAAGCAGCCCGATACGATCGTCATGGACATTCGAATGCCCGGAGTCAGCGGAATCGAAGGGCTGCGTCAGATTCGCGAGATTGATCCACACCTCTCTGTCATCATGCTCACTGGTTTTGGTGCACTCGATACTGCCAAAGAGGCGCTTCGGCTTGGGGCTAACGATTACATCAGCAAGCCGTTCGACGCCCACGAAATGCAACAGGTCATCGATCGCAGTGTTGAACGAACCCGAATTCATCGGGCCAGCGAACAAGCGGCCGGCGAGATCAAAGAGCTAAACAACCGTTTGCTCCAGCAACTAGCGCAGAAGGAACGATTGGCCGCACTAGGTCAAGCTTCGGCGGAATTTGTGCACGATCTCGGAAATCCTCTCACTATCGTCTGGGGTTATGTGCAATTGCTGGCCCGGCGCCTGGATAAATCCGAAGAGGGCGAAGATGCCGGTTCGGTCAAAGAACTGAAAATTATCGAGCAGCATGTCCGCACCTGTCGCGAATTGCTCACCATGTGGCAGGGCTACGGCAACGTGGAGGCTTCGCCGCCAAAACCAATCTCGGTTTCGGCCATGGTTCGCGAAATTCTCAAGGGCGTCACTTCAGTCGGCGAGCAAAACGGCATCGCCTTTAAAGTGTCGATTTGTGAAGATCCGTGCGTGTTGCTGGGCGACGCGTTGCAGCTCAATCGAGCGATTCAAAACGTGATCCTCAACGCCATCCAGGCCTGCTCTGGCAAAAAAGGAATTGTCACCGTCACCTGCACCCAGAAAGATTTTTATGTCGATCTTCGAATCGAAGACACCGGTGCAGGCATTCAGCCTTCGCAGATAAACAGAATCTTCGATCCCTATTTCACGACCAAGCAGGCCCAAAGCGGCACCGGGTTGGGGCTCTACATCACGAAAAAAGTCATCGAAGATCACAGCGGTTCGATCAAAGTGGAGAGCACGCCCGGCGTCGGCACCGTCTTTACCATTCGTCTGCCGTTGCAGAATAGTTAATTCTGTCGGTGGATCGCGACCTCCGGGCAGGATGTTAATTTTGGCGGCGGCGCCGTATTATTTCTACTAACGCGCTCCGAGATCGCGTTCCACCTGTGATCTGCCGTAGCGGACGGCGAGAGATCAGTGCGTGCCACAGTTTCACCCCCGAAATAATCAGGGCTCGCGAAAACTTTCGGAGTTGTCAGCCTGCTCGCCTTTGGTTTTGCTGAGCGCGTGCCCTACAGCGTTGCGCCAATTTTTCTGATCCGCTTGGCCGGCGTTCCTTTCGACGTCGTTCAACAGCTAGCTACTCCAGAAACAAGCGCAGCCGCTCGCCAATTGCTGATCAAACGGTCAGAATTTGAAAAGGCAAAGTCGAACGTAGAGCAGCTCCTTGGCAGTCGCCGGCACAATCTTTCTCAGGAACAATTCCGCGCCTGGCGGAAAACGATTCGTGCCAGAGCGATGCCGCCGCCGAATGATCCGCCGTTTGGGGTTTTCGCTGATTGCCAGGCATCCGCCGCGGAGCTGGCGAAAGCTGAGGCGCAGATGCACGACTGCCTTCATCATCAGCTGGACATTTCTCGCCAGCGATTGATGGAATCGGCGCGCAGAGTTTTGCCGCGTTATCTTGTTTTTGCCGGCGGCGGCGTTCGTGAGCTGATGGAGAAACGCGGTGCACAGGGCGGCGACTCTTCGCCTCGAACAAAAAAACTCCGTGCCCGCGAGCGCCATCTGCTTTTGTATTTGCAGCGCGTCGCGGCGAAAAACGATACCTTGAGCGAGTTCGGTCCCGGCAGTTGGGGGAAAGTCGACAATGTGCGCGGAATCAAGTTGAATCCCGAACCAGGGGTCGCGAAGCGTGAGGTCTTTCTCGAACGCTGGACCGCACACGTCGCGGCGGCCGCGATTAATGCCGATCCGGAAGCGAAGGCGCACATGGAAGTTCCAGCACTCGAGCAGTACGCGTTCGAAGTTCTATCTGACGATGTAGCGAAATGGCCATCGACTCCGGCGCGCGATAAATGGTTGTCGATCTTGCAACCCATTGCTGAGTTGCCAAAAGAATTCGCGGCCAACGATTCAATCGCATCTCGGATCGATATTATGGACGAAGCCAATCGGCGGCTTGCCGAGCTCGGTGGTTCACGCGAGTCGACCCGCTTTCTTTACGCCGCTACCAATCCAATCGGCGAAGAATGCCTGCGCGAAAGCAATTTTGAGATCGGCCAGAATTTGATCGACGAAGTTGCAACGGAAGCCGCCCCCTGGATCGATCTTTGGCGCGACAACTATGCGTTCGTCGCCCACCGAATCGCGGCCGGTTTGCGTGGCATTTTGGAAAAGATGAACAGCGACGCCGTGGAATTACCCTCTTTTTTAAGCGCCTGCGAAGATGCGAATCTTCCTCTGACCGGCGCGGGAATGGTTGGTCTAGCGCACATGGCCTTTCGAGAAGTCAAAGCGCTGTTTCGAAAGCGAATGGAAGCGCACGCGGACAAGGAAGAGCACCAGCTGACGGTCGACGATTGCCGATTCGTTAGGCAAAATTTCGAATACGTGAAGTTTGACGAGTACACTTACCCTTCGGCTGACTTGCAGTTGGCCGCGGCGTCAACGGACGCAGTCGCGCACGGTGATTATCAATGGATTCTGGCCGAGCTGCATCCGCCGGTAGCCTTGTTGCACCACGGCTTTTACTGGGGCTGCCCGGACAAGCCTTCCTTGTCTCAAGAGCTGGCCAGCACTTTGTTCGGCAAACCGAATTTTCACTACGGCTTTTTCGCCGCCGATTTTACGGCGACAACCACGGTTCGTTTCTTCGATGCCTTACCGAGTCTAACTTGGTTTGTCGCGCCGCAGCGTGGAAATTCAGCGTGGCAAACCGTCCGTCCGGCTGAGGCGGAGGTTTATGTCGATCCAAACGGCGACGTTTGCCTTCGGAGGATCGGCGATCGACAGCATCTGGGGTCGTTTGCTCGCAACTGGATTATTCCACTCGGATTTCATCCCTTTTCTTTTTCGTGCGGCAAACACACGCCGCGATTGCGTTGCGGGAAAGTCGTCATGCAACGCCAAATGTGGACGATTGCGCTAGATGAAATCGGGAAAGGCGATTTCACCGGCATCTCGCGCGATCTCGTTCTCGCGGTAGAACGTTTGCGCGCAGCGCGAAGTCTCCCGCGTTTCGTTTACATCCGACCGACCGAACAAGCTCTCCGCCGCAGCGGCGCCGAAGGCCGCGATAAAGACACCAAGCCGGTTTTTGTGGATCTCGAGAGCTATTTGTTTCTCGAAATTTTTCACCGGTGGCTGACCAAGGCCGGCGAGTTGGAAGTCACCGAAATGTTGCCGACGCCGGAGCAGCTGCTTTGGCAGGAAGCGGACGGCCGTCGAACCTTCGAGTTGCGCACCTTAATTGTCCCTCGCCGATGAAGATCGTCGCCATCGCCAATCAAAAGGGGGGAGTCGGCAAAACGACGACCGCCGTGAATCTCGGTGTCGCGCTCGCTGAAAAGAAATTGCGCGTGCTCCTGATCGATCTCGACCCTCAAGCAAACGCGACCAGCGCGCTCGGGATGCAGGAAGTGGAAGCCGAAAGCATCTATGAATCGTTGCTTGGTGGCGGGTCCATCGCCGGCAGGATTTTGCCGACACGCATAGACAACATGTTTATCATTCCTGCCGATCTCGAGCTGGCCGGCGCGGAGGTCGAAATTGCTCGAATGTCGGACCATCTCACGCGTCTCGCGACCACGTTGTCGACCTTTCGCTCGGACGAAACGTTTGATCTCGTGCTTTTGGATTGCCCGCCTTCGTTGGGCATTCTCATGACCAACGCGCTCGCTGCCGCCGACGAGATCCTGACGCCGATTCAATGCGAATACTTCGCGCTCGAAGGCTTGGTGAAAATCGTGCGCGTTGTCGAACAGGTGCGCGATTCCGGCGCGAACGATCATATCGAGATTGGCGGAATCGTCATGACGATGTTCGACAGCCGGACAAACCTGAGCGAGCAAGTCGTGAACGAAGTTCGACAACATTTCGGCGAACGCGTCTACCGAACTGTCATTCCGCGAACAGTACGTTTAAGCGAAGCGCCGAGCTTCGGAAAATCGATTCTCGAATACGATTCAAGCGGCGCCGGCGCTACGGCTTATCGCGCCCTCGCCCGCGAGTTCATTAGACGGCATAGATTGTTTGCCAGCGCTCCCGGCTCATTGCAAAGACCTGTGTCGGAAATCCTCTGAAGATTGCCATAGCTCCTAATAGAGTAGAGACGAATTAGAGACGAATCGCGTGCGAGTTGCGATTCATAGAGGAAGATGGTGACGAAAAGGGATGATGAGTACGCGCGGCCGGCCACGCCGCCGAATTCATTCAGTTTGTCGTCCGTGCGCGAAGCGGCGCAGCACTGCACAGCCTGTCATCTGTATAGGCGCGCGACCCAAACCGTTTTTGGCGAAGGCCCAAAGGCTGCGCCGATCATGCTGGTGGGCGAGCAACCCGGTGATTACGAAGATATCGAGGGTAGGCCATTCGTCGGCCCGGCCGGAAAAATTATGGATCGCGCGCTCGAAGAAGCCGGGATCGATCGGAAAGGGGTTTATGTCACCAACGCGGTGAAACATTTTAAGTGGGAACCGCGCGGCAAACGTCGGATTCATAAAAAACCGAACTCGCACGAAATCGCTGCTTGCCGGCCATGGTTGGAAGCCGAGCTGCGAATCGTTAGGCCGAAGTTGGTTGTGGCGCTCGGGTCCACCGCTGGCCAAACGATCTTTGGTCCGTCATTTCGTGTGCTGCGCGAGAGGGGCAAGGTCCTTTCTTCGAAGTTAGCGCCTAAAGTCCTCGCCACCGTTCATCCTTCATCGCTTCTGAGGCAGCCGGACGAGGAATCGCGCCACCGCGAATATAAGAACTTCGTGGCGGACCTGCGCGTGGCCGGCAAAGCCGCGGGCGCCGATTAGACAATTGCGATCTTACGGACTCGGGGTTGCCGAGGAACTCGGTGATGTCGACGGCGTTGACTTGGCCGCCGGACTCGCGCTTATCTTTTCCGTTGGTCCGAGCTTGACCAGTTTTGCTTCCAAACTGCCGTCGGCGTCTTTCCAATAAGCGCCGCTGACCTCCTGGTTGTCGACTATGTCTGTGAACGTCGCGCTGCCTGCGCCTTTTGTGATCACAGTTTTGTCCGTCACTTTGAAAACGCGCGTCGCCTCCTTGCCGGAAATTGTGAATGTTTTGTTCTTTTGATCGACCGCCGAAACCATTCCGTGAAACGGAAATGGACGCGGATTCTGTTTACTCGATGAAGTAGTCGGCGCTGCGGATGCACTCGCGATTGGCGAAGCCGAAGTGGAAAGCCCGGCGCTTCTCGGCATGGTTTGGGCGGAGACTGAAACACAAAAGGTGACGCTGATGGTGGCAACGAGAGAAGTCTTCGTTTTCATAGGATTAGGGACTGGCTGAATGGAGAATCAGTTACCTAGATTTGCCAAGCCAAATATGTAGGTCAACGGATTACAGGTGTTTCTTAGGAAAAGTAGCCTTCGCTCTATTCCTCGACGCGAGGGAAGACTGGAGGTAAGGGGATTATCCAAAGCTGCGCTTTGGCTCCAGCTTGTGAGCTTCGCTTTTAACCGATGCGCTCCGCCCCACCGGTCGAACAAGATTCTCAGCTCGTCTTCAGTTGAAGAATTTCGCTGAGGCGAAATTCCTGGAGGTAAGGGGATTCGAACCCCTGACCTTCTCATTGCGAACGAGACGCTCTACCAGCTGAGCTATACCCCCGAAGTCTTTCGACTGCCGCCGTTTAACGTGCAGAATTTG
>Ga0209328_10000063_pt1 | contig 18778 bp, 19 predicted proteins | sample JacPinW_OM3H0_M1_FD_187954 | JGI IMG/M metagenome (GOLD analysis project Ga0209328, IMG submission 187954) | Forest soil microbial communities from Algoma, Ontario, Canada - Jack Pine, Ontario site 1_JW_OM3H0_M1 (SPAdes) (version 2) | ecosystem: Environmental > Terrestrial > Soil > Boreal... | reverse complement strand
TTCGACGTCCTCGCTTACGCCTTTGATGCTCTCTTCCACTACGTGATTACCAGAGGTGGCGCCGACAATATCCAGCACCTCCAAAATTGGTACGCCGCTGCGGATAAGCTGGGCAAAGGTGCGCGCGAAACGCGACATGCAAATCTTGTGCACGAGCGGGCCGAACACCGGCAGTTTCAATTTCCAGCGGTCGGACAATTGTTTGCCGCGTTTGGAACGGAGAAAGGTTCGGATTCCGAAAATCATCGAACCGATTCCGAGCACCAGAAAATACCACTCACCGCGGACAAAATCGCTGACGTCGATCAGGAACTGGGTCGGCGCAGGCAGCTTCGCGCCGAAATCTTTGAAGATCTCGCCGAAGATCGGGACCACGCGGACGATCAAGAACGTAGTGATCGCAAATGCGATGCAAACCACGATGACCGGATATGTCATTGCCGATTTGACCTTCTTGCGCAAACGCGCGCTGGCTTCGAGAAATCCGGCGAGGCGCTCCAAAATTTCCGCAAGCAAACCGCCACTTTCGCCGGCTTTCACCATGCTGACGAAGAGTCGATTGAAAACGCGCGGATGTTTCGCGATCGATTCGTGAAATGTTTCTCCGCCTTGCACGTGCGTGGTTACGTCGCTGACGACATGGCGCAGACTGCGTTGGCGTTTGGGATCGCACTGCTCGTAAAGCGCGGTCAATCCTTGGACCAACGAAATGCCGGCCTCGATCATGGTCGCGAGCTGACGCGTGAATAGGACCAGATCGGTCTCTTTGACCGTCCAGGTTTTCTTGCGGGAGCGGCCGGCGACAGCTTTCTTTTGGAGCGACAAAACCATCAGGCCGCGGCTCATCAGGCTGGTGACGGCGTTCTCTTCGTTGAGGGCGTCTTGGATGCCGGAGACGATGCGGCCGGAGGCGTCTCGAGCTTGGTAGGCAAAGGTGATCATTTTATAATTTCTATAATCAATCAAGCACCTATAATGCCACTGCTTGCTCGCCCCCACTTTTTCGGCCACTCTCCCACCGTGCCTCCGCCTGATTTTCATGAGCTTTCGCCCGGGCTTTGGGTCTGGGAAAGCTACGATTCCTCCGTAAAAGCTGACCTGTTCTCCAGTGCGATCCTGACAAGCGCCGGCATCTATATTGTCGATCCAATTGTGCTAGCCGATGCCAATCTGCGGCAGCTTTCTGACGAGGCGATGATAACGGGAATTATCGTTACGAATGCCAATCATCCACGCGCCAGTTCGGCGTACTCCGACCGTTTTTCAGCCCCAATCTTGGCAGACGCTCACAGCTTTCCCGATTTGAAACCGGCGCGATTCACTGAAGCGAGAGACGCTAGTGGGATCGGCGGCGAATTGGAGGTGGTAGAAATCGAAGGAGCCGTCGCTGGCGAAATCGCGCTTTATCATGCGTCGAACGGTGGAACGCTGATCGTCGGCGATGCATTGATTAATTTTGAGCCCCACGGCTTCAGTTTCCTGCCGCGAAAATATTGCCTGGACGAAAAACAAATGCGGAGTTCCCTGCACCGGCTCCTCGCGCGACCGGCCGAGCGCATGCTTTTCGCCCACGGCCTGCCGATTCTTTCAGGGGCGAGCGCGCGTTTGCGGCGGCTGTTGGATGTCGACCACTAATTTCGCGATGCCTTTGCAAGATCGACATCTTCAGATCGAGGCACGGTCCGGTAACGCGTTCGGCCGTTTTCTCCGGTTGATCCGCTTTTCGCACACAATTTTTGCGTTGCCGTTTGCTCTCGGCGCGCTCGTTGTGGCGGCCAACGGCTGGCCATCAGTTCGAACATTGCTTCTGGTGCTCGTGTGCATGGTCTGTGCCCGCACCGCCGCGATGCTTTTCAATCGCTTCGTCGATTGGTCGCTTGATCAACGGAACCCGCGCACAGCATCGCGGCATTTGCTCCTGCCGAAATCGGTTGTGCTCGTCGCCTTGATCGTCAGTTCGGCCGCTTTTCTCGCCGCTGCCAGTGCGATCAATCGGCTCACGTTTGTGCTCTCGCCGCTCGCGCTCGCGATCGTTTTCTTTTATTCGCTGACCAAACGTTTCACTGCTGCGACCCACTTTTTTCTTGGGTTGGCGCTCGCTATCTCTCCGATCGGCGCGTGGATCGCTCAACGAGGAGATGTCGATCTTGCGCCGTTTGTTTTGGCGATCGGAGTCATCTGCTGGGTCGCCGGCTTCGATCTGATTTATGCGACCCAGGATTTTGAATTCGACCGGCGCGAGGGAATTCGCTCGTTGGTCGTAACGATGGGAATCTCGCGCGGTCTTCGGCTCGCGCAGTTGCTCCACCTGTTGCTGTTGATTGCGTTCGTCGGGTTCGGCATTATCGCGAAACTCGGAGCAATTTATTTCTGCGCGATGCTGTTGATCGCAGGCGCGCTGATCTACGAACATCGCATGGCGCGATCACTTGACGTGAGCGGCATTAATCGCGCGTTTTTTCAGAGCAACGCCTTTGTCAGCGCCGTCTTTTTGATCGCCGTTTGCCTGGACCGGCTGGTCTAGGAAGTTACATCGCGTTCAACTGCGCGACGCGTTGCGCGTGGCGGCCACCTTCAAACGGCGTTTCCAGCCAAACCCGCACAATTTTCAATGCGAGATCCTCGGGAATCATGCGTTGGCCGATTGAAAGCACATTCGCGTCGTTATGCTGGCGTGAAAGACGCGCGGTCTCCTCGTTCCAGCAAAGCGCGCAACGCACGCCGCGCACTTTGTTCGCGGCCATCGCTTCACCGTTGCCGGATCCACCGAAGACGATGCCCCGCTCGCATTCACCGCGGGCAACCGCTTCCGCCGCCGGCCGAATGAAGAGGGGATAATCAACCGGGTCCTCATTAAAAGTACCGCAATCTTTCATTTCGTGACCGAGCGAAATGAGAAGTTCTTTAACTTTCTCCTTATAACGAAAACCGGCGTGATCACTCCCGAGTGAAATCTTCATTTCCAGTCTACTTTGCTACTGAAGGCTAACTATCGTTGTCGAGCACAACCGAATCTGTCATGTCGAGCGAAGTCGAGACATCTCTTACTGTTTCTGGGCTGATTGAAGTAAGTTGAGAGAAATATCCAGAGATTCCTCTGCTCCGGTCGGAATGACAAAAATGTTAGCCTCCGTGCAACTTCGCGAGCTGGCTCCAGATCTCGCGTTCACGCTCCGACAGTTTTTTTGGAATATTTATCTGCACGACGACGTAGAGATCGCCGCGTTTTCCGGAAATGCTCGGCAGGCCGTGTTCGCGCAATCGAAATCGCTGACCGCCCTGCGTCCCGGGCGGGATCTTCAAACGGGCGCTGCCTTCCAGCGTCGGCACTTTCAGTTCCGTACCGAGCGCAGCTTGCCATGGCGCGATCTTTACTTCGTGAATGAGATCGCTGCCTTCGACTGAGAAGTCGGGGTGTTTCGCCAGGCGCACCCGCAGAAAAAGGTCGCCACTTTTTCCGCCGCGGGCACCGGATTCGCCCTGACCGGCGAGGCGGATTCGCTGCCCTTCATGAACGCCGCGCGGAATTTTAACCTGATAATTTTCGACTTTGTTTGAGCCGGCGCGACGCAACGAAACCGTGCGTGTCGATCCGCGCAGCGCTTCTTCAAGCGTGACCAAAATGTCGGCTTCGACATCCGCTCCGCGCTCTGCGGTTGCTTCGCGTCCGCCGAATCCACCGAATGCCGAGCGGCCGCGGCCGCCGCCGAAAAAAGCTTCGAAAAAATCGCTGAACCCAGTCCCACCGAATTCAAATTGCACGCCGCCGCCACCGTCACCACCCCATTGATAAAATCCTCCACCGGGCTGACCGCCCCACTGCGGCGGCGGTTGGAATCCGCCCGGTTGGTTCCAGTCGGCGCCGAGTTGATCGTATTTCTTGCGCTTCTCCGGGTCGCTCAGGACTTCGTAGGCTTCATTGATCTGCTTAAATTTTTCTTCGGCGGCTTTTTTGTCCTTGGCGACGTCAGGATGATATTTCCGCGCCAATTTCCGAAACGCGCTTCGGATCTCATCGTCCGTCGCCGTTTTGGAAACGCCGAGTGTTTCGTAATAATCTCTGAACTGCACCGCCATCGAGCCTCAACCTTGTGCCGCCGATCAATTCGCGCAACCTTCTCGGTAATGCGCGAGCTCGGAAAATTCCTCGTCATGATCGGCGCGGTCGTCGTCATGCTCGGTGCGATCTTGTGGAGCGGGTTTGCTCCTCAATGGCTGGGGCACCTGCCGGGCGACATTCGGATTGAGCGCGAACACTCCGCGTTTTATTTCCCAATCGTCACCTGCATTATAATCAGCATCGTCTTGAGCTTACTCTTTTCGATTTTTCGGCGCTGATGGTCGCGTCCGCGAAACAAGTCGTTCTAGATCGACATGTTGCCCGGCTGGTTCGATGCCGGCGTTGCCCGCGAATGAGATCGACGCCGGTGTCCGGTGGCGCGGTCGTCAGCGACGTGATGTTGATCGGACAAGCACCCGGTCCGCGCGAGCCCACTTTGAAACGCCCATTCGCCCACACGGCTGGGCAAACACTCTTTCGCTGGTTCGAGCAATTTTGCGGAATAGACGAAGCCGCCGTTAGATCGACAATTTATTTCGCGGCCGTTTGTCGCTGTTTTCCCGGCAAATCTCCCGGCGGGACCGATCGCGTGCCGGCGCCGGATGAGATTCGAAATTGCTCGTCCTGGATGAACGAGGAAATCAAAATCTTGAAGCCGCGTCTCATAATTCCAGCCGGCCGGTTGGCGATCGCGCAATTCATCGAGTGCACGAAATTGGAGCAGGTCATCGGCCGCAAATTTCGCGCGCGTCGCGCCGGACACATCTTCGATCTGATTCCGCTGCCGCATCCCTCCGGGGCTTCGCCGTGGCACAAAATTCCGCCGGGAAAACAGTTATTAGCGAAAGCGATGCGCCAAATCGCGCGTCATCCCGCGATTATCGATCTTCGCAAAGGCGGGCGCGATTGACCCCAATCGCTCGCTCGCCTTAGTACGAACGCAAGATGGAGACTCTAACCCGCGCTGAAATTCCCGAGTCCGATAAGTGGGACCTGGCGCAGCTCTTCGCTGATGTTGGCAAATGGCAGGAAGATTTTGCCTGGGTTCAAAACAGTTATCCGCGAATCAAGGAGTGGAAGGGGAAGGTCGGCCAGTCGGCCAAGAATCTCGCTGAGTGTTTGGAATTCGAGAAGGAACTCGATGTTAAACTGGAACGGCTTTATCACTTCGCTTCACTTCAGCTCGCGGAGGACAGCGCGAATACGAAGTACCTCGCGCGCGTCGGCCAGATTCAAAACTTGCTGACGAAGATCGGCGAGGCGTTCGCGTTCGTCGTTCCGGAAATTCAAGCGATCGACGACCAGACTCTTGCGAAGTTTATTGCTGATCCAGCGCTGGCCGATTGGCGGATCAAACTCCACAAAATTCGCCGACTGAAGCCACACGTGCTTTCCGAGCCGGAGGAACGCATTCTCGCCCTCGGCGCCGCCGCGCTCAGCGGTTACGACGACACATTTTCGCAACTGACAGACGTCGACATGAAGTTTGGTGTGCTTGTCGATGACACCGGCCGCGAAAAACCGCTTACTCAAAGTTCGTTCAGCTCTTTCTTGGTGAAACGCGATCCCGGACTCCGCAAACGCGCGTTTGAGCAGTTCTATGTCGAATTCCAGGACCACCAATACACGCTCGCCAGTTCGCTGGCGTATTCGGTGAAAGCGGATGTTTTTCGCGCGCGCGCGAGAAATTATTCATCTGCCCTCGACGCAGCGTTGTTCCCCGACGATGTGCCGGCTTCGGTTTATGAAGGTTTGATCAAACCGGTTCGCGCAAATTTGGCGCCGCTCTTTCGCTATTTCGATTTGCGGCGACGAGTGCTCGGTTTGAAGGAACTTCATCACTACGACACCTACGTCCCGATGGTGGCCGAGATTGAGACGCATATTTCGTTCGACGAAGCGGTCGAGCGTGTGGTTACGGCGTTACAGCCGCTCGGAAAGGAATATGTCGAGGTTTTGGAAAGCGGTTTGCGCGGCCGCTGGTGCGATCGTTATGAAACAAAAGGCAAACGCAGCGGCGCGTTCTCATCCGGAAGTTACGGCGCGCCGCCTTACATCTTGATGAATTACAAGGAAGATGTGTTCGCCGACGTTTACACGCTCGCGCACGAAGCCGGCCATTCCATGCACACCTGGTTCTCGCAAAAAGCGCAAAAGTATCAGGATTACGATTACCCGATTTTCCTCGCCGAAGTGGCATCGACCTTCAATGAAGAATTGCTCACGCATCATCTGCTCGAGCAAACGCACGATCCGAAAATGCGCGCTTACATCATTAATCGGCAGATCGACGACATTCGCGGCACGCTGTTCCGGCAAACGATGTTCGCCGAGTTCGAAAAGGTCATTCACGAAATTGAGGAATACGGCGACGCGCTGACCCTGGACACTTTCAAGTCTGAGTACCATAAATTGCTCACCGGTTATTTCGCGGAAAATTTCGTGCTCGATCCTCAGCTGGATTTGGAATGTCTGCGCATTCCGCATTTTTATGGGGCCTTTTACGTTTACAAATACGCCACCGGAATTTCCGCAGCGGTGGCGCTTTCGGAAAAGGTTTTGCGAGGCGAAGCGGGCGCGGTAGACGCGTATCTTGGTTTCTTGAAATCTGGCGGTTCAAAATTTCCGTTGGAAACGTTGAAAACAGCGGGCGTCGACATGACCACCTCCGCGCCGATTGAAAGCACGTTGCGACTGTTCGAAGGACGCCTGGGCGAACTGGAAGCTCTTCTTCTGTAACCGTTAACCGCCGCCCACCGGAGGCCCTACCGCCTTTGGCAAGCTCTTTGCTTAGAACCATGTGTGGACTTCGAATGGCGATTACGGGCCGCGGCCGGCTATGCCGAATTGGGCATGAACCGCGAGTCGATTGCCGAGTTAAATGCCATCGACACACCGTCGCAAATCCGCCCGGAGGTCCTGCAATTGCGTCTTCACCACCTGATGCGTGAGAAGAAATGGGCGCGCGCTTTGACAGTCAGCCGCAAACTTTGCCGGGTGGCGCCACACTGCAGCGCTGGGTATCTTCATGCTGGGTTCTGTTTGCATGAACTAGGGAAGACTCTCCAAGCTAAGAAGCTTCTCCTGAAAGGGCCGGTCGCACTCCTGCGAGAGCCAATTTATTACTACAACATGGGTTGCTACGATGCGCTTCTCGGCAATCCGAAGTCAGCCCAGGTCCATTTGCTCACCAGTTTCAAAATGGATCCGTCATTTCGCGAGATCGCGAAGAAGGATCCCGATCTGAAGGCGGTCCAGGAACTGATCTAATCCGAGAGACGCGCTCCGTCGCGCCCGAAGAAAATGTGGACGCCACAGAGGTCGTCCCTCCATGTTGCAGCAAATGCAACTTAATGCGGACGAACTGCGCGCGCGCCTCGAACCGCTGTTTCAAGGGAACTTCGAGAAGTTCGGCGAGCTCGGCGCGGCGGTTTCCGTTTGGCAAAACGGAAAGGAGTTGCTCGAGCTTCACGGCGGATTTCGGGACGCCCGCCGCGAACGAGCTTGGACAGACGAAACGCTCGTTCTGATTTGGTCGGCAACGAAAGGGCTCGGCAGCGCTTGTCTGTTGCATGTCTTGCAGGAACACAAGATCGACATCGAGCGACGGGTAGGGGAATTCTGGCCGGAGTTCGCGCAAGCCGGGAAAGAAAAAATCACCCTCGCGCAATTGCTGTCGCATCAAGCGGGATTGGCCGCGTTCGATCGAAATGTGGACGTGCTCGATTACGCAACGGTTATTGATGCTCTCGAGAAACAAAAACCAAACTGGCCTCCAGGGACCGCGCACGGCTATCACGCACGGACGTTCGGGTTTCTCATCGACGAACTCGTCAGGCGAATCGCCGGAGTCACTTTGAGCGAATATTGGCGGAAAACCTTTGCCGAGCCGCTTGGTCTCGATCTTTGGATCGGTCTGCCAGAAAAGGAAAATGCACGTGTTGCGACGATGTATGCGGCCCGAGCGGGCAAACCGCCGGGGCTTAAAAAAGGCCTGTCCGGCTCGGACCAGTTTTATCGCGATCTGACCAAGCCGGGAACTCTTGCGCGCAAAGTTTTCAATTCACCGGCCGGACTTCACGCCATCAGCGCGATGAACAAACCCGAAATCCGAGCGGAGCCGATCGTTTCGTTCGGCGGAATCGGCAGTGGCAATTCGCTCGCGAAGTTTTACGCAATGCTGGCCAACACTGGGCGAATGGACGACCGACAATTTTTTTCGGAAAAGACGATAAACTGGATGACTACGACGCTGACGGACGGAGCTGACCGCGTTTTTCAAATTCCGACTGCCTTCTCGGCCGGCTTCATGAAGGATTCAGAAAAATCAGCGCGACGAATTTTTGGAAAATCGACCTCGTCATTCGGGCATCCCGGCGCCGGTGGCAGCCACGCTTTCGCGGATCCTGAAAACTGGATCAGCTTCGCCTACGTCATGAATCAGATGGAGCAATCGGTTTTGCCTAACGAAAAATCGTTGCGTCTGGTAGACGCGATTTACCGGAACAAGCCATAGTCGGCCACATCCGGCGCGAGTGCTTAACGCGCGCGCGTCCTGCCGGCTATTCCCCGATAATTGTGGCTGACACTTTCCGCCGATGAGCGTCGCGGCGATGCTCAAAGAGAAACAGGCCCTGCCACGTACCGAGCTCCATTTTGCCATCGACAATAGGCACGCTTTCGTTCGTGCGCGTCAGCACCATGCGAATATGCGAAGGCATATCGTCCGGGCCCTCATCATCGTGCTCGTAATCCGCGTCTTCCGGAACCAACTGTTCGAAAAACCGCTCGACATCGCGGCGCGCTGCCGGGGCCGCGTTTTCCATCATGGTCAGGCTGCAACTCGTGTGCTGAACGAAAATCGTCACGACACCATTTCGGACACCCGATTTGTCGATCTTGTCCTGCACCTGATCGGTGATTTCGTACGTGCCCTTGCCGTTTGTGCGGACCTCGAATTTTTCCTGCTGCACGCGCATCATAAAAAAAAATAGCATTTAGCCTGGAATAGTCGCGCGTTGATCTTTGCGCGAAGCGATGCCCTAATAAGTCTGGTGCAAGGCGATCTTGAGCGCGTTTTGTTTGACGAGCCCACCATTCATCGGCGGCTTGATGAAATCGCCGCGCAAATCTCGAACGATTATCGCGACCGCGAATTGACCGTGATCGCGGTCTTGAACGGAAGCCTCGTTTTTATGGCGGATTTGATGCGGAGAATTACGCTGCCCCTGAGATTGGATTGCTTGAGCGTGGCCAGTTATCACGGCAAAGCGCAAACGAGCGGCGAAGTGATCTTCAAACAGGTCGCGCCGCCGGATGTGAAAGATCGACATATTCTAATCCTCGATGACATTCTGGACAAAGGACACACGCTGGCCGCGATCCGTGAAAAATTAGAAACAGCTCAGCCGCGCAGCATTCGCGTTTGCGTTCTCTTAAGCAAAAAGAAGCAGCGCGCGCGGGAAGCCGATGCCGATTATCTCGGCTTTGAGATCGAGGACGAGTTCGTGGTCGGCTACGGACTCGATTACGACGAGCGGTATCGCAATTTGCCGTGCATCGGAGTTCTGCGGAAAGAACTGATTGCCGGGCCGAGATAGATGAAACTTCGGATCCAGTTTTATTCCCAGCTCCGTGATTTGGTCGGACGCTCAGGATTCGATGTCGATCTTGCCGAGGGAACCGTCGTCTCCGATTTGCTGGAGCAGATTTATGCGAAAGCTCCCGCCCTGCGCTCGTACGACAAAAGTATTTTGGTCGGCGCCGGCGTGGAGTTTGTCGATCGCAATTACAAACTGAAGTCGGGTGACGAGATCTCGATCATGCCGCCGGTGCAGGGCGGTTAGTCGCGAAAGTTTTTGAAATTCGTCGCGACGCCGAAATCGCGGCTCTTCACAAACTGAATGACGGTTTGCAGCTCGTCCTTCTTTTTTCCAGTGACGCGAACTTGTCGATCTTGTAACTGGCTTTGAACTTTAAAGTTCTGCGATTTGATCGCCTGAATGATTTCCTTGGCTTTGTCGCCTTCCAAACCTTGCTGAATTTTTAATTCCTGCCGGGCGTGACCAACTGAAGAAAGCGCCGGGTCATCCTGCTTCACGTTGCGCAGATCGACCCCGCGTTTTGAAAGTTTGCCAATCACAATTTCGCGGAGTGCCTTCAAATGTGCGGCATCGTCGGCCGTAAGCACGATCTTGTCCTTCTCCCGAACGATTTCTGTCTTCGCGTCTTTGAGATCGAAACGAGTGGTCAGCTCTTTCCGTGCCTGATTAAGCGCGTTGTCGATTTCCTGTCCGTCGACTTCAGAAACAATATCGAACGAAGGCATTGACGATCTGGTTATGGGTTGTGTTCGGTAATTTTGACGTTGCCATCTTGGGTCTCGAACTGAAAGAGCGTTTTACCGCCGCCGCCGACCAACATGTCGATCTTGTTAATTGGTTCGGCCCGTCGTTGCTCCTTCTCCGCGAAATCGTTGGCGATTTTACCAGTCGCTGTGTGTGCGATCAGATGAAATGCCGCGTCGGTTGGAATATAAGCGAGTGCGTTTCCGTTTTGAATGGTGGCGCGGATTGAGAACTCTAGGTCCTCCCACCATTCGTAGACGATCGCGAGATTGCCGGTTTTGAGATGGAGGTCGAGATTGCCGAAACAATTATGGGCGAACAACCGACCGTTGCCCAGTTGGGCGCGCACTTCTTCGCTCCGCATCCCTTCCACCAGCACTTCGCCATTGGTCAGCTCTAATTTCGAAATGCGGATTGTTTGTGGGACAACAATTACGTAATCGACTGTCCCGGACCGGTCGGAAAATCCTACATCTGAATCTGGCGGACAGATTGTTTCGATCGAGATCGAATTCGGTTGCGCTGACACTTGGACCGAAATCGCTTTTAGTCGGTCGGCGCTGTACGCTTTTTTGATCGCTTCCACGTGGACATCGCGCGTTTCGTCGCCGGCGGCGTAAACTCGAATCGAGCCATCGCGATTCGTCACGCTCAGAGTCGCGGTTGGCTCGACCGGATAAACGTGATCGATGATTTCCTCTAATGTTCGGTCGACAGCCGGGCGACAACTCAGGAGCAAACAGGAAGCGATCGACATCGACACGAAACGGATCGTTCTGCTGGTCAGCATGTTTTCCAGTCGGGTCAAACTCAAGCGACGGGGAGATGGAGGAAACGAATGATCACGCTCGCGCCGCTGATAAATGTCGCCGCGAGAATGGCGGCGATAGCGAGAAAAAGTGCGACTTCGGCGATAAAATTTCGGCGTGCTTCGTAGCGGAAGTATTCGCGACTGATGTTGAGGAACGACGGCTGCGAACTGCCGGTGGAACCGCCGTGATAGCGATCAAACGAGAAGGCTTGAAAATTGCAATCGGTAACAGGAAACCGGGATCCGGTTCGCCGTCGACAAAAATTCCTACCTCTCCGGCCGTCGTTTCCTTCGGAGCTTGGTTTCATCGTTTACTCACGTTCCTTTTATGAGATGCAGCCAGTCTCAAACCCGGATTCAACATTCCCACAAAATCCGCCGCCGCAAGGTCTCAACTCAGCTGACGTAGCGCTTAGATCCAGAGCGTGCGATCGAACGTGCGATATTGAATCGCTTCGCTGACGTGTTCCGGTCCGATCGCGATCTTGTCGTCCAAATCGGCGATTGTGCGCGAGACTTTCAGGATGCGATCGTAAGCGCGCGCACTCAGGTTCAACTCTGTCATCGCCACGCGAATCAGCTCCTGAGAATCAGCAGTCAATTTGCAGTGCGTTTTCAAATGCCGGGTGGTCATACGCGCGTTGCAATTTGTTTTCGCATCGCGGGCAAAACGTGCGTGCTGTTTTTGCCGGGCTTCAGCAATTCGCTCGCGAATAGCAGTGGAATTTTCTTCGGCGCGTTCGCTCGAAACATCGCGATATTCCACCGCCGGCACTTCAATGTGCAGATCGATCCGGTCGAGCAGCGGTCCGGATATTCGCTGCCGATAGCGCTGGACTTGAACCGGACTGCAGCGGCATTCGCGTTTTAGATCACCAAAATATCCGCACGGGCAGGGGTTCATCGCTGCCACGAGCATGAATTCGCTCGGGAAGGTGAGGCTACCGGCCGCGCGCGAGATCGTGACTTTTCCGTCTTCGAGCGGCTGACGCATCACTTCGAGCGCAGATCGTTTGAACTCCGGCAATTCGTCGAGAAAAAGAACGCCGTTGTGCGCCAGGCTGACTTCGCCCGGAGTCGGGAACGCGCCACCGCCGAGCAAACCGATGTCGCTGATCGTGTGATGTGGCGAGCGGAACGGCCGCGTGGCGACAAAAGATTTTTCGCCGTCTAGACAACCGGCAATGCTGTGGATCTTCGTCGTCTCGATCGCTTCATCGAGTGACATCGGGGGAATAATTGTCGGGATCCGTTTCGACAACATCGATTTTCCCGAGCCCGGCGGGCCAATCATGAGAATGTTGTGACCGCCGGCGACCGCCACTTCGATTGCGCGTTTGACATGGCGCTGTCCTTTTACATCCGTAAAATCGACATCGTAGCTTTGGTGCGTCGCAAAAAAACCGGTGAGATCGCCTCGCGTTGGCAACAACGGAAGTTCGCCGCGAAGGAATTGGAATGTCTCGCGCAAATTGTGCACGCCATAGATGTCGATCTTGTTCACCATTGCAGCCTCGAGCGCGTTCGCTTCCGGAACGAAGAGCGCCTGTTTGCCGCGGCGGCGCGCTTCCAACGCGACCGGCAGCACGCCTTTAACTGCGCGGACGCTCCCATCCAGCGCCAGTTCGCCGACAAAACTAAATTTCTCGAACGCCGAAGTATTCAGCTCTTCGGCGACGGCAATCATTCCGAGCGCGATGGGAAGATCGAAGCTCGGCCCTTCTTTTTTAATGTCGGCGGGCGCCAGGTTGATCGTGGTCCGTCTGCGCGACCATTTGTACGCGCTGTTGGCGATCGCTGTTCGGACGCGATCCTTGCTTTCCTTTACGGCGGCATCGGGCAAGCCGACAATGACCATCTTCGGGTCGCCCGCGCCGGCGTTGACTTCGATTTCCACTTCATAGGCGTCGACGCCATAGACGGCGGCGGAATAAATCTTTGCCAGCATGGGAGGGAACGATTGGGCATAGATTTGCAGAAAATGACAAAGGCGAAAAGGGCAAATACCCCGGCGTCAGGGGACCCTTCGCCCTGGCGAAACCACTCTGGCGAATGTTTTAAGAAAAATTGAACAAAGCCAATGAGAGGAATGTCAAAATTCGGAATATTTAACCTTGTTAAGTAGTTTCCCTGATGTTAAGAAATCCGTTTAAGGAGCCAGCCACGAACATAAAAGCCGGCAACCTGTCGGCCCTACCCCCAATTTTTCATGAAGAAAGGCTATATGGCCGCTGAAGATAGCGATACCGGAATAAAGATTTACCTGCGCGAGATCGGGCAAATCCCGCTTTTGACCCCGCAACAGGAGATTGAGCTCGCCGCCAAGATCAAAAAGGGCGATCGCGAGGCGCGCGCGCTCATGATCCGCTCCAATTTGCGCCTTGTCGTCAAGATTGCGCACGACTATGCGAATCTTGGACTGCCGCTGCTCGACCTGATTTCGGAGGGCAACATCGGTTTAATGAAAGCGGTCGAGCGTTTTGATCCGGCCAAGGGCGGCAAGCTCAGCACTTACGCCGCCTGGTGGATCAAACAATCGATCAAGCGCGCTCTCGCCAACCAATCGAAGACGATTCGTTTGCCGGTCCATCTGGTCGACAAGATTTCCAAGATGCGCCGCGTCTCGTTGCAGATGAGCGAGGAGCTGGGCCGCGAACCGACTGACGACGAACTCGGCGAAGAGATCGGAATTGCCGCCGGTAAAGTTTCGCAGCTCAAGACGGTTTCAATCCGTCCGGCTTCACTCGATGCGCCGATCAGCGATGACGATTCGACTGAATTCGGCGAAATCGTCGGTGACGAGGATGCACAGACGCCGTTCGAACTTTTGCGCGACAAAAATCTGCGCAACGAAGTCGGAGGTTTGCTCGACGTCCTCGACGATCGCGAAAAGAAGATCATCTTCCAGCGGTTCGGTCTCGATGGTGGAAAGCCAAAGACGCTCGAGGAAGTTGGCAAGAAATTTGGCGTCACCCGCGAGCGCATTCGTCAGTTGCAAAACATTGCGCTGTCGAAATTGCGTCGCGCATTGAGCAAAAAAGAAAAACCGATCGACGTCGAATTGCCGGTCGAAGCGTAACGCAAGATCGACATCATCATTTGAAAACGCGGTCGCTCCGGTGGCCGCGTTTTTATTTTGTCGTGCGCAATTGAACGCAATCGACTAATCCGTCCTGCGCGCGCACGTCGCTGATGACGACCAGATTGTCGCCGGCTGTAGTCAGCTTCTGATCCCGCAAATATTTCTGCGCGGTCTCAATTGTTACATTCGGATCGTCGCTAAATTCGATTTGTGCCGGGCAAACTCCCCAGCAGATCGACAACTGCCTCCTTACTTCTTTGCTCGGCGTAAATCCAAAAATGGTGGCGCGTTGCGGGCGCAAATTGGAAGTATTGCGCGCCATCCGGCCGTGTCTCGTGAAGACGATGATCTTAGATCGAGCTAGGGAATTGGCGAGGACGACCGCCGAAGCGACCGTTTTTTGCCGCGCGTCCTCTAGAATGGCTGATTCGGCATAACCGGCGCCACCGCTCCGCTCGATCCGCGCGGCCACGCGATTCAAGACCTCCACACACTCGACCGGATAATGGCCGATGCTGGTTTCGCCGCTCAACATGATCGCGTCCGCTTGTTCGAATACGGCGTTGGCCACATCTGTGATCTCGGCCCGTGTCGGAATCCGATTCGTGATCATCGATTCAAGCAGATGCGTTGCGACCACGACCGGTTTGCCCAGCCGAATGCAACTTTTGACGATTCGTCGCTGAATGATCGGCAATTCTTCCATCGGCACTTCGATGCCAAGATCGCCACGGGCGACCATGACAACGTCGGCGATCTTAATAATGTCGTCGATCGATTCGACCGCGGCCTGGTCCTCAATCTTGGCCAGCACCTGCGCTTTGCTTTTTTTGCGGGTGAGCAAATCGCGAAGCTCGGCCAGATCGCCTGGTTTTCGGACAAAACTGAGCGCAACGAAGTCGACGCCGAGCTCCGCTCCGAGTCCAACGTCAGCGATGTCTTTTTTTGTCAGCGGCGGAAGACTGACATGGACACCGGGCAAATTAATATGCCGCCGCGAGCCGAGTGCCGCCGGAGCGATGACTTTGCAAAAAACGCGATTCTTTTTCTTCTCGATTACCGTGAGCTTGATCAGGCCGTTGTCGACCAGAACCGTGTCGCCGACGCTGACATCATTCGCGAACTTGTCGTAATTTACTTCGACCGATTTTTTCTGCGTTTTTCTAGCGTGGCGAACGGTGAATTCGAGCACGTCCCCCTTCTTTAGTTCCAACGGTGTCTTCACCGGCCCGGTCCGGATTGCCGGTCCTTGCGTGTCGAGCAAAATCCCGATCGGACGGCCTGATTCGTCCGCGAGCTTGCGGATGCGCGGCACAATCTCCCGCACCCATTCCCGCGGTGCGTGACTCATGTTCAAGCGAAAGACGTCTGCTCCACGCGCGATCAGTTGGCGAATCGTTTCCGTTTTTTCCGTCGCCGGTCCAAGTGTGCAGATGATTTTTGTCTTCCGCATCGGTTAAAGCCTCAAGTTTGTCCGGGGGAAAGCAAATTCCAAAAAAAAGCGGCACGCCGTCAAACGACGTGCCGCGTCAAAACGTAATTCTTACAGGTTTACTTCAGCTTGCCCTGCGTTTCCTGAGCGAGCTTGAGGTGATCACTGACCATTTTCGCGCCTTTGGCCGCGAACGCCTTTACGTCTGGATCAGTTCCGCTCTGTGCTTCTTTTTGGAACTCGGCGAGGTCCGCCTGATGGTCTTTCACCATCATGTCCATGTAATCCTTGTCCGATTTCCATTTGCCCGGCGATTTCGCGGCTGGAAGCGAGACCCCTTCCTCCTTCGCCAGCGCCATCAACTCGCTGTTCGCCTTAGAATGATCGGTCACCATCCGGTTGCCGAACTTTTTTACATCGGCGTTCTGACCGTTCTGCGCCGCCAACTTGCCCCATTCAACTTCCATCATGCCGCCCTTGGCCGCGTTCATTATGAAAGTCTTGTCCGCCGCGCTGAGCTTGCTGGCAGCTTTCGCCGCACCCTTTGCCGGCGACGGGCTCGCCTTTGGCGCGTCCGCGTTCGCCCCGGTTTTCAACGGTGGATATGCATTAAGCGCGCTACTTGTCGTAGCCAGGCAAAGCGCCCCGACGCCCAGCGTGACAATTGCGATTCGTGAGATCATAAGATTTTTTTTCATAAGTGTTTGCAGGTTGTGATGCCGCTCTTCGGCATCAGAGGTTCGCATCTTGGCACAGCTTTGGACGTGCGTGCAAGCAAGCTATTCGGGCGTCGCAAATCGACATCCACCAACTCAACTCCGGCCTTTGTCCTGTTGGTATGAGCTTTCTACGCGCTCGGCCACGTCTCTGTAACCATAGTCCGCTTCGTAGATTTGTTTGATGCAATTCAGCGACTTCTCGCGCTCGCCCATCTTCTCGTAAACGGTCCCGAGATTGTAGACGATTTCCTTTTTCATCGGATCCATCGTTAAAATCTCCTTTGCTGCGCCCTCGAATTGTTTCATCGCCAGATCGAGCATGCCGAGTTCGCGATAGCAAACGCCAAGCAGATTCATCGCTTTCAACCGCGCATTGGGATTTTGCCGCGCGCGTTGTAATTCCGGCACGGCTTCGCGAAATCGCTGGGCGTTAACGAAGTGCTCACCGAGTTCGAATCGGAGCTGGAGATCGGTCGGATTACACTCGAGCCGCTTCTTCGCTTCTTCGATCAACATTCCGGCGCGCTTTTTCTTTGCGGCTTGAAGTTCTTCGGTTTTCTTCGCGTGGACCGCATCTTTTTTCTGATGACCAGCCAGAAATTCCTCGTGCGCGGCGATGTCGCGCTCCGCCCCGCGCATTTTCAAATCGGAAACCCTTCGGGCCAGGCCGGCATCGCTGGCGCCGGTTAAGTCCACCGCTCGCTGATACCATTTGATCGCCGATTCGATGTCGTCCTTTTGTTCGCACAACGCACCGAGCCGCCGGGCAAGATCGACATTCTGCGGTTTGGCCTGCTGCTGCGCTTCTAATTCGGCGATGTGCTGGTCGAGCGCTTCACCCGTCAATTGCATCCGGCTTTGCTGCTCGAGCGAAATGGCGACATCCTTGTCTTTGATCAGTTCGCGATAGCTTTCCGCCTGGGTCCAGCCGCCCGTGCTCATCGATGCTCGCGCCGATGCGTCCTTCCCCAATCGCAGCGCCGCCGCGTCGAGTGGATCGATCTCCGTGATCCGATTGTAAATCTCGACCTCCTCCTCGTTCTGACCGGTCAGGTGATAAAGCTGTCCCAATTCGTGCAGCAGTTTTAAATCGCGCGGATTTTCCTCGAGCAACGTTCGCAGCGCGAAAACGCCGATCTCCGGCCAACCCGCCGCGACTGCCGCTTCTTTCAACGTCAGATTCGCCTGCCGATTGTACGGCTCGTCTTCCAAAACCTTTTCGATCATTTCCACCGCCCGCGGCGGAGTTTTTTTTATTTCGCGCTGCGCTTTCATCAGCGCGATCGGCGCGGTCGAAATGGTGAAGAAACTCTTTTTGCCGGCCTTTTGTTTTGCCACTTCGGCGCGGCGCAGCAATTGGCGTCCGGTCAAAAATTGCGGCTCTTGTTTCAGGATCCCTTGCAGAAGCGAAATCGCGTATCCGAAATTGCGCAGCTCGACCGCAGCCATCGCTTTCAACCAAAGGCTGCGCTGACTTTCGTTGAGCTCTTTTTCGGTTTTAACAGCCATCTTTGCCACCCCGAGCTTAGTCGAGGGATCTCTTATTATAACAAATCTAGCTGGGGCTTGTCCGCTTTCGCAGGCGGAGATGTCGATCTTTTCCTCCGCGTCTTGGGTTGTTCGGTTACGCCGTTTGGATTCTCCAGATGCGAAAGAATTTCCTTGGCCCGGTCCAGAATTTCTTTTGGCAAACCGGCCAGCCGCGCGACCTGGATCCCGTAACTTTTGTCCGCGCCACCGGGAACGATCTTGCGCAGAAAAATGATCTGCTCGTTCCATTCCCGCACCGCTACGTTGAAGTTGCAAACGCCTTTGCGCTCCTCGGCCAGCTTCGTCAGCTCGTGATAATGCGTCGCGAACAGCGTGCGCGCCTTGATCTTGTCATGCAGAAATTCTGCCACGCTCCAGGCGATCGACAACCCGTCGAATGTCGATGTTCCGCGGCCGATCTCATCCAGAATGACGAGGCTGCGCTCGCTCGCGTTGTTCACGATGTTCGACGTCTCGTTCATCTCCACCATGAACGTCGACTGGCCGCGCGCCAGATCGTCGTTCGCGCCCACGCGCGTGAAAATGCGATCGACCAGTCCGATCTCCGCGCTCACCGCTGGCACAAAGCTGCCAATCTGCGCCATTAACACAATCAACGCGACCTGCCGGATGTAAGTCGATTTGCCTGCCATGTTCGGCCCGGTCACGATCGCTAGTCGCATGTTTTCGCCATCCAACGTCGTGTCGTTAGGCACAAATTTTTCTTCAACCAGGTTCTGATCCAGCACCGGATGCCGACCATCTTTTATCACGAGCCGCAATGATTCATTCAATGT
>Ga0209328_10000062_pt1 | contig 18949 bp, 11 predicted proteins | sample JacPinW_OM3H0_M1_FD_187954 | JGI IMG/M metagenome (GOLD analysis project Ga0209328, IMG submission 187954) | Forest soil microbial communities from Algoma, Ontario, Canada - Jack Pine, Ontario site 1_JW_OM3H0_M1 (SPAdes) (version 2) | ecosystem: Environmental > Terrestrial > Soil > Boreal... | reverse complement strand
ACGCGACGACACCGCCGTTTACGTGAAATTTCCGATCGCGAGCGGTGAATGGAAGGACAAAGCCAGTATCGCAATCTGGACGACGACGCCATGGACGTTACCCGCGAACCTCGCCATCGCGGTCGATCCAAAGGAATTGTACGTCGTTCAGGAATTTTCGCGCGACGGAACCTCAGAAACTTTGTTGCTGGCCGACAAACGTGTTCCGGAGTTTTGCGCCGCCACAAAATTCGAACCCGTTGGCGAACCGCTCGGATCATTTCTCGGAGCGAAGATCGACAAAATCAAAGCGCGTCATCCATTTCTGGATCGCGAAGCAATTGTCCTGACCGCGGATTTCGTGACGATGGATAGCGGCACCGGCGCCGTCCACATTGCGCCTGGCCATGGCGAAGACGACTATTGGTTAGGCAAACAAAACGATTTGCCAATCCTATCCCCAGTCGACGATCACGGCCGGTTCACCGACGAAGCCAATCTGCCAAAGCTGACCGGCAAGTACGTCTTCGATGCCAACATCGATATCGTCAATTTGCTGCGTGAGCGCGGCATGTTGCTGGCCGCAGAAAAATTTCATCACTCCTATCCGTATTGCTGGCGCTCGAAAACGCCGATCATCTTTCGCAACGTCGAACAATTCTTTATCCGGATCGACGATCTCCGCGGCAAAGCGCTGGAAGCAATTCATAAGGATGTGAAATGGATTCCGGCCTGGGGCGAGAAACGGATCGCCGGCACGGTCGAATCGCGTCCCGACTGGGTCATTTCGCGTCAGCGCAGTTGGGGCGTACCCTTGCCGGTCTTTTACTCGGCCGACGGAAAACCAATTCTCGATGCGAAAATAATTCGCAAGCTCGCGGATCTGGTCGCAGAACGCGGCTCCAATGTTTGGTTCGAATTCAACGATGTCGATCTTGCGAAACAATTGGGGCTGCCGGCGGGCACCACCAAGCGCAATGACACGATCGACGTCTGGATCGACAGCGGCGTTTCGCATCGCGCGGTCTGCGCGTTGCACCCCGAGCTGCGCGATCCCGCCGACATGTATTTGGAGGCAACCGACCAGCACCGCGGTTGGTTTCAATCCTCCCTCATGACCAGCATCGCGCTGAACGAACGCGCGCCTTACAAAACCTGTGTGACGCACGGGTTCGTTGTCGATCTCGATGGAAAGAAAATTTCCAAGTCGAGCACTTACGATAAACCGATGGACGCCGGTCATTTCGTCAACAAGCACGGCGCTGATCTGGTCCGACTTTGGGCGAGCAGCATCAATTACACCGATGATGTTCCGTTCTCCGAAGAAATGTTCACGCGCTTGGGCGACACTTATCGGCGGATCCGCAACACGCTCCGGATCTTGTTAGGCAATCTTTTTGACTACCCCTCAGGAAAGCAGGAAAGCAGGAAAGCAGATTTTAGTTTAGTCGATCGCTGGATCCTGGAACGGCTTGATCAAGTGATTACTGATTGCCGCGTTGCGTACGAAGCATTCGAATTTCACAAGGTCTATCAGACCTTAAATCAGTTTTGCGCGGTTGATCTGAGCAGCCTTTACATCGACATCACCAAGGACCGGATGTATTGCGATGCGCCGGATTCGTCTCGTCGTCGCGCTTCCCAAATGGCGATGCAGGAAATCTACGGCGCGCTTTGCCAATTACTCGCACCAGTTCTCGCCTTTACCGCCGAGGAAGCGTGGCGTCATTCGCAAGCCGGCTCGTCCATTCACTTGGAGGAATTTCCGAACACTAAGAACCGCGGAGATAAAGCAACGGCGCAGATGACGGATCTTTTGCGACTGCGTACCGTAATCGGGCAGGCGATTGAAAAGGCGCGTCAGGAAAAACTGATTGGCAATGCGCTGGAGGCGGCGGTCGTTCTGCGTTCGAATTCCGATGTGGCGAGCAAGCTCAACAAAGAGGAGCTCGAAGAATTTTTCATTCTGAGTGATCTGACCATTGAGCCGGCAAAGGAAGCGAGCGCGACCGTGACCAAGACGCCTTACCAAAAATGCGCGCGCTGCTGGCGGCATCGCGAGTATGTTGGCAAGAGCAAAACCCATCCGGATTTGTGCGACCGCTGCGAAAAAGTAGTGAGCGGCGACTAATCGTTTATTGTCATGTCGAGCGAATACGCCAGTCCGGCTCGGACCGAGACATCTCTAAATATTTCCGGAAACAGTGAGAGATTCCTCGACTCCGCTCGGAATGACAAAGCTGAGAGACACCTGACATGAAGTACATCTTCTTCATTTCCTTACCGCTCTATTTGCTCGACCGAGTCACGAAATATTGGGTGTTGCATTCGATCGATCCGGACCAGCCGACGGTCGTGGTGCCCGGCTTCTTTCATTTGGTCAACATTACTAACACCGGTGCGGCGTTCGGTTCGTTCAAGAACAACAACGCTTTTTTTATCGCAATCTCGTGCGTGGCGTTATTGTTTGCGCTCGTGTTGATCCTGGGGCGACACGAGCATGGCGCGTCAGATCGTCCGAAGTCGCTTTGGTGGACACGGAATTTCTGGCGCGACCTGTCACTGGCGCTGCTACTCGCAGGCGTGCTCGGAAATCTGACCGATCGCTTGCTTTACGGGCACGTGATCGACTTTTTGCTCTTCGATCTGCATGTGCCATTTGCGCATCCGTGGCCGGCGTTCAACGTGGCCGATTCCTGTATCTGCATTGCCGTCGTTTTCTTTATCGTTCATTCTTTTCAACAGGAGCAGAAAGCGCCGACGCCTGCGTGACTCCAGCGGTGCTCTCCGAGCGTCGAGGCCGTTACATTATGATATGCGACGGTCATAGACCGCCGCTACAATTAGTAACGTGAAAATGTCGCCGATGGAGAAAACTGCCCGCGAAGTCGGGGAGCGTTTGCGCGTCCGTGGCCACATTGCCTATTTCGCGGGCGGTTGCGTGCGCGACATGGTCCGCGGTTTGGCGGCAAAGGATTTCGACATCGCGACCGATGCGACGCCGGACATTGTGCAGAAGATTTTTTCGCACACTTACGCGGTCGGCGCGCACTTCGGCGTAGTGGTTGTGGTCGAGAACGGATTCAATTTTGAAGTGGCGACATTTCGGTCGGACGGCGCGTATCTGGATCATCGTCATCCGGCGGATGTCCAATTTTCATCGCCGGAAGAAGATGCGAAACGACGTGATTTCACCATCAACGGGATGTTCTTCGATCCCGAGAAGAACGAAGTGATCGATTTCGTCGGGGGCCGCGCTGATTTGGAAGCTAAACTTGTTCGGGCAATCGGCGATCCGGCCGCGCGGTTTGCCGAAGACCGGTTGCGAATGTTGCGCGCGGTCCGCTTTGCCACCGTGCTCGATTACAAGATCGACAATCCCACGTGGGACGCGCTGGTTGCGAGCGCGGCTTCGATCAATGAGATCAGCGCTGAACGCATTCGCGAAGAGTTACTAAAGATTTTTCTTTCGCCCAATCGGGTCCGCGGCTGGGACTTGCTCGATCGGAGCGGCTTGCTGCGCACAATTTTGCCAGAGCTCGATGCGATGAAGGGTTGTTTGCAGCCGGTGCAATTTCATCCTGAAGGCGACGTCTTTGAACACACCAGGCTGATGTTAGAACTGCTCCCGGAAAAAGTTTTCGCGCCATTGGTCCTGTCGGTTCTATTTCACGACGTAGCAAAACCGGTCACGTCCACCGTCGATGAAACCGGCAGAATTCGTTTTAATGAGCACGATCGAATCGGCGCCGCGATGACCGAGTCGATCATGGAACGGCTGCGATTTTCGCGCGCTGAAATCGACGCAGTGGTCGAAATGGTGCGCCAACACATGGTCTTCAAGGATGTGCCGAACATGCGGGTGGCGAAATTAAAGCGATTCATGGCGCGCCCGACTTTCGAAGAAGAGCTCGAGCTGCATCGGGTCGATTGCGCGAGTAGCCATGGGATGATGGACAACTACGAATTTCTTTTGCGGAAACGTGAAGAATTTGCCAACGAACCGATCATTCCGCCGCCGCTTGTTCGCGGTGACGATCTGATTGCACTAGGAATGAAACCGGGTCCGAAGTTTGGGGAAATCCTTGAAGCAGTCGAGACGCGGCAGCTGGAAGGCGCGCTGAAAGATCGACAACAAGCCCTCGACTGGATCAAGCGCGAATATTCATCCGACACGAAAGCCAAGAAGAGTCGGCGTTCAGCGCGTGCGCGCTGAACGCCAATTCAACAATCTCAGGTTTCGTGAACTCGTCAGTAATTGTCACCGTAACCGATGGTGGCTTTGCTTTCTTACCTGTGCCACTCATTTGGAGAACGTAACCGGAGCCTGCCTGCAACGTCATGGTCCGGTTCAGCCTTCTCCGTTGATGTCCGCGAAAATCGGACAAAGAAATTGCGTTCCGTGATTGCTTTGACATGGAAGATCGAGTGACGAACATCGAAGAGCCGATGAGAATTTTGATGATCAGCGCCGAGGGGCCGCCGATGCTGCGGGCAGGCGCTCTCGTCGATGTGATGGATGCCTTGCCGCATGAGCTGCGCTCACGCGGACACGAGGTGGCGGTAGTGTTGCCGTATTATCGCGAGATTCGCGATAATCCCGCGTTCAAGGAAGAGGACACCGGGGTCACTGTCGATGTTCGGGTAGGTGACAAAACTTACATCGCCGAATATTTGCAAGGCCACAGCCCCAGTGGCGTCCAATTATTTTTTGTTCGGTGCGACGAATTTTTTGATCGCGACGGAATATATGGTGAACACGGCACTGCTTACGAAGACAACGCCGCTCGATTTATTTTTTTCAGCAAGGCTGCCGTGGAATTGGCGCGCCGCCTGACTCCGACGCCGCAGATTCTGCACGTTCATGATTGGCCGGCCGCACTCGTGCCGGTTTATGTGCGGGCGCATCATTTGCCATTCACGACCGTCCTTACCATTCATCACATCGCGGAGCAGGGCAGTTTCTGGGGACTCGACTTTCGCCTGACCAATCTGCACGAGCGCTTCTTCACTCTTCGCGGCGTGGAATTTTTCGGCAAACTGAACTTCCTCAAGGCCGGCATTCTTTTTGCCGACAAAGTCACGACCGTGAGCGAGCGGCACAAACGCGAGATTCAAACGCCAGAGTTCGGTTGCGGTCTTGACGCGGTGCTGAGTGAAAATGCGCACAAACTGAGCGCCATTCTGCACGGCGCTGATTACACCCGCTGGAATCCCGAAACCGACAAACTGCTTCCGGCTAATTACACGCCCGGCGAGCTGTCGGGAAAACAGCTCTGCCGCGACGCGCTGCTTAATGGTTTGCGATTGAATCCGGAGCCGCGCGGCCCGGTGTTTGGAATGGTGACGCGCGTCGTTGGCGAGAAAGGTTTCGATATCCTGGTGCCATTGCTCGATCGCCTTCTGACCGACGACGTCCGGCTGATTATTTTGGGTGAGGGAGATCCAACCTACGAAACAGCGCTCGCCGTTGCCATGCGAAGGTTTCCTAGAAAATTTGCCTACCGCCGGATCTACGACGAAAAGAGCGCGCACGTGATCGAAGCCGGGATGGACATCAGTTTGATTCCATCGCGCTTCGAGCCGGCTGGTTTGAGCGCGATGTACAGTTTGAAATACGGCGCGCTTCCGGTCGCGCGTGCCACCGGCGGAATTCAGGAAATCATCGAGGATTACGATCCAACTACAGACAGCGGTTACGGGTTTCTCTGTTACGAATATTCGACCGAAGCCTTTTGGGACGCGATCAAGTGGGCGCGGGAGATTTTTCGCGATCGCGAGTTGTGGGGAAAACTGATGGAGCGCGCAATGGGGCGAAATTTATCCTGGACCGTAGCCGCGCAGCGTTACGAGCAGCTCTATCACGAACTCGTCACCGAGGACGAAGAAGCGGCCGCGTAGAGGTCGATCGAGCGCCTCCGAATAAATTTCGGACGCCGCCGTCAAATGTCTGCCGCGGAGTCGGCAAATCACTCTAACCTATGCAACCTCAGAACGCGCTTGCCCGGGTGGCGACTAGTTCTTGCAATCCCGAAACCTTTGGTTTCTCCTCAGCCCTCCCAGGTTCTGACGACGTGATCCGCACATTTTCACTATTCCGGCCTTGGTCGGCGGGACTTCTGTTGACGCTCATCCAGTTGGTCGTGGCTGTCTTTTTGTTGGCGCCCGAAGGTCCGCTTTCCTATCGCTACACAAGTTTGGTCCAGCACGACGGTTACTGGTTCGCCAACATCATCGACCGCGGCTATCAGACGATCGTTCCGCCCATCAATCACAAGGTAATGGAGGTTTCCAACGTTGCCTTTTTTCCAGCTTATCCGGCGCTCGCCACTTTGTGCCGTTCCATTTTTCGCGTCGATACTGAAACCGCGCTCCTCATCACCGCGCAGCTCGCGGCGTGGGGTTTTTGGACTTACTTTTTTCTTTTCTGCGAGCGTTGGAAACTCTCCTCAACGTTGCGTTTTTTCGGCGCCTTGGCCATCGTCGCTCATCCGGCCGCATTCTTTCTCATTGCCGGTTATTCCGAATCGCTCTTCTTAATGGCGCTCATCGGTTTTATCTACTGGAGCAGCTCCGAAGGCCGTACCGCGAAAATTTTGGCCGCACTCCACGGAATCGCCATGTCGGCGACGCGGATCGTCGGCGTTCCATGCGCGGTATTTCCAGTCGTACGCGATGTTTTTAAGAAAGGATGGAGCGCGCTACGCGATCCCCGAAGCTGGTTTCGCAACTATGGAAGCGCGATCGCTTTGATGATCTCGGCCATCTTCGGCGCGATTTTCTTCTTCCTCTACTGCCAATGGCGCTGGGGGCGCTGGGACATGTACATGCTCACCCAATCGGCCGGTTGGAACATTGAGGCGGATTATTTCGCCGTATTCCGTCCATCGAATTATCGATGGCTTCTTCCAGTGCTGAACGATCCAACCCAAATGAGCCAAATGTCGATGACGTTTGGCGCATTGCTCTTAATCGTCATTGCCATTGTCGAATTCCTCCCGACCATCCGACGCTCCACCGAATGGACCACTCGCATTGGCATCTATTTTTGCGCAGCGGTCATCTATTATATCTCTGTCAGTGGCGTCGCTTCCCTCGAGATGGAGAGCATGCTTCGCTACGAATTCTGCGTGCACGCGCTGATCGTGCTCGCTTTTCTGCATTTTTTGCGTCAATTTCGCGTCCCGCCGCCGCTGCTGCGTGCCTTCGGGATGGCCGCCGCGGTGTTAATCAGCGCCCTTGGCCTGAGCGTGCAGGGTTGGTATGTTTGGAATTTTACTCGCGGGAACTGGGTGGCGTAACGAAGAATGAAATCAACTGTCGCGATAATCGGAGCGGGCCCGGCGGGTTTGACCGCCGCGTATCTGCTTTCCAAAAACAATGTCGACGTGACTGTGCTTGAGGCAGATCCGGTTTACGTCGGGGGAATTTCGCGCACCAGCACCTACAAAGGTTTCCATTTCGACATTGGCGGCCATCGCTTTTTCTCCAAATCGAGGGCGGTCGAAGATCTCTGGACCGAGATCCTGCCTAACGACATGCTGCAGCGTCCGCGCTCGTCCAAGATTTATTACGACGGCAAATTTTTCACCTATCCGCTCAAACCGTTCGAAGCGCTGATCAAACTTGGCATCATAAGATCGACAATCTGTGTTTTGTCTTGGCTAAAGGCACGGCTCTTTCCGGTGCGCCATCCCCGAAACTTCGAGGAGTGGGTCAGCAATCAATTCGGCAAACGCCTCTTCAATATTTTCTTCAAGAGCTACACCGAAAAAGTTTGGGGAATGAGCTGCAAAGAAATCTCGGCCGATTGGGCCGCGCAGCGGATCCGCGGTCTTTCACTTGGCAGCGCGATCAAAAACGCGCTTTTGCCGCAACGGTCCTCGAACGGCGACCGCACCAAAGTCATCAAAACTTTGATCAATTCTTTTCGATATCCGCGCAAAGGCCCGGGCATGATGTGGGAAGCATGCGCGGAAAAAGTGAAAGCAATGGGCGGCAAGCTCGAGATGGCCGCGAGAGTTAACGGCTGCGCCTACGACGAATCAAAATCGACATGGACCGTTCAATTCAAAGATCGGGGTGGAAATCTCCAGTCGGTCGAGGCCGAACACGTGATTTCCTCGGCGCCGATGCGCGAATTAGTTTGCGGAATTCGGCCGGAGGTGTCCGATCGCACCCGGCGCGCAGCGGAAAGTTTGAAGTATCGCGATTTCCTGACGGTGATGCTCATTTTGAAAGAGCGAAACAAGTTTTCTGACAATTGGATCTACATTCACGATCCGCGGGTCAAAGTTGGCCGCGTCCAAAATTTCAAATCCTGGTCGCCCGAGATGGTGCCCGATCCGGAAAAAGCCTGTTACGGTTTGGAATATTTTTGTTTCGAAGGCGACGGTCTGTGGGAATCCAAAGACGAAGAATTGATCGAACTGGCGAAGCGCGAGCTGATCCAGATCGGTCTCTCGCAAGAAGGCGACGTGACCGATGGCACGGTTGTTCGTCAGAAAAAGGCTTATCCAGTTTACGATGACGATTACGCGCGCCACGTTGCCACAGTCCGGCAGGAGCTCGACACGCGTTATCCGAATTTGCACCTGGTCGGCCGCAATGGGATGCACAAATACAACAACCAGGACCACGCCATGATGACGGCGATGTTGTGCGTCGAAAATATTCTGGCCGATGCCAAGCTTTACGATCTCTGGCAAGTCAACGCCGACGCCGAATATCACGAACAAGGGGACGAAGTTTCGGACGAAAAGAGCGGTTCGGCCTTGCGCCTTGTCCCAACTCGAGTCGACCGCGAACCCGAACTCGCCTCGGAAACTTAAGATTCGCCAAATTCTTCGATCGGCGGACAGGAGCAGAACAGGTTCCGGTCGCCGTAAACGTTGTCGATCCGCGCAACCGACGGCCAGAATTTGTGCTCGCGCGTCCAGGGCGCGGGAAACGCGGCTTGCGCGCGCGAGTAGGGGCGCTCCCATTTTTCGGAAGCAATTTGTCGCGCAGTGTGCGGCGCGTTCTTGAGCAAGTTGTTTTGCCGGTCCGTTTTTCCATTCGCGATCGCGTCGATCTCGGCGCGGATTGAAATCATCGCGTCGCAAAAACGGTCGAGTTCTTCCTTCGATTCGCTTTCGGTCGGCTCGATCATCATCGTTCCCGCCACTGGCCAGGACACCGTCGGCGCGTGAAATCCGTAATCCATCAATCGCTTCGCAACGTCTTCGACTTCAATGCCCGCGTTTTTCCATTGGCGAAGATCGACAATGCATTCGTGCGCCACCAGTCCGCGTTTGCCTTTGAACAAAACCGGAAAATGCGGATCGAGCCGTTTCGCAATGTAGTTCGCATTTAGAATCGCGATCTCGCTCGCGCGCTTCAATCCATTGGCGCCCATCATACAGATGTACATCCACGAGATCGTTAGAATGCTCGCGCTGCCGTAAGGCGCCTGCACCACCGGACCAACGCGCTTGTTAAGATCGACATCTGGATTCAACGACGCCGTCGCGGGCAAAAATGGCACCAGATGTTTGCCCACGCCGATCGGTCCGACGCCGGGGCCGCCGCCGCCGTGCGGAACGCAAAACGTTTTGTGCAAATTCAAATGACACACATCGGCGCCGTAATCGCCTGGACGACACAGCCCGCATTGCGCGTTCATGTTTGCGCCGTCCATGTAAACCTGGCCGCCGTGTTTGTGCACGATCTCGCAAATTTCGCGGATGGTCGGCTCGAAAACACCGTGCGTGCTCGGATAAGTCACCATTAACGCAGCGAGATCGCGCGCGTGCGCGTCGGCCTTGGCGCGGAGATCGGCCAGATCAATATCGCCATCTTTCAACGTCGCGACCGCAACGACTTTGAGACCGGCCATGACCGCGCTCGCGGGATTGGTTCCGTGCGCGGAAGTTGGAATCAAACACACGTTGCGATGCGCTTCATTCTGCGATGCGTGATATTCCCTGATTGCGAGCAAGCCGGCATATTCGCCTTGTGAACCGGCATTGGGTTGCAACGAGACTGCGGCGAAGCCGGTGATCTCGGCGAGCCATTCCTCCAATTGCTGGCACATCTCAGTGTAGCCGGTCGTTTGATCGTCAGGCGCGAACGGATGCAGTTTCGCGAATTCGGGCCACGAGATCGGAAACATTTCCGCGGTCGCGTTCAATTTCATCGTGCACGAGCCGAGTGGAATCATCGAATGGCAGAGCGACAGGTCGCGCGACTCGAGTTTTTTCAAGTAACGCAGCATTTCCGTCTCGGTGTCGTGCGTGTTGAAGATCGGATGGGTTAGGAATTCGGAGTTGCGGACCGCGAATTTTGGAATGCGCACCGGCGGCTGCGCAAGATTGTCATCGGCAAGATCGCGGACGTGCGTGCCGCGAAAGATCGACATCAACAGTTCGATATCGCGATTCGTGGTCGTTTCATCGAGGGAAATCCCGACCGCGCGCGGACCGAGCGCGCGTAGATTGCAGCTCGCCTTTTCGGCATGCTCAGTCAGCGTGCCGCTTGATTCGACTTCGACGCGGATCGTGTCGAAAAAATTTTCGTGCGTAATTTTCAATCCGAGCGTGCGAAGGCCATCAGCCAGTTGACTTGTCCGGCGATGGGCGCGCTCCGCGATTGCGCGTAAACCGCGCGGGCCATGATAAACGGCGTACATCGACGCGATGACCGCGAGAAGAACTTGTGCCGTGCAAATGTTGCTGGTCGCTTTGTCGCGGCGAATGTGTTGCTCGCGCGTTTGCAGCGCGAGTCGATAGGCCGGCCGGCCTTCAGCGTCGTGGGAAACGCCAACGAGACGACCGGGCATGTGACGTTTGTATTGATCGCGGGTTGCGAAGTAGGCGGCGTGTGGTCCGCCGAAGCCGAGCGGAACACCAAAGCGTTGGGTGTTGCCGACTGCGACGTCCGCGCCGAATTCACCCGGCGGTTTTAGCAATGTCAGCGCGAGAATGTCCGCGGCGACAACAACAAGCGCGCCGGCATCGTGCGCTTTTTTAACGAGCTCTGTATAATCGTAAATCGCGCCATCGGTAGAGGGATATTGGACCAAGGCTCCGAAAACTGAGTTGTCGAATTTGAAGCGCGAGTGCTTGTCGACTTTAACTTCAATTCCGAGCGGCTTCGCGCGGGTTCGGACAACTTCGATCGTCTCCGGATGGCAATCGTCAGCGACAAAAAAAGCTTTTCGATCCGGAACGGCGGCGTGACAAAGTGTCATTGCTTCGGCGGCGGAAGTGGCCTCGTCGAGCATCGAGGCGTTGGCAATATCGAGCTTGGTAAGATCGACAATCATCGTCTGAAAATTCAGCAACGCTTCGAGCCGCCCTTGCGCGAGTTCGGCTTGATACGGTGTGTAAGCGGTGTACCAACCGGGATTTTCGAGAATGTTCCGCTGAATCACCGGCGGCGTGATGCAATCCGAGTAGCCCGCGCCAATGAAAGATTTCGCGATCTTGTTCTTCCTTGAGATCGCGCGCAGCTCGGTGAGGGCTTCGTTCTCCGATTTCGCTTCCGGCAAATTTAATTCTCGATCGAGCCGGATGTTTTTCGGAACAGTCGAATCGATTAGCGCATCGAGCTCTTCAAAGCCGATCGCGCGCAACATCTCCGCTGTCTCGTCAGTGTTCGGTCCGATGTGTCGCCGCGCGAAGTCCGAGCCGGACTGGGGATTGTCGATCTTTTGCTCGCGCGAATGCATCCGACAGACTACGGAACGCAACTAACTTTTCAATATGGACGGCGGTGGTAGATCGACGCGGCAGAAGATTATTTCGCGTCGTAAGTGTCGACGCCGTGGGCTTTCAAGTGAGCGCGAAGTTCGGCGAAATGCTCGTGGTTCCGCGTTTCAACGGTGCAAAGCACAGTGACAGTTGAAACATCGGAGCTGGCGAACGCGCGATCGTGCACCACTTCCTTAATACTCGCGCCGGTAGTCGCGATTTGTTTGGCGAGATCGGCCAGTCCGCCCGGACGATCGCTGATGACGGCGGTGAATCGGCACAAGCGCCCGTCGGCAACGAGGCCGCGCTCAATCACGCGGCTGAGAATGTTTGGGTCGATATTGCCACCACATAATAGAAGAACGACACGTTTGCCCGCGAGGTCTGACAATTTGCTGCACAGAACAGCAGCCAGGGGCGTGGCAGCCGCACCTTCCACCACGGTTTTCTGCAGCTCGATCAATCGGAGAATCGCAATCGCGACCTGTTCTTCGGTGACAGTGACCGCTTGATCGACATGTTTGCGCGCAATCGCAAACGCATTCGCGCCAACTTGCGGAATGGCGAGGCCGTCAGCGAGTGTTGGGTGCAATGCGATTTTGGTCGGTTTGCTCGCTTTCAGCGCCGCGGAAAAACTGGCGACGTTTTCCGCTTCAACCGCGATGACTTTCGTTTTCGGTCGCAAACTTTTAATCGCGAGTGAAACGCCTGCAATCAAACCGGAGCCGCCGACCGGAACGATGACGGCATCGACCTCTTTCACTTGGTCGATGATCTCGATGCCCATCGTGCCTTGGCCGGCGATAATGGCGGGATCGTCGTAGCCGTCGATGTAGGCGAGGCCTTTTTTGGCCGCGATCTCATCCGCGTGCGCTTTTGCTTCCGCAAAATCTTTGCCGTGCAAAACGACGTTCGCGCCGAGCATCTGGCAATTGCTTACTTTGATGAGCGGCGCGTATTGCGGCATCACCACCGTTGCTGGAATGCCGAGAAGTTTCCCTTGATAAGCAAGCGCCTGAGCGTGGTTCCCCGCGGAAGCGGCGATTACACCGCGTTCTTTTTGGTCGGCTGAAAGCTGGGCGAGCGCGTTACGCGCACCGCGTTCTTTAAAACTTCCGGTTCGCTGCAAGTTGTCGAGTTTGCAGAAAATTTGCATGCCGGTGATTTCGCTGAGCGGAATCGATGGAAGGCAGGGCGAATAAAAAACGGCGCCAGCGATGCGATCGCGAGCGGCTTCGATGTCTTTGAAAGTGATCAAGCGCTGCCAATTTGCGTGCAAGATCGAGACTCGACAAGATCGACAGCTATCGAACTGAGGATCGATGCCGCGGCCGCGGCGGAGACCACAGATTAACTGTCCAGCGTTTCGCGAACTTTGGCGGCCAGTTGCTCCGTGTCGAAAGGCTTTGGCAGGAAAAACATTTCCGGTTCGCAGCGGTCGCTTGGTTGAAGCGATTCTTCGAGATATCCGGAGATGAAGAGAACTTTGATATTGGGATGAGCCGCGCGCAGTGAATCGGCAAAGCGGCGCCCGCTCATTTGCGGCATCACCAGGTCGGTCAGAAGGAGGTCGACTTTTTTTCTGCCGTTTTCGCTGAGCAAACGCTGAGCGTCGTCGCCATTGGCCGCTTCGATTACTTGGTAACCGAGACCGCGCAACATCCGCACGGAGATATGCCGAACACTAATGTCGTCTTCGAGAACGAGAATGGTTTCAGTCCCGCCGCGCGGTTTCTTGCCACTTGGTTTTTTGTAGGAAGGCGGCGGCGGCGCCGACACGCGCGGGAGATAAATTTGGACGACTGTGCCTTTGCCCAGCTCGCTCTCGACGTGCAGATGCCCGCCGTTTTGGTGGACAATGCCGTAACAAGTTGCGAGCCCGAGGCCGCTTCTCTCCTGGTCTGTTTTGGTGGTGAAAAATGGCTCGAAGAGATGGGCTTTGACCTCCTCGCTCATTCCAATGCCGGTGTCGGCGATCTTAATTAAAACATAGTGGCCGGGAACAAAGTCGCCGCAGTGGAAAGGCGATTCCGTTTCGTTAGTAAGATCGACAATCGCGGTTTCGAGCGTGAGCTGGCCGCCGCTGGGCATCGCGTCGCGCGCGTTCACCGCCAGATTGAGAATAATTTGCGTAATCTGGCTTGGATCCGCCTTGATGTGCGCACCTTCCTTTTCGTGATGAAAATGGCAAACGACGGAAATATTTTCGCCGATCAACCGAAGCAATGAGCGTTCGAGGTTTGTGATAATGGAATTGACTTCCACGACCACGGCTTCGCGTGGTTGTCTGCGACTGAAAGCGAGAAGTTGCTGAGTCAAAGCAGACGCGCGCGCGGCGGCGGCGCGAATTTCGGCGACGTGATCGGCAAGAGTTCCTTTGATCTGGCGTTCGTGAAGCAGCAAATCGCCGTAACCGAGAATGGTGGTGAGAAAATTATTGAAATCGTGCGCGACGCCTCCGGCCAGTTGACCGAACGCTTCCATTTTTTGCGAGCGGCATAGCTGGTCTTGAAGCTGTTTTCGCGCGGTGACGTCCATGAGGGAACCGATCAGGCGTTCGGCCGTGCCGTTGGCCGCCCGCAAAATCAACGCGCGCTCGAGGACATTGATATAAGTTCCATCGGCGTGGCGGAAACGGTATTCACCACTCCAATGATCGGACGAGCTGGCTAACGCGTCGCGAATCGACGATGCAACGCGGGCGCGATCACCGAGGTGAAGATTCTTTTGCCAGAAACCGATGTCGTTGCACTGTCCGGATGATGCGTCGTAGCCGGCAAGAGATTCCAGGCCCTGCGGCCATGAGATCCGATCGCTTTTTACATCCCAATCCCGAACTGCATCATTCGTAGCCCGGGCAACAATCGCAAAATAATCATCGCGCGCCGGCGAATGACTTGGGAGCGGAGTGTGAGTTGTTTTACCTTCATCAGAGATTTGCTCGAGATGAGTTGCGACGAGCCGATCGAGCAAGGGCGATTGGAGCGGCGTTTTTGCAATCTGTTTCTCTTTGTCCAATCGCATGCGTCACAACAATCGAAGCCACGTTATCAAAAGCTAGTTCCATGCCTCTGAAATTTCTGTCCTTGAGCTCGACCGCGTTCATTTTTCGAGGCGCGTTACGATGAAGAATTATCTATTTCTGCTTGGTCGGTAGTGCCGCGACCGAGACCGCGGCGACGCTGAGATCACGGCCGGGTTCATCCAATCTGCTAAAACTTGAATTGATCGCCGCGGTCAGCACCGAAGTTTGGAATGGACGTGAGATCTGCGCCGATTCCTGCCGCTGTCCATCGACCTTGAACGAGAGCCGCACGAATTTTGTCTCTACGCCCAACATCGACAATTTAAAAAGGCGCTTGTGAGCGAACGGGACGATTCCATCCACTTCGGTCCATTTCGGACTATCCGCGGGAAGCGGTGCATCGGAAACCGCGATACGAAGTTCGCCGCAGGCAGCAGCGTTTTCATTTAGAAAGGTGAACCGGTCTCGCGGCCCACTGCTCGACAGTTCGATGATGAACGTCGTTTCGCCTTCTTTCAGGACACAGCTGATAGTGTCGTTGTCAACGAACGCGGCGGTCGGTTGATGAGGCGCAGGATGTGCCGCGGTTAGCGAAGAAAATTGCCCGTCCGGCGCGATATATTCGACTTGGGTGCTGTTCTTTGTTGGACTGCCCGCATAGCAGCAGTTATTTGCGGTCAGAAATCCGACAAAAGCGAGCGCGCAAAGCCAGAAAATCTTGGCCAAGCGGGGTTTAATTCGCCACGAACTGAAATGCATGTGAGCAATAGCAGCTTAGAGCGGGCCAAGCGAGAAAGTTTCCCGGCTAGGAGGCCGGTGGCATCAGGTCCGAACCGCGTCAGCGGTTTTTTCATGAAACCATGTAAAAAGATTCCTCCGATTTCGCTTGCCTCGGCGGTGCCTTTTCTCGTAAAAGAGACGTCCCGAGAAACTGATAACTAGAGAAGGAAATCACGATCTTGAACCGAAGAGGGCATTTCGAACGGATTTGCCTCACCGGCTTGGGATTTGTGACTTACCGACAGTGGTACTACAACTGCTTAAACCTTAACCTGATCACCTGTCTATGAGTCGTCGCCGTCGTGCTATCTCCTTACACCGCGATCAGTTTCGGAAATCGATCGCGCTTTTGTTCGTGATGTCGATGCTAGTCGGTGTCGCAGGTGTTTTTGCGCAGGACGCGATTCGTCCATCATTGGCTGGTCAGTCGGCCTCCGACGCCAGGCAGCAAGATGTTTCGCGTATTCCCTACAATTTGCTGCTCGGACCGGTCCGGTTTCGAGTCGGCGCGAGCGTCGGTGTGGAGTATAATGACAACGTCACTTACGCCGAAACTAACACGCAGGATGATTTCATCGTCACGCCCAACCTGACCCTCGACGCGATCTGGCCAATTACTCAACTCAACACGCTGCGTCTGGATCTCGGAATCGGATACTCCTTCTATCTCGATCATTCGCAATACAATACGGACAAGATTTTGATCGCGCCTAAATCGCAGATTGGCTTCGACATCTTCGTGGGTGATTTCCGCATCAACATCCACGACCGGATGCAACTGCAACAGGACCCGATTCAAGAGGGAGCATTGAGCAATGTGGTAGACTATGGCCGTTTTGAAAACACCGGCGGCGTCTCAGTCCTGTGGGATCTGAACAAGCTGCTCTTCCAGCTCGGCTACGATCATTACAATTTCGTCTCGACCACCTCCGTTTTTGATTATTTGAATCGCAATTCAGAAATCTTCCAGGGTTCGGCGGCTTTTATCGTTAACCCGACAATTACAGTTGGTGCTGAAGGGAATGCCGTTTTCACGAGGTATGATCAAAGTGTTCTTAACGATAACGAAGATTACAGCGTGGGTGGATTCGTTGAGGTGGAGTTAACCAATAACCTGAAGGCTCGTGCTGCCGGAGGTTACCAGTGGATCAATTTCGATCACAACTTTGTTACTTTCACCTTCGGTCCATTTGCGTTTCTCGTCCCGGACCACAAAGACTTGCAAAGTTATTATGTTAACGGGTTGGTTGCCCATCGGATCAACGCGACTCTCAGCCAGACCGTGAGCGCCGGTCACGAAAACCAGCTCGGCGTAAACTCAAACTACATCACCCTGAACTACGTCCGACATACGCTGACTTGGAATCTGATTCGCAACACTCTCCTCTCGACGGAGTTCTTTTTTGAAGACGCAAAAGAGTCCGGCGGTTTCGCCGGATTTTTCAGTCCAGTTCCACTCGGCACCCCTGAACATTTCCGTCGAATCGGCGGCGCAATTACTCTCGGCTATCAGTTGACGCCCCACGTCACTCTGGGAGTGCGCTATCAAGGCACAAGCAAAGACTCCAATTTGCTTTTGCGCGACTACAATCAAAACCGCATTTCTGTCGACGGCACTTACAGTTTCTAAAGAGCGCAAAAGGGGTAAATTGGGGGTTAACATGAGAGTCTGCTTGTATGCACTGGTCGGTGCTATCTGCATCTTTTCGACCAGCCTGATGTTTGCGCAGGACCTGACCAGCCCGGCGCCAGCAACACCAAAGCCGCCTTCCTCCGATGGGCCGTCAGCGACTACTAGCACGGTAATGCGGACAAATTCGATGGCTGTGCTGGATGACAAAAAGAAACTCGGATCGAATGACTTCATCAGCTTTAGAGTGGTCGAAGATCGGGATAATGAATCCCAGCGATTGCGCGTCAATGATAACGGCGAGCTAGAAGTCCCTTACGTTGGACTCGTTCCGGCTCGAGGTAAATCGTGCAAAGAACTTGCTTACACGATTAAATCGTTGCTCGAAAAAGAATATTATTATCACGCGACAGTAATCCTGGCGGTAGACCGGGTGAGCGAAAAATCCCGCGGCAGGATTTATGTCTACGGGTCAGTTAAAGCACAAGGACCGCAGGAAATTCCGCCAGACGAAAGTTACACTGTGAGCAAAGCGATTATTAGAGCCGGCGGATTTGGGGACTTCGCCAATAAGCGCAAGGTGAAGCTGACTCGCAAAACCGGCCAGGAGTCCACTGTCGATCTTAAGCGTGTCATCGAAGAAGGACACACTGACGAAGACTTGGAGCTTGGGCCCGACGACCAGATCTACGTGCCGCAGCGCTTGATCAACATGTAATATGCAGCTCGTGACGGCCGGTAAAAATCTCTCTACTTCGTGGTCTGCCGCCTTTATCACTCGGCTGCACCGCTACAAATCCCTTTTTCTGCGGCGTTGGTGGATTCCGGTTTTAACTATCTGCCTCGGGCTATTTGTCGAAGCTTTCTTAATTTATCAAACGCCGCCGTCCTATCAGTCCACCAGCAAGATGATGCTTGCGGGCAAGTTGAACATCGCCCAGAACGCGGTTTACAGCGAGGACAGCGTCAATTTCTACGGCACCCAGATTCAGCTGATGCAGAGCGCGGAGGTCCGGCATAGCGCCGAATCGCTGGTTCGCTCCGCTCATCCCGAATTACAGCCCGTACCGGTGGAAATTTTCGTCCTCCAGAAGCCGCGAACGTCCATTTTCGATCTTTCCGCCATCGGCAGCGCACCTGAGTACACCCAGGCCTTTTTGAATGCGGCCATGCAAAAGTATCTCGATTTCAAACGTGGAATGCGCGAGGACCGCGGCCACGAAATTACGACCGGTATTACTGAGCAACTGATTCAGGTCGAAAAGGATTTGCGTAACGGCGAAGATGAAATGCTCGAGTTTCAGAAGCAAAACAATATCGGCTTCATCCAAGAACAGGGGAACAGCGCCGCCCAGTATCTGGTCAAACTGAATCAGCAGTACGCTCAGCTTAAAACTGAGTACGACCTGCTCAATCTACTTGATCTCGACCAAAACCTCGATCGCGCGCAAAGCAAGACCGATACGAGCACCGGTCAAGGCTCTGACAATCAGGGTCTGCCCTTTTCGGACGTTGGTCCGGAGGGCGATTACTTAAAGGCGAAGCAACAGATCCAGCTTCTCAAAGCAGAACGCGAAACCCTCGCCAAAGATCTGCGCCCAAATCATCCGAAGATTCTCAAGCTCAATGATGAAATCACTAAACAGGACAAGTTGATTGGGCTCTTTCGCGCCGACACTCTGGAGAAATTAAAAACGCGCCGCGAATCGATCGGCAAGCAGATGGAAAACCTCCAGGCCAACATCAAGGAATGGGAGGCCAAGGCCCTCGATCTCAGTCAGCGGCTTGCCCAATTCAATCGGA
>Ga0209328_10000061_pt1 | contig 19056 bp, 16 predicted proteins | sample JacPinW_OM3H0_M1_FD_187954 | JGI IMG/M metagenome (GOLD analysis project Ga0209328, IMG submission 187954) | Forest soil microbial communities from Algoma, Ontario, Canada - Jack Pine, Ontario site 1_JW_OM3H0_M1 (SPAdes) (version 2) | ecosystem: Environmental > Terrestrial > Soil > Boreal... | reverse complement strand
GACTCGGTCAAACCGATCTCAGTATACCCTTCGCCATCCTGCACGGAAGGCTCCGAACCCTCCTCGTAATTCATCACGAAGTTGATGGCGACGCGTGCGCCGCCCGGCCACTTGGGGTCGGGCGGGCTCGCCCCGTAGCCGATCAGATCGCGGTCATAGGTCATGGCCAGTCTCCGGGTCTAACACCTGGCGGATCGAGCGAGTTCTCGCGCAAGTAATCGAGAAAGTCTGCCGCGACCGCGACGTCATCGTCATGCACCAAGTCGTTGGTCTGTGACGGCATCGGCCGCTCCTATTCTGCCGCAGCGAGCAATGTGCGGTAGTCGATGGCAAGCTTTTCCGGTGGGGCCTCGATCATCAACCGCTTCTCGATCGCGCTTAAGTGATGGTTCGTGGCGGCGACAGCGCCCGCCACATTGCCTTTCTCGATCATGTCGATCAAGGCTGCACGCCACGGCGTTCGCGATCGATCAGAGCGCTTTCGAGCGACCCTTGATCCGGGAGTGAAAACCAGTTCGCGTCTGCACCACGCGCGTTGTGGTGCGGCGCGATGCGATCGCATCGCGGCGAACCGCCGCTACGCCGGATCCTGCTGGCGACGATGTGGACGCGGCCTTCGCGTGGACCGACGGGCAGAACGTCTGCCTAGAAAATCGTCAATAAATTGCCGCGTGCGAACAAATCTTCAGCAACGACAGGTCGGCTCGCGCCGGCCATCGCCCAAGGCTCTCGAGAATCAATGGCTTATCCGGCTGGCACGCATCGTGCTTCGGTCAATGGTAGCGCAGCATCGTTCTGGCGATCGCTTCAGGTTGGCGTGCCACGCACTGTAAAGTCCATGCGATGATCGCATCCCGCTACCGGCTTGGCGTGCGCGCGCCGAGCCACCACAAAACTTCATATCAGAGGCGGCTTGGGCGCATTGCGCACAAGCATCTCCACACGATCGGAAGCCTCGCCCGCCGCAGAGTTCCACTGCGGCTTCGCCCCATTTCCGATGCAACAACCGTCACAACGGAGGGAGTAATCCATGTGCGATCGAACCGGCTGCATGCACCTGCCGAACTTCCGAACGATGGACTTCAGCCGCCGCAAGGTGCTCAAGGCCACCGCAGCCACCACGCTGACGATGGCCGTCGGTGGCGGCTTGATGGGCGCGGCTAACGCGGCGGCGAGCACCCTCAAGTCCACCCATGGCACCGGCTTCTGCAATCTCAATATCTTCCTGTCTCACGCCTTGCAGACTGCGAAGGATGACGGCGTCGAAATACAATTCATCAACACGCCGACATTTGCCGAACAGGTCACGTTCCTCGGCATCGGTCAGGTCGATGTCGGCCTGATGCCGTACACGAGCTTCATGGCGCTGTTCGACGCCGGCGCTCCGGTCAAGGTCGTCGCTGGTGGCGGCATCGAGGGCTGCGTGATCGTTTCGCAACCCGGACTGGACAGCCCAGAGAAGCTCAAAGGCAAGACGCTCGGCACCTTCCAGCTCGATACGCTAGAGGTCATGCCTTACGACTTCCTCAAGAAGCACGGCGTCAGTTTCAAGGACATCAAGGTCCGTTATATGGGAACCACCCCGGAGGCGGTCGAGGCTTTCAAGGCGGGCGCGCTCGACTGGATCTGCACCATCGAGCCCTATGGCACCGCGCTGCTAAACGACGTCAAGGGCTCGCACAAGCTCACCGACGGCACCGACATCTATGGCAAGGGCTATACCGACTGCGTGCTGGCCTGCCGCTCCGACCTGATCAAGCAGAATCCCGCCGGACTCAAGGCCCTCATCAAAGGCATGATGAAGGCGCAGGCGATGGCCGAAACCAAGCCGGAGGAAACCCTCACGCAATTGGTCGGCGCCTATTACAAGACCTCGATGGAGAACGCCAGAATCGCGATGGGCAAGCAGCCGGCGGTGGTCGACGCGCGCAGCCAGACCCAGTTCATCCTCGACCGCACCGACTCGCTGGTGGAGATGGGTTACATCAAGAAGAAGCCCGGCCGTGACGCGATCGACTGGACCCTGCTCGAACAGGTCATCGCCGAGAACAAGGAGCTCTACGCCAGTCTCAAATACAAGTCGGGATGAGCGGACCGGTGACCGACGTCGCTCACCCACCGGACGGAGTAGCTGGCATGGCCGGCGCCAATGCGTCGCGGCCGCCACGCCGATTGGTGCTGCCGGAGGCGGTCATCCGCGCCGCCCCGCGCATCGGCTGGGCGCTGATGTCGGTCGGCCTGTTCGCCGGGATCTGGGAACTGCTCTGGTTGTGCGGGGTGACGGACCCGAAACTGCTGCCGCCGCCTCACATCTTTCTCGGCAACTTCCCCGAGCAGGCCAAGTTCTTCAATACGGCGCAACGCTGGCAGATCGGCGTCGGCCTCAACACCGGTCCATCCGCCGGCATGGCGCTCGTGATCACCGTGCTGGCGTCGGCGGCGCGGGTGTTCGCGGGATTGCTGATTGCCTCGGTGCTGTCGATCAGCATCGGCGTCGCGGTGCGGTATTTTCTCGTGGTGGAGAAGCTCGCCCTGCCGACCATCACGCTGCTGTCGCCGGTGTCGCCGATCGCTTGGCTTCCGGTCGCGATTTTCGTGTTCGGCATCGGCAACGCGCCGGCCATCTTCATGGTCGTGGTTGCGCTGTTCTTCCACATGGTGCTGGCCACCGTCAGCCAGATCGACGGCGTCAATCGCAACCTGATCAATGTCGCCCGCACCATGGGGGCGTCGAAATGGCAGATCTACAGCCGGGTCATCGTGCCGGCGATCCTGCCGGGCCTGCTGATGGTTCTCCGTCTCAATATGTTCGGTGCCTGGATGGTGGTGCTGGTCGCTGAATCCACGGGCGTCGGATATGGCCTCGGGCAGGTGATCATGCTGGCGCGCAACACCTTCAATCCCTCGCTGGTGTTCTTCACCATCGCGCTCATCGGCGTGCTCGGTTTCTGCTCCGACTGGCTGATGCGGCTGCTGCAACGAAAGATCCTGTATTGGATGCCCGAGACGACGGGGGTGCTGCGTGGTCTCTAAACCGTTCAAGCCGATCTCATCCCAGGACGCCGTGGTCTGCCGCAACGTCAGCAAGGTGTGGGCGGAAGGCACCAAGCGGGCGCATGTCGCATTGCGCGACGTCGACCTCGACGTGACGCCCGGGGAGTTCATCGTGCTGCTGGGTCCCTCCGGCTGCGGCAAGAGCACTCTGCTCTATCTGATCGCCGGCCTGGAACGGGAATCTGGCGGCGAGGTCTGGTCGTTCGGGGATCGCGTCGCCGGTCCGTCGCCCGAGCGCAGCCTGATTTTCCAGGAAACCTCGCTGTTTCCATGGCTCACCGTGGGGCAGAATGCGAGCTTCGGCCTCTCTATCCGCGGCGAAAGCGCCGGGGCCCGCAGGACCGCGGCGCGCGAGGTGCTCGCCCGCGTCGGCCTGACCGAAGCGATCGACAAGCGGCCCGACGAACTGTCCGGCGGCATGCGCCAGCGCGTGGCCGTCGCACGCGCGCTGGCGATGCGGCCCAAGGTGCTCCTGATGGATGAGCCGTTTGCGGCGCTCGACGTGCAGACGCGGGCCAAGATGCAGGATTTCCTGCTCGACGTCTGGCGCAACAGCGGCGCGTCGGTTCTGTTCGTCACCCATCACATCGATGAGGCCGTGGCGCTCGCAGATCGGATCGTGGTGTTCACGTCACGTCCCGGCCGCATCAAGACGATCGTGCCGGTCGATATTCCCCGCCCGCGGGATCCGTTTTCCCCCGAAGCCGAACTGCTACGCCGGCAACTGACCGAGCTGATGCGCGACGAGGTCGATCGCGCCTTCGCCGAGCAGGAAGCGGTTGCCGCCACCGCCTGAGCAAGACGACCTGACCAAGTCCCACCCCGCACGTCGTCCGCGCCAAATCCGGAGCACCGCCATGTCCACATCCCTCATTCGCAGCCGTGCCATCATCGCCCAGGCGCTGGATCGCCAGACTTGGCAACAGATCGACGACGGCGCCGTGCTGCAGGAGGACGGCGTCATCGCCGCCGTCGGCACCTACGCGGACCTGCGCAAGCGCTATCCGAACATGGCCGTGATCGGCAGCGGCAACGAGATCATGCTGCCGGGCTTCGTCAACGGTCACCATCACGTCGGACTGACCCCGGTGCAGCTCGGCTCGCCCGACATGCCGCTGGAATTGTGGTTCATCACCCGCATGGTGACGCGCAATCTCAACATCTATCTCGACACGCTCTATTCGGCATTCGAGATGATCGCGTCCGGCATCACCACGGTGCAGCACATCCACGGCTGGATGCCGGGCACGCTCAGTGAGGTGGAAGCCAAGGCCGAACAGGTCGTCCGCGCCTACGAGGATATCGGCATGCGGGTGTCCTACTGCTACGCGGTGCGCGACCAGAACCGGCTAGTCTATCAGGCCGACGATGCGTTTGTCGCGAGCCTGCCGAAGGAGCTGCAGGGCCCGATGAAGCGCTGGTTCGAGCGTTTCAAGCTCGGTCTCGACGACGCGATGGGCATGTTCGAATCGATGTACGCCCGCCACAATAAAAAGCCGAGGGTGAGGATCCAGCTTGCGCCCGCGAACCTGCACTGGTGCTCCGACAAGGCGCTGACCGTGCTGTCGCAGACCTCGAAGAAATACCAGGTGCCGATGCACATGCACCTGCTCGAGACCTCGATGCAGAAGGAATATGCCTGGTCGCGCGGCGGCTGCACCGCGGTCGAATACATCGACCGCTTCGATATGCTCGGCCCGCACATGACGCTGGGCCACGGCGTCTGGCTCAGCGAAAAGGACATCGCGCGCATGGCGGAGGCCGGCGTGTGTGTGTGTCACAACTGCTCCTCCAATTTCCGGCTTCGCTCCGGCATCGCGGCGCTTAACCACTTCGAGGCCAAAGGGATCAACACCGCGATCGGTCTCGACGAAGCCGGCATTAACGACGACCGCGACATGCTGCAGGAGATGCGGCTGGTGCTGCGCGCCCATCGTGTGCCCGGCATCGGCGACGAGGTTCCCACCATGGCGCAGGTGTTCCGGATGGCGAGCATCGGCGGCGCGAGGACCACCGGATTTGGTGAACAGATCGGGACGATCGCGGAAGGCAAAGCCGCCGATCTCTCCCTAATCGACTGGAAGCAGATTTCCTATCCGTATCTCGATGAGGAGATGCCGATGCTCGACGCGGTGATTCAGCGCGCCAAGACCGACGGCGTGCGCACCGTCATGTGCAACGGCGAAGTGATCTACGACAATGGCCGCTTCACGCGGGTCGATCGCGAGAACGCGCTCAAGACACTGCATGACGAACTGCAGCACGCGCTGAGCGATGATGAGGTCGAACGGCGCAATCTCTCCAAGGCGCTGCTGCCGCATGTGAAGAAGTTCTACACCGGCTATGTCGATCCCGCGAAACACGAGCCGTTCTACCGGCAGAGCTCGCGAATCTGACGCGGGAATCAACAGGCGTTTGCCCAAGCTGCCATGGCATCCACGTCTTGAGGACGTTTCAGGAGGCTACTCAGATCCAACATCTACACCTCAACGGCCGCTTTGCGCTAGAAGCGGCCCCCTCGCGGACCAAACCGCCCCCAAGCTCGGTTAACCGGGCCTTTGTCTGGATTGACCTGAAGGTCCGATCCGTTGATCGCGGCAAACACGCAGGCTAAACGCGCGAACTTTGTTGTTTTCCCCGCACGCTACGACAGGCGAACGAGATGGCCCCCAACCTTGCGCAGCCATCGCCCATTGGTTGGCGGCTTGGGCCGCGCGAAAACGTATCCGGCATAACGATTGCCGGACGCCAGGCACAGGACCGAACCTGCCAATACGGACGCAATAAAATAACACAAAGATATCAAATATTTATATATTATCGTATACAACATACAAAAGATGATTGCTGATAGTCGCCGAATAAACCAGAATTCGATTGCCGGTAATTGGAGAGAACAATGAGTAATGCAGTCTCAGCCATCGCAGCGACAGACGTAGCCAAACCAACCGGTGTTCGTTGGAAGATTTTTCTTCTGATGCTGTTTCTGATCTCGATCAACTATATCGACCGCGCGTCGCTCTCGGTCGCGATGCCACTGATCTCCAAGGAATTCGATCTCGATCCTGCGCTGCAGGGCTTGATTCTCAGCTCGTTCTTCTGGACCTACGCGTTCATGCAGGTTCCAGGCGGCATGCTTGCGGATCGTTTCAAGCCGCGAATCGTCATCGCATCGGCGACGATTTTCTGGGGAGCGTTCCAGGCGATTGCTGCGGTGGCCACGAACTGGCCGGTGTTGCTATTGACCCGACTTGGACTGGGTGCGTCGGAAGCGCCGATTTATCCCGCGGGCGGCAAGCTCAATGCCATCTGGATGACGCAGACCGAGCGGGGGCGCGGTGCGACGCTCCTCGACGGCGGCGCGCCGCTTGGCGCGGCGCTGGGCTCGATCGTGATCGCGTGGCTGATCGCAGCCTTCAATTCCTGGCGCTACGCTTTCGTCATCGCCGGTGTCGGAACCATGCTGTGCGGACTGTTGGCCTGGTATTACATTCGCAACGCTCCGCGGGAGCATCCGTCAGTCAACGAAGCGGAGGCGCGTTACATCGAACAGTCGCACGCGCTGGAAGACGCATACACCCCGGCGTCGCGCGGCGGAAGCTGGATGTCCTACTTCCGGTATCGCTCGGTCTGGTGCATGTGCCTCGGCTGGATGTTTTTCAACACCACCTTTTATGGCTTGCTGACCTGGATGCCGACCTATCTGTTCAAGGTGCACAACTTTGACATCAAGACGCTGGGCGGTGCTTCCTTCATCATATTCTTCTCCGGCTTTGTCGGCGAACTGGTCGGCGGCTGGATTGGTGATTTCTGGCGCAGCCGCGGAGGTTCGCCAAACCTGGTATTCCGAACCTTGTTTGGCATTGCCGCCATATTAGCGACGATGTCGATCTTCTTCGTGGCCTATGTGACGGATCCGGTCGCCGTCGTGGTATTACTGTCCGCCACCCTGTTTTTCTTGCGCTGGTGCGGGATGTATTGGGCCATTCCCTCGGCGCTCGCGGGTCGCGAGAAATCTGGATTCCTCGGCGGGTGCATGAACCTCGGCGGCAACATTGCCGGCATCCTGACACCGCTGATCGTCGGCTTCATCGTTCAGGCTACCGGATCATACTTCCTGGCCTTGATGTACTTCGCCGCCGCCGGCGTTGCGCTGCTGATCTGTTCGACCTTGATCGATTACAGTCGCAAACTGCCGGTCTGAACACGGTATCGGTGGGGTGGAGATGACCGCCCCACCGAGTTCATAGCTCCCTCATGAGGCTTTGTATGATGACGCCGCCGGTCCGCCTCGGTATGCTGACCCCATCGTCCAACACCGCGCTTGAGCCGATCACCAGCGCGATGCTGGCCGGCAGTGCGGATATCTCGGTGCATTTCTCGCGCTTCAAGGTTACGGAAATCGCCTTGTCGGAAACCGCGCTGCGCCAATTCGACGACAGTGAAATCCTGCGTGCGGCAGAGCTTCTGGCGCATGCCAAAGTCGAGATCATTGCCTGGAACGGAACATCGGCAAGCTGGCTAGGGTTCGAGCGGGACGAGCGCTTGTGCGAACGTATAACCGAGGCGACCGGCATCCGCGCCTGCACCACTGTGCTCGCCTATCGCGATCTGTTCCGGCGCCTCGGGATTGCGCGCATCGGACTGGTGACGCCCTATCGCAGGGAAGTCCAGGACAAGATCATTGCCAACTGGGGCTCCGAAGGATTGCAGTGTGTCGCGGAGCGGCACCTTTCGCTGCAGGACAATTTTTCATTTGCGGAAGTGCCGGAAGCCGAGGTGGCCGGCTTGATCGAAGACGTCGTGCGCGAGGGCTGCGACGCCGTTGCCGTGGTCTGCACCAACATGCGCGGCGCCGGCGCTGCGCATCGTCTAGAACAGCAGCTCGGAGTCCCGGTATTCGATTCGATTGCGGTAACGCTATGGGCGTGCTTGATCGCGACCGGAATAGATCCGCGGCGTATCCATGGCTGGGGGAGCTTGTTCACGACGCCTGGTCTCGCGGGTCCCGCGAGCCCGCTCGCGGATCGTCCCGGGGATGCTCAAAGGCACCAATCCTCATGAACCGTACAAAATCGGCCGCGATCGGGGCCAAGGCCAATACCCGGCCCAAGCGGCCACGGGATGTGGCGGCGCTTCCGCGACGGCTGCTCCGCGTGCCGCGAGCCGGCCTCCATGAGCAGGCCGCGACACGGCTTCGTCTGTTGATCGTCCGGGGCGATTTCGCGCCCGGACAACAATTGCTTGAAGCCGATCTGTCCGATGCGCTCGGGGTCTCGCGGACGCCGTTGCGCGAAGCCCTGAAGCAATTGGCGTCCGAAGGTCTGGTCGAGCTTCGCCTCAACCGAACTGCCGTCGTCGCGCCGCTGCGGCGTGACGAATTGATCGAACTGTTCGAGGCGCTGAGCGGCATCGAAAGATGCGCGGCGGAACTCGCCGCAACACGGATGGAGCCGCGCGATCTGGAGCAACTCGAGGCACTGCAGGCCGGCATCGAATGGCATCACGGCCGCGGCGAAATGCGTCACTACTTTGAGATCAACCAGCAAATTCACGGCGCCATCGTCGGTTTTGCCCGCAACGGCGTGCTGAAGGCCACGCATGACATGTTGCTGCCGCGCGCGGAGCGCGCGCGCTTCTTCGGCCTGTCGGTTCTGGGACGATGGGATGAATCGATACGCGATCATCAGGAGATTCTGGAAGCGCTCAAGGCCGGCGACGCGAGCCGTGCAGGACAATTGCTTGGGCACCATGTCCGCCGCACCGGTGAGGTCGTGGCCAGCGCGCTGCCGTTGCAGGCGGACGATGCGGATGCCGCGAAACCGCGGCGCAATGTCCGAGCCGCAACGAGAAAGGCCGGTCCGTGAAGATCCTGCTGCTCAATCCCAACACCACCCGCGCCGTGACCGATCTGCTCTATCGCGCCGGCACAAAGGTCATTTCGCCGGGGACCGAACTGGTTGCAGCGACCGCCGAGCGCGGCGTGCCCTATATCGCCACCCGGGCTGAAGCACAGATCGGCGGCGCGATCGCGCTCGAAATGCTGGCTGCGGCCGATTCCAGCGTCGACGCCGCGATCATCGCAGCGTTTGGAGATCCCGGCCTGTTCGGGGCGCGAGAGTTGTTCGATTATCCGGTCGTCGGCCTTGCCGAAGCGGCGATGTTGACAGCCTGTATGCTGGGTCGCCGGTTTTCCATCGTGACATTCGCTCGCGCGCTCGCGCCCTGGTATCAGGAATGCGTCACCATGCACGGGCTCGATGCCCGCTGCGCCGGCATACGCACGCTCGACGGCACGTTCGAGTCCATTTCCGATGTCCAGGCCGACAAGGAGGACATGCTGGTTTCACTGGCGAACCGCGCGGTCGAACAGGACGATGCCGATGTCGTCATTTTGTCCGGCGCACCGCTGGCTGGCCTGGCAGATAAGGTCCGTGATCGAATTCCGGTCCCGGTGGTCGATCCGACCGCGGCGGCCGTGCGGCAGGCTGAGACGCTCGTCATCCTCAAGCCGCGCAAGGCCACCGCCGGGACGTTTCGTCGTCCGGATCCGAAGCCAACGATCGGGCTGGCGGAGGCACTGGCCGCGGTCATCGAGCACAGGCGGTCCCCTGACGCGAAAGGAGGGTCACTCTAATGCCGTTCGATACCATCATTCGCGGCGGCACGATTGCAACCGCCGCCGACACGTTCGCGTGCGACATCGCCGTCCGTGACGGTCGAATCGTGGCGCTTGGCCACGATCTCGGGGCGGCGGAAACGATCATTGACGCGACGGACCGGCTGGTCTTGCCGGGCGGCATCGACAGCCATGTTCATTTCGCCCAGCCTTCGGGCGACGGCATCATCATGGCCGACGGCTTTGCCACAGGCACGCGTTCGGCGGCATTCGGCGGCAACACCACGGTGCTGCCGTTTTGTCTTCAGGAGAAAGGCCAAACGCTTCGCGAGGCGTTGCGGAATTACCACGCGCAGGCGGACGGCGAATGTCATATCGACGTTGCCTTTCACCTCATCGTCACCGATCCGACGGATCAGGTGCTCGGGCAGGAACTGCCGGCGCTGGTGCAGGACGGCTACACCTCGCTGAAGGTATTCATGACCTATGAAGGCATGGCGCTTTCGGACCGCGAGCTTCTCGAAACAATGGCGGTCGCGCGCGAGACCGGCGCGGTGCTGATGGTGCATGCGGAAAATTTCGATGCCATCCGCTTCCTCACCGACCGCCTCGAACGTGCCGGCAACACCGCGCCGCGCTTTCATGCGACCTCGCGGCCGATCCCGGTCGAGCGTGAGGCCACGCATCGCGCCATTTCGCTTTCCGAACTCGTCGACGTGCCGATCATGATCGTGCACGTATCGAACCGCGGGGCGATGGAAGAAATCCGCCGCGCCCAGCAACGCGGACTCAATGTGATGGGCGAGACCTGCCCGCAATACCTGGTTCTGACGGAGAAAGACCTCGATCAGCTCAACATGGAAGGCAGCAAATACGTATGCTCGCCGCCGCCACGCGACGTTGACAGTCAGCAGGCGTGTTGGGAAGGCCTGCAGCAGAACGTTTTCTCGGTCTTCTCTTCGGACCATTGTCCGTTCCGCTACGACGATCCGCACGGCAAGCTCGCGCCCAAAGGGCGTACCAGTTTCCGCTGGGTGCCGAACGGAATTCCAGGCGTAGCAACGCGTCTTCCGATCCTGTTCTCGGAAGGCGTCGTCAAGGGCCGAATTGACCTCAACGCTTTCGTCGCGCTGACCGCAACCAATCACGCCAAGATCTATGGTCTCTATCCGCGCAAGGGAACGATTGCGGTGGGATCAGACGCCGACATCGCACTGTGGGATCCGAAACGAAAGGTCACGATCCGCCACGACCTTGTCCACGACGGTTCGGATTATACACCGTATGAAGGGCTCGAAGTGACGGGCTGGCCGGTCCTGACCATGGTCCGCGGGCGCGTGGTCGTCGATGACGGCGTCCTGGTCGGCGCCAAAGGCCACGGCACCTATTTGCAGCGGACTAGGCCGCCGGCCCGCCCCGACTCGGCGCAACGATAAACCAATAGCTGGACGGAGACCGACATGCCCTACGCGACCACGGACGACGGAGTGCACCTGTATTTCGAGGAAACCGGATCGGGCCGTCCCCTGATCCTGGTCCATGAATTCGCCGGCGATTTGCGCAGCTATGAGCAGCAGATGCGCCATTTCGGAAAACGCTATCGTGCAATCGCCTTCAACGCACGTGGTTTCCCGCCGTCCGACGTGCCGGAGCACGTCTCCTCCTATTCGCAGGCCCGCGCCGCCGATGACATCCTCGCTGTGCTCGATCATTTCGGCGAGCCGCAGGCGCATGTTATTGGACTGTCGATGGGTGGATTTGCGACGCTCCATTTCGGTCTGCGTCATCCGCAGCGAGCGCTGTCACTGTGCATCGGTGGCTGCGGTTATGGCGCAGAACTCGACAAGCGTGACACCTTCCGAGCCGAAGCCGACGTGATCGCCGGCATCATTCGGAGCGAGGGCATGCCGGCATTCGCCGAACGCTACGCTTATGGCCCGACCCGCGTTCAGTATGAAAACAAGGATCCGCGCGGCCACGCCGAATTCAAAGCGATGCTCGCCGGCCATTCCGCAGTCGGATCGGCTAACACCCAGCAGGGCGTTCAGAAGGAGCGACCATCGCTTTACATGCTGGTCGAAGAAATGCAGCGCATCACCGTGCCGACGCTTATCATCACCGGCGATGAAGACTGGCCGTGCCTTTTGCCGGGCATCCTTATGAAGCAATGCATTCCCTCGGCAGCCCTCGTGGTGATGCCGAACGCGGGGCATGCGATCAACATTGAAGAGCCGGATGAATACAATCGGATCGTCGGCGATTTTCTCTCCCAGGTCGAGAGCGGGCGCTGGCCGCGCCGCGATCCTCGCGCCGTCAGCGCTTCCATCACGGGAATGCAGAAGGGATAGCATCGCCTGTACTTAACGGAGATCGCCATCGTTCTTCCTCGAAGCAGAGCCTGCCCCAAGAGCGCGACGCCATCTGCTCGAACCCGTGAGCATCGACGCCAAGGGCGGGCTAATCCGTCTTAACCTGGGTGGCCTAGGGCCGAAATCGAATTAGATAGTTATTTAGCGCACCCATCGGTCTGAAATTTTAGCCCTTCGATAACAGCCGACATTTTCAACTGTATCTGCACGAGCATAGTGAAGACCCACACTGCGCCAATGTCGTCTACGAAGCGGATTGTTACGAGCCTAACGCTTTTTCCTCGGATTGGAATGATATTGTAGCGCGCGCGATCCAAACTCCGCGGCTGGACGGGAATCTTGACCGCTCACGGACAAGGACTTGGTATGCCGAAAGCTGCGCATATCAAACAACTTCATCGGAGAATCGGATGAGAGCGCTTGGTCCAATCCCGTTGTTTGGCGGAATTGGCCTACTGGTATTTCTGATCGCGATCCTCACGGGCATGCCCGGCGAGTGGTATTAACTCCCTTCAATCGCATCTCTCACTATAGCGTTTCCTTACCGGCCTTCCGAGTTGAGAGACAAATTGCAACGCGCGAGACGTTAGCCAAGGGCGCCTAGCGCCCTTTCTCGCCCGGTTCGGCGGATCGGTGTCATAAGGTTACGCAGCATCCTTGGCGGATCTCACCACAACTACGCCTGAGGCTTTCGTTTTCGAAATACGCAGCCATTGAAGCGCTGTGCGCGCGTCGGGGCAAATCGTTCTGTTCGGTGTCAACTCGCTGGCAGCGGAAGACAGCAAAAACAGCCGCGCTTCGCGTCGTTTTCGCCGAGAGCCTGGTCGCTCGCCTACAATCGTAGCCGTTTTCCTGAGACCGAAATAGCGCTGTAGCGCAGCCCGTTCAATTTGGGTATCGCATCTGTGGCCTCTATGCAGCGCGTATCTTGAAAGGTGAGAAGCCTGCTGATCTGCCGGTGCAGCAGATCACAAAAACCGAGCTGGCGATAAATCTCAAGACTGCAAGGACGCTCGGTGTGGCCGTCCCCGCCACACTTCTCGCCACTGCCAACGAGGTGATCGAACAACGATCCTGCACTGCATGAGTCCGGTGTTGGCACAAATGTGAAGTGCGCGATGTCCGGTCGCTATGAGGCAAAAAGCGGACGTCGCGGATATCGGTGTTACTGCATCAGAAATCTATATGCGACAATCAGAGCCACCATGCTCGCGAAAATCAGCAGTGCCGAGAGGGATTTTCGGATCATTGGCCTCGTCGAATGGCGCGCAGCCGATAGACCGGGCCGAGGATTAGGCGCTCTCTGAAACCGCACGACTTTGCCCTCTGTCGTTGGCGTGCGAGCCTTTGGTTCCGGCGCCGCCCCCACGCCTCCCATCTCGCTGTAATAAGCGCTGTAGACCTCGCGAACGGCCAGGGCCGTGGACTCGGCCTCGCTCATCGTCTCGAGTCGGGTTCGATAGTTAGTCAGAAAGCTCTGTGCGTTTGACGGAAGGTCATCGAAACCACCGAGCTTGGCCATCATGAGCCAAGTGGCAAAATCCGCCTCGGCCTTGGTGCGAGCTTTCTTGGCGATACTGGTGTTGGAGCTAGAGGACATGGTGGTCCGATTGGTTCGCCCGCCCAAACTCGCCGGCGTTCATGGCGATCGTTGGACAGTTCGCTTGGGTATCTCGGTTGACGTCAGGTGTCCCGCCGACGAGATTAGCGGCTGGTTGCAGCCCCGTGAGTGCCGCGCCGGGATGCTCCTAGCTATTCGGGTGTCGACTAGCCTGTAGTTGGCAATCGGCGTATAAGCATCTCCCATGGGTTGGGATGCGGAAGACGTAGCACTGCTCAAAAAACTCTGGGCCGTCGGACAGAGCGCCGCGCAGATCGCGCGCCGTCTTGGGTGTAGCCGTAACGCGGTCTGCGCCAAGCTAACTCGTTTGGGCCTGAAGCGCGGTCACAAGCCGCCAACCGCAAAACCCAAGATAAGGCCGGTGCCGAAGCGGAAGCCAGCGCTGTTGGCGGCCTGTGCCCGCCCGGTGGATAGGATAGTGTCTACGCGCAAGCCAAGAGTGAGGCAACCTGAGGAATTCACCAAGTCGCAGTTGAAAGCAATGTTGGCTGAGGCCGCTGCTAACACGGCGCGACTGCCTCGATGATGCGTTCAACGAGCCCGTGATCCGGGAAACTATCCGCAGCATGGACATGGTCGCGATTGGTACGGTCGTGTTGACGAGCCGCCGCAGCTGACCGCCGCTGGCATGCCCCGAAAAACGCTGCGGCGCTAACCCCCATGCGGAAATCAGAGCAGAAGGGGTAAAATCCCCCTAGGGTCCACACCCGAGGAGCAACAACATGACACCACACATCCCCGAGGAATCTTCCGCCAGGTTGATTGACTGGAGTCCCTTCATGATCATGGGCAACACGATGCCGCCCCGAGATCCTGATGAAGACGATGAGGACGAGGACGAAGAGGAGGAGGCCGACGAACCGCCGGTCGTGCGCGAGCCGGACGAAGATTAATCTTCAGAGCCCGTCGGCATGTCTCGGAGGTGCTAGCTAACAGCGAAAATCAGGCGATGCGCTGGGTTGTCAGGCGGTGTCGTTCGAAATTCGACGCTATTGTGCGACGCCGGGATCGGACGATTTCCCCTTAGGCGGTGCGCACCATGTTAAGAAACCTGCCAACCTGGAGCTTGAGGCGATTGCTTTCCCCGGACAAAGATCGAGCCGAGCTAAGAACTTTCGCGGAAGCAAAACCGGTCTCGCGGGCTCCATTGTTTACATCAACAATGTTGGTGGCAACCCGGGATGTACCCAGAGCTGCCTGCTCGACATTGCGAGCAATTTCTTGCGTTGCACCGCCTTGCTGCTCGACAGAGACCGCAATCGTTGCAGCAATTTCTGAAATTCGACCGATTGTTGATCCAATCTGCTTGATAGCCAGAACCGAATCCTGGGTCGCAACCTGCATCCCGGCGATCTGGCTGCTGATTTCACTGGTTGCCTTGGCAGTCTGCGCTGCCAGCGCCTTCACTTCCTGCGCTACGACCGCAAAGCCCCGTCCGGATTCGCCCGCGCGCGCGGCCTCGATCGTGGCGTTCAGGGCCAGCAAATTGGTCTGCTCCGCGATTGTCGTGATCAGATTGATCACATCGCCAATCCTTAGAGCGGCCTTCGACAATTCGTTGATGCGCTGATCGGTGACCTCCGCCTGACTGACGGCTTCACCCGTGATCCGATTCGATTCCTGGACTTGTCGGCTGATTTCAGCAATCGAGGCAGTCATTTCGTCGGTGGCCGCGGCTACTGATCTGACATTGTTCGAGGCTTCACCGGATGCCGCTTCGACCATTCCGGAAAGCTGCTGCGTCTCTTCGGCGTTCCTGGTCAAAGTAGTCGCTGAGGCTTCCAGCTCAGTTGAAGCGGAGGATACCGTCTGTACAATCTCGCCGACCGCGGCCTCGAATTCGTCAGCGAGTTTTTGCATTTCCGTTTTTCGCTGAGCACGCGCGCGCTTTTCCGTTTCTGAACGTTCCGCGCGCAGCCGGTTGGATTCGAGCATGTTGCCCTTGAAGACTTGTAGCGCTTCGGCCATGTCGGAAATTTCGTCCGAGCCGCCGGTCGCGATCTCCGCACCCAAATCGCCTGCGGCGATGGATTTCATGCTATTCTGGAGACGCACAAGGCGACGTACCACCCCACGACCAACGTAATACCAGCCAATGACAAGCGCGGTGGCAAGGCTCACAAGCGCGAGGCATATCAGGATAATCCGACCCTGGCCGATCTCCGCCTCGGATTCACGGACCGCGGTGGCTGCCGCCGCCTCGCTGCGCGTTCCCAGGCTTGCGACTTCCCTTTCGAATTCCTGGGCGAGCGCGCGATTTTCCATCACCACATTGGCGCCGGTTTTGGCCGCAACCAACTCTCTTTGCTTGAGCTCGAAAATATTGCCGCCATCCTTGCCGGTCTTGACCAACTCATCGACGAGTTTGGACGTCTCGGGATCCTTGAAAACAGAAGCGGCCTTGCCAAGGTGCCCTGCTGTCGCGGTGAACCGGTCCTTGACCGGCGGCAACAGATCGGCGGACGTCAAGTCGGCAGCTTCAACAAGGATTCCCAATATGAGGTTGGATTCGGCACGGAGTTCCAGGATTGCCTGCAGCGATACGAGTTCGTTTTCAGCCAGCGCAGCAAGCGTCTTTTGAACGTCCTCCAGGTTCTTCTTGTCCGCCGCGGTCTGCAGGCCGATCGCCAAGGTGAATCCGGCGTCGTCGGCCATCGGCCCCAGTTTTTCGGCGAGCTTCTGATGCGATTTCCGAAGGCTGGAAACGAGCGCTTCCCGGGAGGCGGCAATGGTCTGGCGGTCGGTGACAGATTGCACCAGCCGGTCGAGATTCACCAAGATTCGATCAGCGGTTTTATTGAGCCTTGCAGCGTCCTCCGCGGCAAGTGCACCGATGGTCTGCGTGAGTTCCTGACGCTCCGCAGTCAGAACCTTGAGGGCCTGCTCGCGCTCGGCCACATCTGTTGCGGCGAGAAGGCGGGGCGCAGCAGCCGCGACTTCACCGGCGGCTCTAACGACCCTGGAAGCGCGGGTGATCTCGGGCAGGCTCTTGTCGGCGATCTCTCCGAGCGAATGCCCAAGGCTGTTATAAGAGATAATCGCGCTGCTGCTCGCCAACACGGTGAGCGCAGCGACGACTCCAAAGGCCATAAACAATCGACCGCGAAGGCCAAGGTGATACCACGACATCGCAGTCTTCATTGTCAATCTCCGGGTAGCGATCGCAAAATCGTACCGCGAACAGCCTGGGCTTTTCCTTCGGTGCTTTGCGGCCTCTTTAGTTTACGTTCCGGGCTTCTCAAGGTGATCGACCGCCTTGAAGCTGCCATCCGCCTGAATCACGGTCAGGAACACTTGATCCGAGCCGCGGTTGCTGGAGTCGCTGTAGGCGAGTTTGAAACCGCCAAGATCGAAGCTGCCGGCTTTTTGTACGGCCTCGATCAGGGCTTTCCGGGTGGGTTCGCCATTGACCTTTTCGAGCACCGCGATGATTGCGCGGCCAACAAGGTAGCCCTCAAGCGAGACGAAGCCCGCCTGAGCGTCCGGAGCGCTCGCCTTGAGCGAGGCCTGGTAGCGCCCGACCACCGGGGTCGCGGCATCTTTCGGGAAAGGAACGACCTGTGTGATCACAACGCCGGCACCCACTGGACCGAGTTCCTTTGCAAGCGCGTCGGAACCAACAAACGAGATATTCACGAAGGTGGCGTCGAGCTTGATCTGCTTGGCCAGTTTAATGAACTCGGCCGCAGGCTTGTAGGGGCTGATCATGATGACTGCTTGAGGCTCGACCTTCTTGATGGCCAGCAGCGCGGCTTTGACAGCCACCGTGTTCCGCTCGAAGGTACCTTCGCCGGCGAGCTGCATCTGCCGCTTCTCAAGCGCCTTCTTGACGCCGGCAAGGCCTGCCTGGCCGAAAGCATCGTCCTGGTACATGATCGCAATCTTGGATGCGCCGAGGTCCTTGGTCAGATGTTCGACCATGGCTTCGGTTTCCTGGAAGTAGCTGGCCCGAATATTCATTACCAGCGGCTTGTAGGGCTCGCGCAGGAACTCAGCGCCCGTAAAAGCGCCGATAAAGGGGGCACCTGCTGCGGTCGCGATCGGCTGAGTGGCTGCTGCCGTTGGAGTGCCAACCGCGCCGGCGATAGCGAAGACCTTGTCTTCTTCCAGCAGCTTCTTGACCGCTTCAATAGACTTGGTCGGTTCGTATCCGTCATCGATGCTCTTGAGTTCGAGCTTCCGACCCTTGACGCCGCCGGCCTTGTTTATTTCAGCGAAGGCCGCTTCGAGGCCCATCTTCATGCCTTGGCCCAAGGCCGAGGCCGGACCTTCGAGCGCAGTTGCCTGACCAAACACGATCTTATCGGCAGAGACTCCATCTTCAGCGAATGCTGAAATACCGGTCGCAAGGAGCGCAGCTAACGCAAGAGGAAGCGCTTTGAGTGGAGAGGCTCGCATATCAAATGTCCTTTGGAGCGGGGTAATGGTCAGCCGGGTTCTACCGGCCAGATTGTTGGGCGCGGTGTGGCAGCGAGGCATCACGACACTGTGAGATTGTGAACCCGAGACCTTCAGAATCTATTAATTTTGCATTCACCGTATCGAATTGTTACGGGGTTGGAATCAGTGGCAGGCGAGCGACAGGTCAGACACTGTGAACGCGCCGTCGAGTGAGTCCGCGTCGGATCATGAATCTGACCCTGAAGCGATGCCCTGGGGGCGAGTCCGTTTAACCCTCATCAGCGGACATGCGTTGGATGGGATGGCACGTCTGTTTGGTGTCGACAGGCGACATGCCTTACCCCGGCATTTTCGCTCATCCCGGAGAAGTCTTCGCGTCGGTAACTGACCGTAAAAATCCAGTCAGTGAAAAGTCGCCGGCTCCCCTGCGGTGGCATCATCCGGACGAGGTGCACGCGGTTCGCTAGAAGAAACCGAGACTCATATCCAAGCCGGAAGTTGCCAGGCACACGAGCACGACCACGCCAAGACCGCAAATCATAGCAATCAGATTCAGAGCGTAGTTAATTTGCGTTTCGGGAAGGGCCCGCGTGGTAACTTCTGGGATCGCATTCATGTCACCCTCCAAAGTTGAACCCCGAGGGGTCTGTCTGAGCAGACTAACTTCAAAGAGTTTATGGAAGATTGCCGCGCATCGTTAATTCTACCAGAAAACGCACTGATCATCGCTCGTGAAGTGATGCCGAAGATGTCCGAGATGGGTCTTGTGTCACGAGTACTGCCGGTCAACACGGCGGTGCGCAACTTGTACGAGAGACGAAGGAAGGGCCCTTCGAGGTCGGCAATCAGGTGTTGATCTTAAGCCACCGCAAGCTGCTGTCGTCAAAAGCGATGGTCGTGAACGTTGTGGAAACGCCGTCGGGAAGGTTGTCGGGCAATTTGTGGCGAAGAGAGGTCCGCGCGACTTCGATCCACGTTTGCCTCATTGCGTC
>Ga0209328_10000060_pt1 | contig 19282 bp, 19 predicted proteins | sample JacPinW_OM3H0_M1_FD_187954 | JGI IMG/M metagenome (GOLD analysis project Ga0209328, IMG submission 187954) | Forest soil microbial communities from Algoma, Ontario, Canada - Jack Pine, Ontario site 1_JW_OM3H0_M1 (SPAdes) (version 2) | ecosystem: Environmental > Terrestrial > Soil > Boreal... | reverse complement strand
CGAGCAGTCCGGGCGAAGCATCCTCGTGGCTGCGGCAAGCATCGGCTTGATTGTTGATCCCGGCGATCCCCTGCTTCAGATCGAAGCTTGCCCGGGTGCGCCCGGCTGTCGGTCGACCTCACTCGATACGCGTGGCGATGGACGCTGGCTGGCGAGACTGCTGCCGCGGTTTGGCTTCACTGGAACCATCCACGTCTCCGGCTGTGCCAAAGGGTGTGCGAAATCGGGGACGAGCGATCTCGTGCTGGTCGGTGCTGAGGGTCGTTACGGCCTCGTGCGCAACGGAACCGCCCAGGATTCCCCCGCGCGCCGTTGTTCTTTTTCCGATCTTGCCGCCGATCCAGGCAAAATCTTCGATGCGGACCGAGGCGGCAAGCATGACTGAATTGCGCTCCTACGTTCGGGATGGAGCCGAGATTTATCGCAACTCGTTTGCGATCATCCGCGCCGAGACGGATCTCTCCCGCTTCGGGAAGAACGAGGAAAAGGTCGTCGTCAGGATCATTCACGCGTGCGGCATGATCGATATCGCCGACGACATCTTGATGTCCCCGACATTTGCCGCACGCGCATCCGAAGCATTGTTGCGCGCAGCGCCAATCCTGTGTGATGCGAAGATGGTCGCGCACGGCATCACCCGTGACAGGCTGCCAAAAGGCAACCGTGTCATTTGCACGCTCGACGATCCCGCGGTGGCGCGGCTCGCCGCCAAGATTGGCAACACGCGCTCGGCCACGGCGTTGGAGCTGTGGCGGCCTCATCTCGAGGGAGCCGTCGTCGCCGTCGGCAATGCGCCGACTGCGCTGTTTCGGCTGCTTGAAATGCTCGACGAGGGCGCGCCGGCTCCCGCCGCCATCATCGGCGTTCCCGTCGGCTTCGTGGGCGCCGCCGAATCCAAGGAAGCGCTTCGGTTGCAGGCCCGCGTGCCATTTCTTGTCGTGCGCGGCCGCCGCGGCGGCAGTGCCATGGCCGTTGCAGCCATCAATGCGCTGGCGAGTGAGCGCGAATGACAGGTTTTGACTCGATCGCAGGAACCGCCTGTGCAGGAACACTCTACGGCATCGGTGTCGGGCCGGGCGATGTCCGCTATCTGACGCTGCGCGCGGCGGCGCTGGTGCGAGATGTCGACGTGTTGGCGTTTTTTGCCAAGCGAGGGCTACAGGGAAACGCGCGAGGCATTGTCGATCCTCTGCTGGCACCGGGACGAACCGAGCTTCGGCTGGAATACCCGGTGACGGACGAGCTCTCGCCCGAAGATCCCTCATATCAGAAACAGATCGTGCATTTCTATGAAGAGAGTGTCGCGGCGCTTGTGGAATTGCTTCGACAAGGCAAGTCCGTCGGGCTTCTGGCCGAAGGCGATCCGTTCTTCTACGGCTCCTTCATGCACATGTGGCGGCGTCTCAATCGCGAATTCCCGATCGAAATCGTGCCCGGCGTCACCGGTATGTCAGGCTGCTGGACCCGCGCCAATACGCCGATCACCTGGGGCAACGACATCCTCTCGGTATTGCCGGGAACGTTGAGCGAAGAACAATTGACCCGCCGGCTAACGGAGACCGACGCCGCCGTCATCATGAAGGTCGGCAAGAACCTCGCAAAAGTCCGCCGCGCTGTCGAGGCGGCCGGGTTGCTCTCGCGCGCGGTCTATGTCGAGCGCGGCACCATGCAAGGGGAGCAGATCATGCCGCTGTCCGAATGTCCTAACGGCAAGGGCCCGTACTTTTCCATGGTGTTGATCCCGGGTCAGGGGAGGCGGCTGTGAGCGGCTCGCTGGTCATTGTCGGTCTTGGACCGGGGTCGATGGACTTCTTGACGCCTGCGGCTGCGAAAGCGCTTTCTGCTGCAACCGATCTTGTTGGATATGAGACCTATCTCGATCGGATTCCAAAATCGGTCTTCAGCCGGCGCCGTCATGCGTCCGGCAATCGTCTCGAAATCGACCGCGCACGTCACGCGCTCGTGCTGGCGGCCGAAGGCAACAAGGTCGCGGTCGTCTCGGGTGGCGATCCCGGCGTATTCGCGATGGCGGCTGCGGTTTTCGAAGCCATCGAAGCCGGCGATCCCGCCTGGCGCGAACTCAATATACATGTCGAGCCGGGGATAACGGCGATGCTTGCGGCAGCCGCCGAAGTCGGCGCGCCGCTCGGCGCGGATTTTTGCGCCATATCGCTGTCGGACAATCTGAAGTCATGGGAAACGATCGAACGACGTTTGCGCGCCGCGGCGGAAGCCGATTTTGTCATCGCGCTTTACAATCCTGCTTCGCGGGCAAGGCCAAACCAGCTTGGCCGCGCGTTCGATTTGCTGAGAGCGAAAAAATCGCCTCAGACCGTCGTGCTCTTTGTCAGAAGTGCTGCGACACCCGAAGCGCGCGTTGTCATGACTGAGTTGGGCGAGGCAGATCCAGCCCTTGCCGATATGCGCACACTTGTCATCATTGGCGCGGTGGCAACACGGCTCATCTCACGAAACGGGCGCAGGCCCTTCGTCTATACGCCGCGTGCCGAACGTGAGGTGGTGCGATGAGCGAGCTGATGTTCAAGCCAGAGTACGGCCGCCTCCGCGCTTTCGAGGGCATGTCCACGCGGCTTGTTCGGTCGCGCAATCATCACGACGGGGATGCCAAGATGGCGCGCCGCTTCGATCTTTGCGTAGGTCGCCGCCCCGCCCGAGTTTTTGGAGACGAGCATTTCGATCTTCTCGCGCGCGAGAAGCGCCGTTTCAGATTCTCGGTCGAAGGGACCACGATCGTAAAACAGCCGGATATCGGGCGGCAGCGCGATGTCACCAGGCGGATCGATGGTGCGGGCGATGTAGTGATGATGGGGCGCGCTCGCGAAAGCACCGAGCTCAAGGCGGCCAAGCGTGAGAAAAACGCGACGGGGTTTTGGCCCCAGCGCATCGGCGGCAGCTTCGGCGCTCGCGACGGCAAGCCAGTTGTCGCTCGGTTGGGGTTCCCAGGCGGGACGTACGATCGAGGCGAGCGGGATCGCAAGCCGTGCGCAGGCCGCGACCGCGTTGGCGGAGATTTGATCGGCGTAAGGATGCGTTGCGTCGATGACCGCTTGCGTTGCGTCCTGCTCAAGCCACGCGGCGAGACCGTCGGCGCCGCCGAAGCCGCCGATCCGGGTTCGCACCGGCTGCGCTTTGGGGTTCGTGGTGCGCCCGGCAAGCGAAACCGTCGCGTCGAAGCGGGGGTTAGCCGCCAGCAGGCGCGTCAGCTCCGAGGCCTCGGTGGTACCTCCAAGGATGAGAACGCGCATCGAGAGCATCTCCATGAATGCTGAGCCCGCAACCTGCAACGTGCAGCGCTGGCTGTCCATCGTCGGCATCGGCGAAGATGGCGTGGAAGGGCTATCCTCCGTCGCTCGGCGGCTGATCGCATCAGCGGAGCTGGTCGTCGGCGGCGCGCGCCATCTGGAGCTCGCCGGCGATTTGATCCGTGGCCGGCGTCTTGCCTGGCCCAGCCCGATGAGCGACGCATTCGCTGAGGTCAAGCGGCATCGCGGGCGCCCGGTCGTGGTGTTGGCGAGCGGCGACCCCTTCCATTTCGGTGTCGGTAAACAACTCGCGGAATTTGTCCCGGCCGAGGAATTCGTTTGCCTGCCGCAACCCTCGGCTTTCAGCCTCGCCGCAGCGAGAATGGGATGGTCGCTCCAGCACGTTGCGCTCGTCACGCTGCATGGTCGCGCGCTGCAGGGCATTATCAGGCATCTGCAACCCGGCGCGCGCATCCTGGCGCTTTCCTGGGACGGCGCGACGCCCGCAAAGCTCGCTGATTTTTTCAACGCGCATCGCATGGGACAATCGCGTATCACCGTGCTCGAGGCGATGGGCGGCCCGCGCGAGCGGGTACGCCACACCAGGGCAGCGAATTTCGATATCGAGGAAATCGTTCCGCTCAATACCATCGCGATCGAGGTGGTCGCGGGACCGGACGCCCCGATCATCCCGCTCACACCGGGCCTTGACGACGCGCTCTTTGAGCATGATGGCCAACTGACAAAACGGGAAATTCGCGCCGTCACACTTTCGTCGCTCGAGCCGCGGCATGGCGAATTGTTGTGGGATGTCGGACTCGGCGCCGGCTCGATCGCGATCGAATGGCTGCTGCGGCATCCTACCCTGGGCGCGATCGGTGTCGAGGCCCGCAACGACCGCGCTGACCGCGCCGCCCGCAACGCCGCGGCGCTCGGCGTGCCCGAACTCAGGATTGTGCAAGGCCGCGCACCGGAGGCGCTGGCAGGGCTTGCCCGACCGGATGCGGTGTTTGTCGGTGGCGGCATGATGGATGACGGCGTGTTCGAAGCGGTCTGGGCGGCGCTAAAACCTCGCGGCCGGCTCGTTGCCAATGCGGTGTCGCTCGAGACGGAGGCCCGGTTCGCCGACTATTTCCAGCGTTTCGGTGGCGATCTCGTTCGGCTGCAGGTCGCACGCGCGGACAAGGTCGGCAGCATGTTTGGCTGGCGCCCGGCGATGCCGGTGACGCAATGGCGGGTGAAAAAACCATGATTGTTGCCGGCATCGGATGCAAGCGCGGGACGTTGTCGGAAGACATCGTGAGCCTGATTCTCGCGGTTCTTGCCACCTCTGGCATCGCCCGCGAAAACCTCGATGCGATCGCGACCGAGGCGTCGAAAGCGGACGAGTGCGGGATCGCGAACGCCGCGCAATCTCTGTCGGTTCCTCTCGTCCGGTGCTCGCTCGCCGATCTGGATCGGGCGTCCGACAAAGTCGTTACGCGCTCGTCGCGCGTTCAGGCGCTCAAGGGTGTTCCGTCGATCGCAGAGGCGTCCGCTCTGGTCGCAGCGGGCCCCAGCGCCCGGCTTCTCGGTGCGCGGGTCGCGGCCGACAACGTAACCTGTGCCATCGCCATCAGTGAGGGCTCATGACCGTTCACTTCATCGGGGCAGGACCTGGAGCAGCGGACCTCATCACCGTGCGGGGACGCGATCTGATCGCTAGTTGCCCGGTCTGCCTCTATGCCGGTTCTCTGGTGCAAAAGGCGCTGCTCGATTACTGCCCGCCCGGGGCCGCAATCATCGATTCCGCGTCGATGTCGCTCGACGAGATTATTGCCGAGATGGTGCAGGCCACCGATCGCGGCCAAAATGTCGCGCGGCTGCATTCCGGAGATCTTTCGATCTGGAGCGCACTTGGCGAACAGTTGCGGCGCTTGGATGCGCTCAATATCCCTTACACGGTGACGCCGGGCGTTCCCGCTTTCGCCGCGGCCGCGGCCGCCTTGGCCAGGGAATTGACATTGCCCGAAGTGGCGCAATCGGTCGTATTGACGCGAACGCCCGGACGCGCGTCGGCGATGCCGGCGACCGAGACGCTTTCCGCCTTCGCCGCAACGCGTGCGACACTTGCTATCCATCTCTCCATTCACGCCATCGAAAAAACCGTCGCAGAGTTAGTCCCCGCTTATGGGGAAGATTGCCCGGTCGCGGTCGTGTTTCGCGCGAGCTGGCCGGACCAGCAGATCATCCGGGCGACGCTTGGTAGCATCGCAGCTGAGGTGAAAAAGACAAATATCGAGCGTACCGCGCTCATCATCGTCGGTAACGTGCTGGCGGCCCGTGATTTCCGGGACAGTGCACTCTACGACAGCGGATATCGCCGACGGTTCCGGGGAGGCGGCGCATGATCGAAAACCTATTCCCAGCGCCCGACGACTTTGCCTTCGCGGTCGAACACTGCGATATCGAGGGCGATGCCCGATCCATCGAGCACTTGCGCGGCCGTCTTCCACGCAGCCCTGGCGACGAATTCGCCAATCGGGACGCCGCGCTGTTCCGCCTCCCGCAGAACCAGCAACGCGGTATTGGCATCCCTGCACAGTTCGATGAGATCGGCGGGCGCGTCCGCTTCCTGCAAAAGTTCGGAAAGCCAGATGCGGTCGACGCTGCCGGACTTCGAATGCAGATCGAGCAGCCCTTGTCCGAGTTTTGTCATTTTGGCAAAGCCTCCGGCGATGGTGATGCGCGGGACCGGGTGTCGCTTGGCATATTTCAGCATGCCGCCGACGAAGTCGCCCATGTCGATCAGCGCGGTTTCGGAAAGCCCATGCAGTTTTTGAACGGCCACTTCCGAGGTCGATCCCGTCGAGCCAGCGATGTGCTTGAGGCCGCTGGCGCGCGCGACGTCGATACCGCGATGGATCGAGTGGATCCAGGCCGCACAGGAGTAGGGCACGACAATTCCGGTGGTGCCGAGGATCGAGAGTCCGCCAACAATACCGAGACGCGCGTTGAGCGTCTTGGCGGCGAGCGCTTCGCCGCCGGGTATAGAGAGTTCGACGATCACGTCACCGGATGCCCCGAACCGCTCCACCACTTCGCGAACGGCACTTCGCATCATCTCGCGCGGTACCGGATTGATCGCGGGCTCGCCGGGCGGGACCGGAAGGCCGGGTTTTGTCACGCTGCCCACGCCTTGGCCCGCGAGAAAAGTGACGCCGGAACCGGGCGTGCCCGCTCGCACCGTCGCCTTGATCAGGGCGCCGTGGGTGACGTCGGGATCGTCGCCGGCGTCTTTCACGATCCCCGCGGTCGCACCGCCCTCGGGCGTTTCGAAGACGGCAACCGCGAAACTAACGCGCGCGCCGTTCGGAAGCTTCACTTCCACCGGATCCGGACATTCTCCAGTCACGAGCGCCTCATACGCGGCGCGTGTGGCGGCCGTCGCGCAGGTGCCCGTGGTCCAGCCGCGCCTGAGCGGCTGATCTGGCTTTTTCTCACTTGTATCGTCGGCGTCGCTCACATTCTGTTCCGATTCCGCGCGCCAAGACTTATCACGATTTCTCCATGAAACTGCACATCGATAATCTCCCTGATTTCCCGGAGTTCGCAGCCGGCGAAGTTTGGCTTGCCGGTGCAGGCCCCGGCGACCCCGGGCTTTTGACATTGCATGCGCTCCATGCGCTGCGAATAGCCGACGACATCGTTTACGATGCGCTCGTCGGCCCAGCGATCCTTGAACTCGCGGGCAACCAGGCAGAGCTGATCTTTGCCGGCAAGCGCGGGGGCAGGCCCTCGGCTCAGCAGACCGATATCAACGAGCTGTTGATCGAGCGCGCCAGGATGGGGCGGCGCGTTCTGCGCCTGAAAGGCGGCGACCCCTTTGTGTTCGGGCGCGGCGGCGAGGAAGCGTTGGCGCTGACGCGCGCCGGGCTCAGGTTCCGGATCATTCCCGGGATCACCTCGGGGCTTGCGGCTGCGGCGCTGGCCGGTATTCCCGCGACCATGCGCCAGACCAACCATGCCGTCATCCTGGTGGCGGGAAGCCGCGCGGCGGACGGGAGCTCGGCAGCGGAGTGGGAGAAGCTGGCGCGCACCGGACAGCCGATCATCGTCTATATGCCGATGGCGAATTTGCCCGAGATCACGAGCGCGTTCCAACGCGGCGGCATGGCTCCCGATACGCCTGCCGTGATCATCAGTTCCTCGACGACAGCGGAGGAGCGCATCATCGAAACCTCGCTTGGGATGGCCGCCGCGGACGCCGCGACGCAAGGCGTCAGCGCGCCGGCGATCGTGATTGTCGGTGCCATTGCTGCGATGAGGCAACAGCTTCTGGCGAACATGGTTGGCTGGCGATGATTCCTCACCTCAGTCCACCAGGCCTTATCATCGCGGCGCCACGCTCGGGCGCCGGGAAGACAACGGTCACGCTCGGGCTGTTGCGTGCGCTTCGGCGCCGAGGTTTTGGCGTGCAGCCCTTCAAGTGCGGTCCGGACTACATCGATCCGGCGTTTCACGAAATCGCTGCGGGGCGGTCGAGTTACAATCTCGACAGCTGGGCGATGGGAGAGGAGCTTATTGCAACGCTTGCGACCAAGGTTCCCGCAGGCGCGGATATCTGCATTGCCGAAGGCGTGATGGGGCTGTTCGACGGTGCCGCGGCGCGCGGTCAGTCCGGGTCTGGCGCGACCGCCGACCTCGCTGCTCTGCTCGGGTGGCCGGTGGTGCTGGTGCTCGACGTCAGCGGCCAGACCGAGACGGCGGCTGCTGTGGCGCTCGGTTGCGCCAAATATCGGGACGGCGTCGATATCGCGGGCGTCATTCTCAATCGCGTGGCAAGCGAACGGCATTTTGCGATGGTCGTGCCGGCGTTCGAGCGGATCAAGATGCGGGTTTTTGGAGCGATTTTTCGGGAGGATCGTCTCGCGCTGCCCGAGCGGCATCTCGGTCTGGTCCAGGCCCGGGAGATAGCGGCGATCGATGTACGTCTGGACGTGCTCGCTGACGTCGTCGGTGCTGCTATTGATCTCGATGCGGTCAGGCAATCGGCGCGGCCGGCGAAGTTCGCGATCCGCGACGAGCATTCCAATCGGACCCAATTGCACCCGCCCGGACAGCGCATTGCGCTGGCGCAGGACCGGGCGTTCTCCTTCATCTATCCTCATCTCATTCGCCAATGGCGGCTCGCCGGCGCGGAGATCATTCCGTTCTCGCCGCTCGCCGACGAGGCTCCCAATGCGACGGCCGACGCCGTCTGGCTGCCCGGCGGCTATCCGGAACTCCACGCTGGCGTTCTCGCCTCTGCCCACGGTTTCCGAATAGGTCTTCAGAAACTTGCGCAACGCTCTGTTCCGATCCACGGCGAGTGCGGTGGCTATATGGTGCTGGGGCGCGGGCTCGAGGATGCCGACGGCAACAGGCACGAAATGACCGGCTTGCTCGGGTTAGAGACTTCCTTTGCGAACCGAAGGCTGCATCTGGGCTATCGGCGCGCGCGGCTTCGCGCGGCCTGCTCGCTCGGTGCGGAGGGAACGGAAGTGCTCGGCCACGAGTTCCACTATGCGCGCACGGTTTCGGCGAGCGGCGATCCGCTGGTCGATTGCAGGGATGCCGTTGACGCCGAAGTGCCTGAACAAGGCGTGCGACAGGGCTCGATAACGGGCACGTTTTTTCATGTCATCGACCGGATGGCGCCATGACCGAGACGCAGGGTCCATTTGCACGGCGATTTGATGCCGCCTTTCGACAGGCGTTCCGTGATCTCGTGCTCTGGCGCCGCGACGTCCGCCGCTTTCGCCGCGATCCCGTCGATCCCGTTCTGATTCAGTCATTGCTTGAACTTGCGAGCCACGCTCCCTCGGTCGGACACTGCCAACCCTGGCGGTTCGTGCTGGTCGAATCTCCTGAGTGTCGCGAAGCGGTGCGGTCGAGTTTTGTCCGGGCCAACGCGAAGGCGCTGGAAAACTATGCCGGCGAACAGCGCGCCCAATATGCGAGATTGAAGCTTGAGGGGCTCCAAGATGCTCCCGTGCATCTTGCCGTGTTCGCCGATGAGGCAACGGAGGCCGGCAGCGGCCTCGGCCGTCAAACCATGCCCCAGACCCTTCAATACTCGGTTGTTGCTGCGATCCAGACCCTCTGGCTTGCGGCACGCGCCGAGGGACTGGGGCTCGGCTGGATTTCGATCCTTGAGCCGAAGATGTTGTGCCGGATACTCGATGTGCCCGAGACCTGGACCCTGATCGCTTATCTCTGCATCGGCCGGCCCGTGGAGGAGCACCTCGATCCCGAGCTCGAGCGCCATCACTGGCAGGAACGCTTGGCCGCCGAGCGCCTGATCTTCACGCGCTGATCTGATAACGCGATGTCTCCGCCTTGCTCCGATCGGGTTCCGCTTACCATGCTGGGATTCCCGCGCGTCAAGCTGTCGGCGCGGCCTGACTTCTTCTTTCGCAATAAGCAACGATCCCATCAGGTTACCAAAGATCCCGAGATGAGCGGGCGATGCGTCCAATTCCGGCTCAGGGTTGTCGTTTGATCAGAATTGATCACTCGAACTCAGCCGATGAAAGCGCCGTGTGGTTCGAGTCACGACTCGAAAGATTTTATTTTTCAAAGAGTCAAATGATCGACATCCGGACTGGTGCGACAACGCGTCACGCGTTCTTTCGAGCTCGTTTGCAACTCGTCTTGTGGTTGACTGACTAGATTGGCGGTGATACCGATTTTAGATTATCAAGCGACAAAGTTGGAGATGTGCGCGCCCACACTCATTCAAGCTCGGTGACGCCCTCCGGCAACAAAGCTGACGTAATTCGATCGCTACCCGACAACTCGATTTGCACATCCGCTTTTGTGAAGCAGGTCATATTGCCGGGCTACCAAAGCTTGTAACAATTTCATAACGGTACTTTACGCCGTTCGATTCTTGGTCCGGCGAACATGGCGACGATCAGGTGTCACAAGTGTCAACGTGAAAACCCCGCCGGAAAGGGTTTCTGCCTGGAATGCGGAACCCGGCTGGTGTCGCCTCCCGTTTCGCCCGCGCCTGCGTCCCTCGATACCGACCTGAACGAATTGGAGCGGCTGAAGAAATTGCTCGCTGCGAGTGAGCGAGACGTTGCGAAACTGGAGCAAGCCGTCGAAACCGCAAAGCGCGATCACGATGAAGCCATCGCGCAGGCCGAAGCTCAAGCGAAACGGGATACGGAGGCGTGGAAGGCCGAACAAGCTCGCCTAAAGGAGCATCTCACGGCAAGCACGCAGGCGATGGCGGACCTGGAAAAGAAACATTCCGAGGTTGCCACCGTTGCTACGCAAAATGAGCAACGGCTCCGGGAGAGCCAGGCGGCGGCCGAGCGCACCGTCGCATCAGTGAAACAGGAGCACCAAGGGGTCATACAAAAGCTGACAGCCGGTCATCAGGATCTGATCGCCCAGAAGGACAAGCTGCTCGGAGTTCTCAAAGCAGACTTCGATGCACTCAAAAAGGAAGTGATGGCAGCGTCTGTGGGCCCATCGGGCGGGACAAATCCGGGCGCGGGCTCTGCTGTTCCCGCCAAGCGAAAATTCGGTCCGATGGCGATGTCGGTCATCGCAATATTGCTGACCGGTGCCGGTGGCGTGGGCGGCTACTACTTTCATGGCAGTGGGGACAGCGGCGCGACAAAAACCGCTCCACCCGCCGTCGTCAGTGATCTGCAGAACAAGCTCAATGCGGCGGATCATCTCAACCAAGAGCTGCAAGACCGCTCGCGGGCTCTTAACGAGGCCTATGGCAAGCTCGATCAGGATTTGAAGACGGCCCAGGACCAACTCAAAGCGCAAGCGGCCAACCCAGGTGCGGGACCGGGCGATGACGTGAAAGGGCAGTTGACCGACGCACAGGCCGCGAACAAGGAGCTTCAGCAAAAGCTCGCCGCCACCGCAGCGGAACTCGATCAGCGCAAGCAGCAAATTGCCACTCAGGAACAATCGATCGCACGCATGAATCAGGAATTGCTGGACGTCAGATCGCAGGAGCCGAAACCGCGGGAGGCGAAATCACAGGAGCCGAAGTCACAAGAGCCGAAAGAAGCGAAAGATTCGAAGGAATCCAAACCGAGGCCAAGAAGGGCCTCCGATTTTGACTCGACGATCAGGAATCTCGAGAGGGAGTACGGAAGAGATGTTGGCATCCCCTGGTATGCACGGTGAAGGCGCGCCGCGTGTGAACCAGATCATACCGTTTGACGCGCGGGGGTGATTTGTTTGCGCTACCGGTCGGAAATCCCCGACCGACTTTGATTGATCAACGAAGACGGCGGCGTCCCGCTCGACGGGACGTCGGTGATGACGCGAATACTTGCCACGAAGCTGACGCGAGGCAATCGGCCCTGCCGTCATATGCAATCTTAGATTACATATATTGTTGACTGCAATCAAATGTTGCAAGAGGAGAAGAGCTCGATGCCCGTCGCACTTTCCTATCCAGGCGTCTATATCGAAGAGATTCCAAGTGGTGTTCGCACGATCACAGGTGTCGCGACATCGATTACGGCGTTTGTCGGGAAGGCGATGTCCGGTCCCACTGACGAAGCCACGACGGTCTTCAGCTTTGCCGATTTCCAGCGCCGGTTCAGTGGTCTCGGCTACGACTATCCGATGAGTTACGCGGTTGCCGATTTCTTCGGAAACGGTGGCGGCCAGGCCGTCATCGTCCGGATTTACAAAGCGCCTGACGGCAGTTCAGGAAAGGGACAGATCGCGGCGGGTAATCTGACGCTCGAAGCCGCCAGTCCGGGAAAGTGGTCGGACGGGCTCTCCGCAACGGTTGTTCCCGTGCCCAAGAACACGACGACCGATCAGGTCGCGAAGGGATTTGGCCTGGCGGGTGCCGAGGATCTCTTTAATCTCACCGTCTTGTTGACTGGTGCCAACGGACAAGTCGTGAGCCGGGAACAGTTCCTTAGTCTGACGCTCAAGGACGTCCCCGGCGCCGGCAGAGCGCAGCGCGTTGATCGCGCGCTTCAATCCTCGCAGCTAGTCAGAATACCGTTGAAACAGGACGGGACTCCGAATCTGCCTTCGTCGCTGTCGGCGCAACCTGCGCCTCCCGTCGGCAACGCAGCCCCTCCTGGCGGGGCGCCTCCTGTGGGGCCACAACCGGCCCCCGCGGCACCGGCGCCTGCGCCCGCCGCGCCAACTCTCCCATCTGGCAGCGACGGCGGAACGGTCGGCGATGATGACTATTTGGGCGGTGCCGCCGATCCCAACCCAAAGAAGGGGATCTTTGCTTTGGACGGCGTCGATATCTTCAATCTGCTATGCATTCCACCGTCGGCGAGGGGAGGAGACACGACCCCCAAGGTTTACCAGAAAGCATTGGAGTACTGCCAGAAGCGCCGGGCCATGTTGATCGTGGATCCGCCGAAGGCGTGGGGGGCTAGCCCGGGCACGGGGTCCGGTGCGGGGCAGTCTACGCTCGACAATCTCGGTCTGACCGGTCCGAACGCTCGAAACGCGGCACTGTATTATCCGCGCGTCGTTACGCCGGACTCGCTCGACCAGACCGATACCTCTGTTCCCTGCGGCCTAGTCGCCGGCGTGATGGCGGCGACCGACGCGCAGCGCGGCGTATGGAAGGCGCCGGCAGGCCTCGATGCGGCGCTAAGCGGGATCACCAAGCTTGCGGACAAGCTCACCAACGACGAGAACGGCGTCCTCAATCAGCTTGGCATCAACTGCCTGCGAAATTTCCCGGTTTACGGCAACGTCGTGTGGGGGGCGCGTACGCTGCGCGGCGCCGATCAGGTAGCGGACGAGTACAAATACATCCCGGTACGCCGGCTCGCGCTCTACATCGAAGAAAGCCTGTTCCGCGGCACGCAGTGGGTCGTGTTCGAGCCGAACGACGAGCCGCTATGGGCGCAGATAAGGCTCAATGTCGGCGCCTTCATGCATAATCTGTTCGTCAAAGGAGCCTTTCAGGGGCAAACGCCCGCGGCCGCGTACTTTGTCAAATGCGACAAGGACACCACCACCCAGAACGACATCGATCTCGGCATCGTCAACATTCGCGTCGGATTTGCGCCGCTGAAGCCGGCCGAGTTCGTCGTGCTGCAGATTCAGCAGATCGCCGGCAACATCCTGACCTAACAGAGGGGAATAACCCATGGCCGAGTTCAGTGTGAACGCAACGCGCTTCGACCCCTACAAGAATTTCAAGTTCAGGGTCAAATGGGACGGCAAGTACGTCGCCGGCATCAGCAAGGTTGGCGGACTGAAGCGGACCACCGAAGTGGTCAAGCACCGCGAAGGCGGCGATCCCTCCAGCAGCCGCAAATCGCCTGGCCGCACCGAATACGAGGCGATCACGCTCGAGCGCGGCGTGACCCACGATACCGAATTTGAAAAATGGGCGAACAAGATCTGGCATTACGGCGCGGCGCTCGGGAGCGAGACCTCGCTGAAGGATTTCCGCAAGGATCTCCTGCTGGAGGTCTACAACGAGGCCGGCCAGCTTGCGATCACCTACAAGATCTATCGCTGCTGGGTTTCGGAATACCAGGCTTTGCCCGATCTCGACGCCAACGCCAACGCGGTGGCGATCCAGCATATCAAACTCGAGAACGAGGGTTGGGAACGGGATACCGACGTCGTCGAGCCGACCGAGCCGACCTTCACGGTGCCGGCGGCGTGATGCCATGCAAGTGCCCCCGACACAGGACCTGCTCGCGGCATGGGAGCACGGGAGGGCGGCGCCGCGACAAACCGGCCGCGCGCTGGCGCTATTGTCCGCGGCCTGCGCCGAGCTGCCGCCGGACGAGATCGCGCGGCTGACGATCGGGGCGCGCGATCGTTTGCTGCTGACGTTGCGTCGGAAGCTGTTCGGATCGCGGCTCAAGGCGGTGACGCTCTGTCCCGCCTGCCACGCCAGCCTCGAGATGGACTTCGATGCGGACGACATCAGTGTGACGGCAGCTTGTGGCGCAGAATTGCACGAGCGCGCGGAGACCTTGTCGTTCAGTCACGACGGGTACGACGTTTCATTTCGCCTCCCGAACAGCCTCGACCTGCTTGCGCTGCCTGGACCCGGCCTGGGCGAGGAGAGCAAACGCCAGCTTATCGCCCGGTTGCTGCAGCGGGCGCAGCAGGGGAATCGGGAAATTGCGGCCGCCGAATTGCCGCCGGCACTGATCGATGCGCTCGATCAGAAAATGTCACTTGCCGATCCGCAAGGAGAGATTGGCCTTCATCTTCGATGTGCCGAATGCGAGGCGGACTGGCGGGCTCCGTTCGATATCGTCTCCTATCTTTGGAGCGAAATCGATGCCTGGGCGATCGGTCTTCTGCGCGACGTGCATCGTCTCGCCCGAGCCTATGGGTGGCCCGAAGCTGACATCCTGGCGCTCAGTCCGGTGCGGCGCCAATGCTATCTGGACATGTTGGACGAATGAGTGAGTACCTGACCAGTCTCATAACGAGGGCTCAGGCGCCGGAGCTTACCATCAGGCCCCGGTTGTCTTCGCTGTTCGATCCCCCAATTCTCGTCCCGGGTTGGGAAATGCCTGCGCGTCCCTCTGAAGAGAATGCTGAGGCCGCGGTCGTCGACGGCCCAGCCGCTCGGCGGCCTTCGACGGCGCCTGTCAGGGATCAACAATCGCCATCTCAAGCGGGGTTTTATGCCGCGGAAGCCGACCCGGCTGATATCCACCCGCCTGCCGTCACTTCGCATCGCGCGGCGGCAACGAATGTCGTGCGCACTTTGAACGGTACTCTCTCCACCGACGAAAAGACCCACCCGGTGCTCCCGCGCGAAGTCGACGCTCAAGGTGAGGCGAGGACGTCTGCGGAACGGCCGATCTCGGGTCAAAAAAATCCGCTCCAGATCGGCGAGAACGAAATTTTGCAGTTGCCGGACCGGAATAACGACAAGCCCAGGGACATGGCTGTTGAATTCCGCGCGGCGTTACGGCGGTTCGACGGCGTTGCAACGGACAAGGTATCAGCCGCATCGCTTCGCGCTGACGCGGAAAATCCCGTTGGTCAGAACTCACCAACTCAGCGGTTGCAGACGACGATCCCTAAGGCCCCTTTCCCGAGCCAACAGCCTGATGCGGAAGCAATAAAGCCGGAGTTGGCGCGGCGGGACCGTCAGACCGGAATATCGCTCCGATCCGAGGCTGCGGAGCGGGACGCACCGGCGGCCGGTCAGCTACCCGTTCTGGCCACCAAACCGCGCACCGGCGAAGGCAAAACGCCCGCGTCCGAGGCGGCCCACATAACGACCACTAGGCTTTCAAGACGAGAAGGGGAGCAGCGCGATCAGCGTGCCTCGCCTTCGACCATTCAGGTCACGATCGGCAGGATCGAGGTACGCGCTGCGACCGTGGCCGAGCCGCGCCAGAAATCACGGCCCTCGTCAGGGGCCACGAGTCTCGAAGACTATCTGCGTCATCGTTCGGGGCGGAGCGGCTCATGAGCAACGCCACAGCGATCGCCGCCGTCACGGCCACATTGCGTAATCTGCTGACCGAAGGACTGACGGCCGATCCGGATCTGGTCGATGCGACGGTGACGATGCAGCCGCTCGACCGCGCCAGGGTCAACGGCAACAGCGCCAATCAGATCAACATCTTTCTCTATCATGTTCTGCCGAGCGGTTCCTGGCGCAACATGGGTATTCCGGGCCCGACTCGTTCCGGCATAGGCGCCGCCCCGGTGCTCGGCCTCAATCTCTACTACCTCATCACGGCGTTTGGCCGGGACAACGACGCGCAGCGGCCGTTCAGCCACCAGCTGATGGGTCGCGCCATGAGCACGCTGCACGATCATCCGCTGCTCGGTGCCGACGAGATCAAGGCGGCGCTCCCCAATAACGACCTTTGGGCGCAGGTCGAGCGCGTGCGGTTCACCTTGCAACCGTTCTCGATGGAAGAGATCGCCAAACTGTGGACGGGTTTCCAGACCCAATATCGACTTTCGGTGGCCTATGAAGCCGCCGTGGTGCTGATCGAAAGCACGCGGGCAACTCCGGCGCCGCTTCCGGTTCTGACCCGCGGGAAGGGGGACAGTGGGGTTGTCGCACAATCGAACCTGACCCCGCCGTTCCCGACGATCGATCAGCTGACCCCACCGAACCGTCAGCCGACAGCGGCATTAGGCGACCAGCTCGCATTTACCGGACACAATCTCGCGGGTGCACAGGTTGCCGTTCAGTTCGCCACCGCGCGCCTTGCGGCTCCGATCACCTTGCCGGTCGACGCCGGAGCGACCGACACGCAGATGACCGTCACGATCCCGAACGATCCGGCGAACTGGCCGGCGGGAGTGTACACGGTCGCGGCCGTGGTCAGTAACCCCGGAGAGCCCGACCGCACCAGCAACGAAATGCCGCTGGCGATCGTGCCGCGGATCACAAGCACGCTGCCGATGATGGTCAACCGCACGCGCGGTGACGCGCGGCTGAAGCTAACGTGTTCGCCTGAGGTACGTCCTGAACAGCGCGTCGCGCTGCTGCTCGGCAGCCGGGAAATTCCGGCCGAGCGCCGCAGCGGGCAGACCGGCGACCTGACCTTCATTGTCAAGGGCGCCGTTCCCGGGGAGTTCTGGATCCGGCTGCGGGTCGACGGCGTCGATAGTCAGCTGGTCAATTACACGACACCGTCGCCGACGTTCGACGCGACGCAGAAGGTCACCATTCGATGATCGACACCGCCGCATGGGAGGCAGGGAATGCGCGACATCTGTCGGCCGCGCTGGGCTGGCTGAAATTGTGCCTGGAGCGACGCGCGGGCGAAGAACGACCGGACGCCGAACTTGCGGCCGCTGCTGATGTCCTCGCGCAAGCTGAGGCGAATACGGTGGCACCGCCGGCGCTGGTCCTGCTCGGCGAAGCGCTGGGCCTTTCGCTGTTCGAGCGCAACCTTCTGCTATTGTGCGCGGCCGCGGAGTTCGACAGCAGCTTTTCGGCCCTGTTTGCGGCTTCGCAGGGCGACTCCGGCCGCGCCTTTCCGACGTTTGCGCTTGCGTTGTCTATCTTCGACGACGCGGCCTGGGATGCGCTGTCGCCGGAGCGACCGCTGCGCTACTGGAAGCTGATCGAGATCAATCAGCCCGGCGCGCAGCCGCTGGCGGCATCCGCGTTGCGCGCTGACGAGCGGATCGTCAACTATCTGAAGGGTCTGAACTATCTTGACGACCGGCTGGCCGCGTATCTCGCCAATATCGTAGCTTCCGAATTGTCTGCGGAGATGCCGGTTTCGCAGCGGCTGCTGCGAACGAAGATTACATCGCAATGGCAACGGGCGCGCGCCGGCGCGCCGCTTCCGATCGTCCAGTTGCTCGGTCCTGATGCAGCAGCAAAGCAGCAGATTGCGACCGCCGCGGCCGACGAAATGCGGCTACGGCTCTACCGCCTGGCGCCGGAATCACTGCCCGGTCAGCCAACCGATCTGGAGGTGCTGGCGCGTCTGTGGCAGCGCGAAAGCATGCTGCTGCCGATTGCGCTCTACGTCGATGCGCAGGAGATCGACGCCTCCGAGACACAGGCAACGACGGTGCGCCGCTTTCTCGCGCATTCCAGCGGATTTATCGCGCTCGCCGTCCGTGAAGCGTGGCCGCGACTGCCCCGCGAAACTTATGTCATCGATGTCGCCAAGCCGACCACGGAGGAGCAGCGGCTGGCCTGGCAAAATGTGATCGAGACCGACGCCGACAGCCCGGCGCTGCTCGCGAGCCAGTTCAACCTCAACATTGCCGATATCCGCCAGATCGCCGAGGCCGTGAGGTCGGACCCCGAGACGACCGGCGCGACGCTTTCTACCCGGCTCTGGGATGCGTGCAGCGCGCGGGTTCGGCCGATGCTCGACACGTTGGCGCATCGCATCGAGCCGAAGGCGTCGTTCGACGATATCGTGCTGCCGGCCGAACAAACCGATCAGCTTCGCCAGATCGCTGCCCAGGTGAACCAGCGCGGCAAGGTTTACGGCGATTGGGGTTTTGCCAACAAGGTCAATCGCGGACTTGGCATCAGCGCGCTGTTTTCCGGGGAAAGCGGCACCGGCAAGACCATGGCGGCCGAAGTGATCGCCAACGCGCTGCGGCTCAACCTCTACCGCATCGATCTCTCCGCCGTGGTCTCCAAATATATCGGCGAGACCGAGAAAAACCTGCGCCGGCTATTCGACGCCGCCGAGGACGGCGGCGCGATCCTGTTCTTCGACGAAGCCGATGCGCTGTTCGGCAAGCGCAGCGATGTCAAGGATAGCCACGATCGCTATGCCAACATCGAGATCAATTACCTGCTGCAGCGGATGGAAGCCTATCGCGGGCTGGCGATCCTCGCCACCAATCTGCGCAGTTCGCTGGATCTCGCGTTCACGCGCCGGCTGCGCTTCATCGTCAATTTCCCGTTTCCCGGCATCGCGGAGCGACGCCGGATGTGGCAGCTCGCATTCCCCGCACAATCCCCCGTTCACGGGCTCGACTATCATCGCCTCGCGCGGCTCAACCTGACCGGCGGCAGCATTCATAACGCAGCCCTCAATGCGGCGTTTCTGAGCGCCGACGCAGGCTCGCCGGTCACCATGCCGTTCGCGCTTGCCGCGGCGAAGGCCGAGTTCGTCAAGCTCGATCGTCCGGTCAACGAGGCCGACTTTCATTGGCTGGAACCAACCGGAGTAGTGGCATGAACATCCGCCTCCATATCGAACGGCTGGTTCTCGACGGGCTGCCGGTGACAACTGCGCAAGGGCCGCGCGTCAAGGCCGCGATCGAGGCGGAGCTTGGCCGGCTGCTGTCCGAGGGGGGTGTCAACCCCGAGCTTGCATCGGGCGGCGCGCTGCCGAGCGTGAATGCGCCCGCGATGCAATCGCCGCGCGGGATCGCTCCGGCGCGTTCCTAGCTAGAGCTTTTCCGCTTCGATAGGAATCGAAGCGGCGCTCCAGATTCTTCGATTTGACGCGTTTTCTTGACGCGAACCGGTTTCCACCCCGGATCAAGTCCGGGGCAGGCTTTCGCTTGAAAACGCTCTAGCGTACTGCGGGCGCTCC
>Ga0209328_10000059_pt1 | contig 19307 bp, 14 predicted proteins | sample JacPinW_OM3H0_M1_FD_187954 | JGI IMG/M metagenome (GOLD analysis project Ga0209328, IMG submission 187954) | Forest soil microbial communities from Algoma, Ontario, Canada - Jack Pine, Ontario site 1_JW_OM3H0_M1 (SPAdes) (version 2) | ecosystem: Environmental > Terrestrial > Soil > Boreal... | reverse complement strand
TCCGGCGATTCCTCAAGCAAAATGCGGGGTTGAGTCGTGTCGCGATCGACGGATCAATCATCGTCGGCGCGGTGTTGTGCGGTCACGACGGACGACGCGGGTACATTTATCATTTGGCGGTTGATCCGGCGCAGCAGGGACGCGGACTGGGCAAACGACTGATCGATGAATGTCTCGCGGGCTTGAAACGCGTCGGCTTGGAACGGGCGAATATTCTAGTGGCGAAGGATAATCCGCGCGGCCGTGAGTTTTGGCGGCGTTGCGGATGGGAAGATCTCGACAGCGCCGCCGCAATGGGAAGAGACGTGTGAAGAACGAATGAGCCACTTCGAAGGCTGTTGCTGCCGCTGCAAGGTGCGGTAACATTTGCTCCCACTCTTCAATGCTGACCCTGAGAACTCCCTTCATCTTGATGGGACTGCTTGTGCTCGCGACCGTCGGGTTCGCCGCGACCGGCGAGTATCAACAAACCAAAGACGGTAGAACAACGGTGTGGAACGGAAGTCCCAAGCTTGGAGAGACAGCCTCTTGGGCTGGCGCGCGAGACAAAGAAGGTTACGCCACGGGTTTTGGAACGATCACCTGGTACACCGATCAGGGGAAAGTCTACGCGATGTACTATGGCAACATGCTGCACGGCAAACTCGACGGACCCGTAAACGCGCATTCCAAGGGCAAGATCGCGCACGCGTATTTCGCCGACGGCGGACGCGTCACTGAATGGGCGCGCGGACCGGCGCCGTCTCGCCCCGAGCCGAACTGGCCGTTAAGAGCGCGCCCAGTCGAGGAGCCGAAAACAGAGGAAACCGAACAGCCGGCAGAGGTCGCGCGCGAAACCAAAGCGAAAAAGGCAAAGGCCGAAGAGCGAGCGAGCGAAGTCGCCGCCGAAACCAAACCGAAAAAACCAAAGCCGGAGCCTGAAAAAATTCGCCCAATCGAACACGCCCCGAAACAAGCCGAGCGCGAACAGCCAAGCCAGAACCCAATGGTTAGCGAATCAGTTGAACTGCCGGCTGAAGAAGCGCCAAAGCAGCCGGCGGCAGTCGCAGAGATGCACACTGTTCCTTCCCCTGAGCCAACCCAAAGCGCGTCATCGTTTTCCGAACCTCCCAAGATCGCGGAGTCGCAGGAAACGCCGCAGCCTCCAACGCCGGAACCTTCGGTGGAAGAAAAGGCGGAAACGGTCGAACAACCCGCGGCCGCGGAACCGACGGCAAAGTCCGGAACGGACGGTTCTCTTAGCGCGCTGACGGGTCCGCCCTCTTCTTTGCGGAGCGGTTCGATTCGGGAATCTCCGACGCCGTCGAGATCGACCACGGCATCAAGATCGACATCATCTGGAACGCGTGGTGTGGCGCAGCTCAGCGAAGACGAAGCGATTGGCCTGGCCGACATTGAAGCGCGCGCACGCGGTTATGATCTGAGCGAATATCAGCGGCCGAAACCAGATTATTCCGCGGTTAAAGACAAATGGTCGCTCTTCTACAATCTGAAGGACCCGAAAATGGCAGGCGGAGATTTGCAGCCATTTAGCGTGACGGTGGAAGACAAGTCGAAGAAGGTCGAGATCCGGCGAAATTATTAAGCCTTAGCGGCGGCGATACCGGAGTCGCCTGAAATCGGGCGCTTTTTGCAAAGTAGCGCGAGGTTTCGCGTTGCGATTGAGCATCGGATTGGCCATGCGGAAAATCGCGGCCATCATTGCTTCTGCTCGCTCGTTCCAAAGGTCGCCGTGATTTTTGATGATGCTGGGGTCGACTTTGATGTTCCAATACGGCACATCAACCTCACTGACGAGTTTAATCTGCCAGACGGCGAGTTGCCCCCCGGATGCGTCCAATGCGAAGCCGTCGCCGGCGTGATTGTGCAGCAAATTTTCCTCGAGGGCGGGCAGACCACCCGGCGAGTTGATCGTTTCGTGGCGGTCGATAGTGACGTGGTTAATAAGGAATTGATTGTGACCGGGCGTGTGCGTGTAAAACTCGCGTTCGCTTTCCAGTTTTTCTTCCGGCCCGGGAGCAGGGACTTCGTTGAACGCTTTGGTCGTGGCGGCGATTTCGGTTCCGATCGGAAAAAATGTGCCGGTTGCCCAATCTCCCGTCGAGGTCATCGAAATAAACAACGGTCGCGTGCCTTCGGTTTTGCGGTCATACAAGGCGTCGATCATCTGACGCGCCAAAACCGAATCCGAAGCCGGATTGACGACGATCATGAGATCGGCGGGCAAACTTCGATCACCAGTCGCGTGTCCGTGAATTTCGGCGTTGATCGCGTGAGCGACTGACCGCTCGACGATAAGCCCGCCGAAAGAATGACCGAGCACGATCGTGTACTGGTTGGCGGCGCCTTTCTTTCGCGCGGCCTCGGAGATTGCGGCGATTGCGTCGTAGCAATCGTAGTTGCTGGCGATGCGCTCAGCAGCGGCTTTGCGGTTCCAGAAACTCAGTTCCTTCAAAACTGGAACGGGCGTGAGTTTGCCCCGCCATGCCAGATAAACGCCCACCACGTTGAATCCGGCCTTGCGAATCGCTTCCGCTCGATTCAAACGGGCAAGCAGGCTGGAAAATTTCTCAACGTCGCCGGACTCGGCGTTGTTTTGCCAGCCGTGAACATAGGTGATGACCAGCGGCCGGTTCGTTTTTTCGACGAGCTGGATCGCGTTCATTAGCTGCGACGGGTCTTGATATGAGCCTTGTTCGCCAAATTCGACGAAGGCGAGCTTGTAACCGTCGCTTTCGACCACCGAATTACGCGGATTGACATCGGTGTTTTCCCGCAATGGCGAAAGATGTGTGCATCCGGCCAGGCCGGCGCAAAGCCAAAGGGTGAGAATTCGGAAGGGGGAGCACATCGATGTCGATCTAGCAATTTAACGCCCGAGCGGCAATCGTTTTTCCTGCTATTCGATTCTCAAGAGGCCAGTCATCCTCCTTTTTACGGCCTACCTTGAGTTTCCTGTTGTGGGAAAATGTGCCGATGAATTACAATCGGCCTCTTGTGAATGGGCGTTTTCTTGTTGCCGCTTGGGTGTCACTCTTGACCCTGGTTGTCGCAAATGGCGCGTTTGCCGATGGCGCATACCAGCGCACTGATGATCGCAAGAAAACGCTCGTCTGGAACAACGACCCACAGCCCGGAGATGCAGCAAATTGGTCGGGCGGTCGGGATTCAGAAGGTTACGCCGACGGACCCGGCACACTGACCTGGCTGCGGACAGAACGAAAATCCCTGACTGGCTCAAATATTTCGTCTGGTAGAAAAGTTCCGATCAGCCGTTACGCCGGAAAAATGGTGCACGGAAAATTCGAAGGGCCAGTAGTCACCGTCGACCACGGAAAAACTTTCCACGCAACGTATACCGACGGCCAGAGAAAAGGTCGCTGGATTTCCGGCGACCTCATCGCAAAGGCGGAAAGCATTGAGTCCAAGCCGGCGGCAGAAGAGCGCCCTGAGCCGTCCAGTTCGGCGAAGACAGCGGCCACGACGGAAAAGATCGAATCGAAACAACCGAAAGTTGCCGAAGAAACAACTGAGGCTCCCGCCGAAAGTCCGCCAGTCGAAAGCAAAGCAGAAAAACCCGCGCCCAGTAAAATGGACACGCGCGTGGCAAAGAAAGAAACGCCTTCGGGAGAATTGTCAGCCGACGAATTGGATCAGTCGGCTACGCCGCAAAAACCAGTGACCAAGAAAGCCGTGCTCGCGCCGGGTGCCGTGCGGGCGATCGATCGACCAGGCCGGCAGGTCGAGAAAAAATCCGAGAAACCAAAAGAAGCTCCTCTTAAAATAAGAAGGGCAACGAAAGTCGAAGAACCGAAAGTTGAGCAGGCCAACGAACAAGCAGCCGAGCCTCCAGCCGAAGGATCGACAAAAAGCGTCCAGGTCCCAACGCCAGCTCCCTCTCAGCCTCGAACGCTTAACGTTGAACCGTCGGTGCCATCGGCAAACGAAACGCCGGTCGATGACTCGATTCGCACACTGACCGGTCCACCATCCTCGTTGCGTACGAAACAGCCAGCGCCACCAGCAAGCACTCCCGCGCCTCCGGTATCGGCGCCCACGATAGAGTCCGCGTCGCCTCCACCATCGGCCGGCCCGAAACTAAATGCCGTCCAAGCAATGGACATCGCAGACATTGAAGCGCGCGAAAAAGGTTACGATCTCGGTGAATATCAGCTGCCAAAAGCCGAATACAATGCAACCGATGACACCTGGTCGGTTTCTTATATTGCACGCGACCGCGACAAGGGCGGCAAACATCTCAGCGTCATCATTCAAGATAAGACCGGCAAAGCGGAAGTGAAGAAGTAACGCTGCGTCGTCCGCCTTCGCCAACTGCCAGTCCGGCTCGGATCTCTGGCGTGACAAGCAAGAATCGGGTGGACGAACTATCGCCCGATGTAAACTGGAGGCGATGAGTCAGTCGAAGGAGCGCGACTATGTCCTGGGCACGCATGAGGAAGAACTCGAGCGTCTCGGGGTGCAGCATCGCGCCTGGCGACCGGTCGTTCTTAATTGCTGGCAACAGGCCGGCATTACGGTCGGAAGCAAAGTCCTCGATGCCGGCGCGGGGCCGGGCTATGCCACTGTCGATCTTGCCGAAATTGTCGGGCCGCGCGGCCGCGTCGTTGCCGTCGAACGCTCAGGCAATTTTGTAGAGGCGATCAAAAATTCGGCTCAAAGGCGCGGCTTTTCCAATATCGAAGTTCACGAGCTCGATTTAATGAACGACGATTTGCCGGGCGGTCCGTACGATTTCGCCTGGTGCCGCTGGGTCCTTTGCTTTGTTTCGAATCCGGAATTGGTGGTGCAGAAGATAGCAAGGGTGGTACGACCACACGGGCGCGCGATTTTTCACGAGTACGGCCATTACACCACGTGGCGCTTCTTCCCCCAGCGGGCCAGCCTGGAGGAATTTCGCAATCACGTGGTCGCTACCTGGCGCGAATCGGGCGGTGAACCCGATACCGGATTATCGTTGCCTCGCTGGCTGAAGAACAACGGATTTGCGGTGCGCTTAGTTGTGCCGCGGATTTTTTGTCTCCGGTCAGACGATTATATGTGGCAATGGCCGTCCGAATTCATCAAGGTTCATCTGGCGAGATTGCAGCAGCTCGGGCAAATCGACGCGGATTTTGCCGCCAAAGTGCGGTCGGATCTGGCGACGGCCGAGAAAGAAGAAGTCTCTTTTATGCTAACGCCGCTGGTGCTTGAGATCATCGCCGAAAAATGTCCGAGCCGGACGGGCAGTTAACAAACCAACGATTTCTGTTGCTACGCGTCGCATTACAAAGCGAAGATCGACACCGATGAAGGATCTGACTCAGGGTTCAGTTAGCAAACATTTGCTGCACATGTCGGCGTTCATGGCCGTGAGCATGGCGGCGCAAACACTTTATTTGCTGGCCGATCTCTTTTGGGTTGGCCGGCTCGGCAAGGAAGCGATCGCCGCGGTCGGCGTCGCCGGCAACTTGACGATGATTGTGCTGGCGCTCACTCAAATGCTCGCCGTAGGAACAACCGCGCTGATTTCGCAGGCTGCCGGCCGCAAAGATCAGCCGCACGCGGAACTCGTGTTCAATCAATCTTGTACAATGTCGATCTTCATCGCAGTCGCGCTGGGGGTGGTCGGGTTTCTCTCCATGAATGCTTATGCTAATTCGCTGAGCGCGGATGCGACGACAGCGACGTTGGCCAGAAGCTATCTACTCTGGTTTCTCCCCGCGATGTTGCTTCAGTTTCCGCTGGTTTCGATGAGCTCGGCTTTGCGTGCGACCGGAATTGTGCAGGCGCCGGTCGTATTTCAAGTCTTGAGCGTAGTCGTGAACATGGTGCTGGCGCCATTTCTGATCTTCGGAATCGGACCCTGGCCCAAACTCGGCGTGACCGGCGCGGCTTTGGCTACATTCATTTCCGTTCTCGTCGCGGACGCGCTAATCATTTTTTATTTCGAGAAAAAATATCACTACCTTCGTTTCCGATTGCCGCTGTTCCGCCCGCAGATGAAAATCTGGGGCGCGATGCTGCGCATCGGAGTGCCCGCGGGCGCGGAGTTTGTTCTGCTCTTCGTTTACATCTTAGTCGTTTATTTCATCATTCGAAATTTCGGTCCGGCGGCGCAGGCCGGATTCGGGGTCGGAGCGAGGGTGATGCAGGCGTTGTTCCTGCCTGTCGTCGCCCTTAGTTTCGCGGTGTCGCCCGTGGTGGGTCAGAACTTCGGCGGCCGCCAAGCGAGTCGCGTTCGCCAGTCCGTGAAGTCCGGTCTCGCCCTCGCGGGCGGAATGATGCTGGTGCTCGCGTTGATCACGTGGGCGGCGCCCGGCGCGATGATTCGTTTCTTTTCCAAGGACCCGACAGTCATTCAGTTCGGCAGCGATTATCTCCGGATCGTCGCTTTCAACTTCGTGGCCGCGGGGATTGTTTTTACCAGCTCGAGCATGTTCCAGGGACTCGGCAATACCATGCCGCCACTGCTGAGCTCGGCCTCGCGCCTGTTTCTCTTTGCCATTCCGGCACTGCTCTTGTCCTTCCGGCCGGGCTTCGACATCAAGGCGGTCTGGTATCTCTCAGTGGGATCCCAGCTCTTGCAAGCGTGCGGCAATCTCCTGTTGCTCCAACGCGAACTTCACAAGAAATTAAGATTCGAAGATGGCACAGAGTTTATTCCAGCGAGCGCGACTGCCTCGTAAGACAATCCGCAGCACGCTTCTTGTTTTGTTAGGAGTGCTTCAATTCTTCGCAGCCACGGGCAAACCAGCTACGCTTGAAGGCAAGGAAGCTCGACCGGGAGGAACGCTCGATCTTCAATTTCCGCTCACCGAATATTTTCAGGCACACGCGGCTCAAGGCGGAAATCCAAGACCGACGACCGGCCGCGTCTTACTTTTTTTTCCGAGCGGCTTCGATCCCGCCCGGTTGTGGCCAATTTTAATTATCACTTCCACGACTGACTTTGGTTGCACGAGCATCAAAGACGCGCCGTGGTATCGGGACGCTGCGATGAAGGAAGGCTGGGTTGTGCTCGCCACCGACGCCACCATTTCACCGCGCGCAGATTCGCTACAATGGCGATTGTCGATCTTGACCGCCGCCCTTCAGATGATTCGCAATGATTGGCCGCAATCGGCCCAATGGCCGGTTGCGTTCGCAGGATTTTCCGGCGGCGCAAAACGCGGCGGAATGCTGGCTGCGATCCTCGCGAAAAACCGCGGATTTCGAGTCTGCGGGATGTTTCTGGCCGGAATCAACTCCGATCTCGTCACAGCGGCCTACAAAGATTACCAGCCGCCGGCAGACTTTCTTAGCGTCCCGATCTGGATCAGCAGCGGTACGGCTGATCAAATTGCTCCCCCTGGCGCGCAAGAGGACGTTTATTATTCACTGAAGCGGACAGGTTTTCACCACGTGCGTCTGGAGAAATTCTTCGGAGGTCACGCTCTGAAAAGCACCGACGTCCAACGCAGCCTCCATTGGTTTCGAGAACTCGGAAAGTTCTAATTCGCGGCAACTGAATTCGATCTTGCTTTTGGCCAGGCCGCCACCAGTTTTCTGGTCTCATTTTTCACTACCATGCGCTCTCGAATTTTTCTCTTGGCCTTCACCTTTTCGTCGATGTCGATCTTCACCGTCCCGGCCCAAAACTCGCCGAACACCACGCGGCTGCTCCGATTTCCCACCACTAATGACCGCGACATTGTGTTTTGTTACGCCGGTGAACTTTACACCGTTGGCAAAGATGGCGGCGTCGCGCGCCGGCTGACAAGCGGCCCGGGTTACACTTCGTTCCCGCGATTTTCGCCTGACGGAAAACAAGTCGCGTTCACATCGCAATACGACGGCAATACCGAAGTTTACGCGATGCCGGCGGAAGGCGGCTCGCCGAAACGGCTCACCATTTCGGCCACGCTTGGGCGCGACGACATCTCGGATCGAATGGGGCCGAATAACATCGTGATGGCGTGGGAAAACACCAAGCCGCTGATCGTCTTTCGTTCGCGCATGAAATCATTCAACGATTTCATCGGCTCGCTGTTTGCCGTGGGCCTGGACGCGGAATTGCCGCAGCAACTGCCGGTGCCGCGCGGGGGCTTCACTTCCTTTTCTCCGGATGATTCGAAAATGGCGTTCAACCGCGTGTTCCGCGAGTTCCGGACGTGGAAACATTATCGCGGCGGGATGGCCGACGATATCTGGATTTACGATTTCAAAACCGGCACCAGCGAAAACCTGACCAACAACCCGGCGCAGGACATCTGTCCGATGTGGGGACCTGACAACAAGATTTATTTCCTGTCCGACCGTGAGGGTCGAATGAATCTTTTCTCCACCGATCTCGGCACGAAAGAAACGCGGCAGCTCACCACCTTTAAGGATTTCGACATCAAGTTTCCATCGATCGCAAAGCAATCGATCGTCTTTGAGCAGGCCGGTTACATTTGGCGGTACGACTTAAAGACCGGCGAAGCGCGATCGGTGCCGATCGAGATCAAGGAAGATTTCGCGATTGGCCGGAGCGCTTTGGTGGACGCGGCCAAGCATCTTGAGACCGTCAATCTCGCGCCGGATGGCGAACGCACGATCGTGGTGGCGCGCGGAGATTTGTTCTCCGTCCCGGCCAAGAACGGCACGCCGCGCGATCTGACGAAGATTTCGAACGCGCACGAGCGCGATGCTGTTTGGTCGCCCGATGGGAAATGGATCGCTTACAATTCGGACGCGACGGGCGAGAACGAGCTCTATCTCCGCGCCCAAGACGGCAAAGGCGAACCGGTCCAGCTGACCAGCGCTGCGGACACTTATTATTACGCGCCAAAATGGTCGCCCGACAGCAAGAAACTGGCATGGGCCGATCGTTTGCAGCGACTGCGGTATGTCGATGTTGCCAGCAAAAACGTGACCCAAGTCGATCAGGACAAGTACGGCGAGATCGAGGTTTTTAATTGGTCGCCCGACAGTCAATGGATCGCGTGGGGCCGGCCGGAAGACAATGGCATGTCGCGCGTCTTCCTTTATTCCCTGGCCAACAAACAACAGACCGCTGTCACCGACAATTGGTACAACTCTGGCGAACCCACGTTCAGCGATGACGGAAAATATTTGCTCCTGACTTCGGCCCGCGACTTCAAGGCAACTTTCGGCGACGAGGAATTCTCAAACGTCTATCGCGACATGGAGCGCGTTTATCTGGTCACGCTGGCTAAGGAAACCGAGAACCCGCTCGGACCGAAGAGCGATGAGGTTGGAAAAGCCGAAAAGAAACACGAGAAAGAAAAAGAAAAGGAAGCCGCCGAGAAAAAACCGGAAGCCAGTCCGTCTGATAAGAAACCCGGCGAAAAGAAATCGGAAGCCACGCCGGCTCCGACTCCGAAAAAACCAGTCGTGGTTAAGATCGACGCCGATGAGATCCAGAGCCGGATCGTCGGTTTGGAAATCACACCCGGGAATTATCGGAGCCTTCGCATGCTCGAAGACCGCATCTTTTATCTGCGACGCACCGCAGCGGACGACGTCGGTGAAGACGAGGACGACGATGGGGGGCGCGATCGCAAATCACATCTTTGTTCCTACAGCACGGAAGACCGCAAGGAGACTGTGCTGGGCGACGTCAACGCCTACCAAATCTCCTTCGACGGCAAAAAGATGCTGGTAAAGATCAAAAAAGATCACGCCATCATCGACATCCCCAAGGACAAGATCGAAACCAAGGACCATGAGCACAAAATCGAGGGGCTCGACATGCAGTTGGATCGCCAGGCCGAATGGAAACAAATCTATTACGAATGCTGGCGACAGGAGCGGGATTTCTTTTATGCGCCCAACATGAACGGCGTCGATTGGAAAGCGATGCGCGACAAATACGCCGCGCTTCTGCCGTTTGTGAATCATCGCAATGATCTCACCTACCTGATCGGCGAACTCATTTCGGAGTTAAACAACGGCCACGCCTACGTCGCCGGCGGCGAGCGGCCGGACACGCCGCGGATCAAACTCGGTCTGCTCGGCGCGGAGTTGTCGCGCGATCCAACCAGCAAGGCTTACAAGATCGACAAGATTTTGCCGGGCGAGAACTGGGACAAACACACCCGCTCGCCGCTCACCGCGATCGGTGTCGACGTTAAGCCCGGCGATTACATCATCGCCGTCAACGGTACACCGGTGTCCACGCTTCCGAATATTTATCAGGCGCTCATCGGCACCGCGGACAAGCAGGTCATTCTTCGCGTGAATTCCAAACCGAGCGACGCCGGCGCGCGCGACGTAACGGTTGTGCCCACCGCCAACGAAGGACCGCTCTATTATATAGATTGGGTGCAGAAGAATATCGATTACGTGACGAAGAAAACCAATGGCGAAATCGGTTATCTCCATATCCCGGACATGGGCCGGCCCGGTTTGAACGAATTCACCAAGCTTTATTTCCCGCAAATCCGCAAGCACGCGCTGATTGTCGATGTTCGCGGCAACGGCGGAGGCTTTGTTTCACCGCTGGTGGCCGAACGTTTGCGGCGCGCCTTCTTAATGATCGGGATCGCGCGCAACGGAATGCCGCAGCCGGACCCAAATCACGCTTTCATGGGTCCGATGGTCACGCTCTGCAATGAATTCTCCGCGTCCGACGGCGACATTTTCCCATTCCGATTCAAAGCGCTCGGACTTGGCAAACTGATTGGGAAACGGACCTGGGGCGGCGTAGTTGGGATTCGCGAATCGCTGCCACTGGTCGACGGTGGCCAATTTTTCAAACCGGAGTTCGCGCTTTATTCCAAGGACGGCAAGGAATGGATCATTGAAGGACATGGTGTCGATCCCGACATCGTGGTCGACAACGATCCGGGCAAGGAATTTAAGGGCGAAGATCAACAGCTCGACCGCGCGATCCAGGAACTTCAGGAAGAACTGAAGACCAAGCGCTACGACTTGCCTTCGCCGCCGCCGTGGCCAAACCGTGCCTTCCAAAGCGGCGGCTAAGCCAACATCTGTTCATTTGAACTTGCATCGGCACCGTGAAGCGCCGATGCTGAGTTCATGCTGACCGAACGGCAAGGAAGCGTTCTCCATTTCATCCAGCGCGAGCAACGCGAAAAAGGCGTCACCCCGAGCACCCGCGAGATCCAGAGCCATTTCCGGTTTGCGAGCCAGACGTCGGTGATGCAATACATCACCGCGCTCGAGAAGAAAGGATTTCTCCAACGCCATGCCGGCAAAGCACGCGCGTTGATCACGCCGATCCAGAAAGTCCGGATCCACGACGTCCCGATTTATGGACAGATTCCCGCCGGCATGGCGACGTTGACCGAGCAGGATGTCGAGGGGCATGTCTCGCTCGACGCTCGTTCGGCCAATGTTTCAAAAAATTACGGCACATTCGCGCTCCGCGTTCGCGGTGATTCGATGATCGACGCCCACATTCTGGATGGCGACATCGTGATTCTCGAACAAAGCAAGGACGTCCATAACGGTGACATTGTGGCGGCGCTGATCGACGGCGAGACAACATTGAAACGCTACGTTGTCGATCATGGCCGGCCATATTTGAAGGCCGACAACCCGCGCTATCCGAACCTGATTCCGGCTCGCGAACTGAAGATCCAAGGCGTCATGGTCTCGCTCGTCCGCAAACACGAGCGGCGGAAGAAGCACTAGCGAGCTCTTTTCCTCTTCCGCTTAATCTTCGTCTTAATCTTGCGAGCAGATTAAGAGTGAGAGGAAGCGAAATGTGGAAATGTTCGCTTGAACATATTCAAACTTGTGCCAATATCCCTTCGTGGGAGTGACCAATAAAATTGTCGATCTTCGCAAGTTGCTGGCTCAGCGTTTCCCCCACCCAACTGCGCCGGCGACATCCGTTTTACCCACCAGCATTGAATTTCTCGATCAAGTTACCGTCGGCGGGCTTCCGAAGAACGCGATCACGGAATTAATTTCACCGCGCCCAAGCGCCGGCAGTGCGTCGCTCATTCACACGCTTGTGCGATCAGCGCAACGCGACCGCCATTTTGTCGCATTGATCGACGGCTCGGATTCATTCGATCCCGGCTCGTCCGACAATTGGGCGCTGCAACATTTGCTTTGGGTCCGCTGCCGAAAAGCAATCGATGCGGTCAAGGCGGCTGATCTTCTTTTGCGCGACGGCAATTTTCCCCTGGTGATTGTCGATCTTGCCCTGAACGCGCCGGAAGAGCTTCGAAAAATTCCGCAGACGAGCTGGTACCGGTTGCAACGATTGGTCGAAGCGGTGCCGAGTGCCTGTCTGGTCATTAATCGTCAAAGCATGGTTAGCAGCGCTCAGCTGAAAATCGTTCTCGAGAATTCGTGGACGCTTGCAGATCTCGAAAAGGAAAGTGCCGTTTGGCATCTGCGCTTCCGAGTTCAGAGATCGCACCTCAGATCAGAAGCCGGTCAGAGATCACAGATCAGTTAAGAAATGTTCGCGACGATTTATTTGCCTAATTTTTATTTGCAGGCCGCCATGCGGCATCATCCGAAGCTGCGTGCCCAACCCGTCGGGTTGATCGACCCCAGCCACAAAAAGGTCGCCATCATTGAGCTCAATGATGCTGCTGAAAAAGCCGGCGTTAGTAAGGGCATGACGCCGAGCCAGGCCCTGGCGCGTTGTTTACAGGTCGTGATCCGCACCCGCGAACGCGGGCAGGAAAAACTGATCGGCGAAATTTTGCTGCAACACGCCTTCATGCTCTCGCCTTTTGTCGAGGCGACCGCGCCAGGCATCTGCACGGTCCAGTTTACCGACAATCGTCAGTTGATCGCTAAAGTATCGCGCGTTCTGGCGAAACTCGAGAAATGCGAAATCCGCGCGCACATCGGCATTGCCTCCTTGCCCGACACTAGCTTACTGGCCGCGCATCTGGCCCGGCCGATTTTACAAATCGACGAGCCGAGCAAATTTCTCGCGCCGCTGCCAATCGAAACTCTCGCGATCGCTTAGCTAGCGACCGGTTTTCGTTCGTACAACAGTCCGTAAAGAAAACCGCCGAGAGCGCCGCCAATTAACGGACCGATCCAATAAACGTAGTGATCGTGCCAGAACCATGAAGCCAGCGCGGGGCCGAACGCTCGCGCCGGATTCATTGCTGCTCCAGTGAGCGGGCCGCCAAACAGAATGTCCAGGGTTATGGTCGCGCCGATTGCTAATCCGGCTACAGCTGCGCCGCGCGATCGTTGATCGACCGCAGTGCCGTAAATGACAAAGACAAGGAAGAAAGTGAGAATCGCTTCGACCAGAATTCCCTGCATTCCGGTCAGATTAATCGCCAGCTGTGGCGTTCCAGTCACGACAACGTCGCGTCCAAAAAGTCCGAGACAAATGAGCGCAGCCACGAAGCCGCCAAGCAGTTGAGCGCCCCAATAGCGCAGCGCATTTTGCAAGGTCGTGTGACCGCCACAGAGCAACCCGAAGGTCACGGCCGGATTGAAATTGGCGCCCGAGATGTGCATCGTGGCGCAGACAAATGCGCCGATGGTCAAGCCATGCGCGAGTGCAACTCCGAGAACGTCGTGGCCGGCGGTCTTAATCGCGCCGATGCCGACGAAGATCAGAGCAAACGTTCCGACAAATTCCGCGAGCAAAGGACGAAGCTTTTCCATATGTCGATCCAATCAAATTGGATCGACAGTGACAAGTGACGAGTGACCGGTGACGAGACGGGAAAAACAGAGAGGCCAACTTGTCACTCGTCACCTGTCATCCGTCACTATTTTTAGCCGCCCGCGTCTTTGGGATATCTTTCCCGCAGCTCCTTGACGACCTTGTCCGCCTCAGCGGTTTTGCCGGCCCGTTGATAAGCATTGGCCGCTTTCTTTAACGCCCGCGGCGTGATCGCCGGATCGTCATAAAGCAGCGCTACTCCCATGAACGCCTTGCTCGCTTCATCAAAATTTCCGCGCTCAAATTGAACATCGCCGGCCAGCAAACGCGCCTCGGCATTTGTCCTCCCTTCCGGCTGCAGCACCATGATCTGCTCCGCGATTTTTTGGGCTTCGTCCGGTTTATGACCAGCAATCTTCACATCGCCGAGTTTCAACAGTACCTTTGCCTTGCCGGCCGGATCGGTCGCCACCTGTAGATATTTGCCGAACGCGTTTTCCGCTTCGTCGAACTTCTGCTGCCGGGCCGCCGCGTCTCCGAGATAAAACCAGAAATCCGGCTTAACCGGGGCATTGTCGATCTTGCCGAGCAAGCCGAGATATTTCTCCGCGGCCGCGTAATTCCTTTGGTTGTAATACTCGGTCCCGAGCCATTCCAGGATCTCCGCCGGGATCCGCGCATTCGGGTTCTCTGCCAGCAACGCGTCTGCCTCCTTGGTGATCGCATTGCGATCATGCGGCCCGAAGAAGTAACAGGAAATGATTAGGATCGTGGCCTGCGGATAGTAACGATTTTTGTCGAGCTGACGGGCAGCGTTCAATTCACTCACCGCGACTTTGTAATCTTTCAATTCAAATGCGGCCTTGCCGATGTAGAAGTGCGCCATTGGCGCGGCGGCGCTTTTCGGAAATTCTTTCAAAAGCTGACGGAACGCGTCCGCCATTCCTTTTGTATTTTGCTGCTGACCGAGAATCAGCGCTTTGCGCTGCAACGCTTCCTCGCGTTCGTGTGCGCCGGGATATTTGGCCAATATCGCGTTCCAATCGCCCAGCGCGGCGTCATAATTTCTATCGCTCTCGTAAGTCTCGGCTCGAACAGCCAGGGCCGCGGAAGCACGCGGGCTGTCGGGAAATGCCTGAACAAAGTAACCGAACGCCTCAACGATGCCGGCGACATCTCTCATCTGGAGGTAACAGGAACCGAGGTGATACGCCGCTTCCTCACGAAGTTTGGGCGAGAGCTCTGACGCGCGCAGCTCAGCGAAGATTGGCGCCGCGCGCAAATAATTTTGCTGTTTATAAAGGGCCTCAGCCTTGAACAGTTTCGCTTGATCGGCCCGCTCTGACGGTGGATTGGAGGTGAGATATTCATCTACTTCGGGCGGCAAAGTCGAAGGATCCGATGTGTAAATGTTGAGCAAGCGATCGAAGGCCGCGTCCTTGGCTTCCTCGCGACCGGCGAATTTCTCCATAATCTCGCGATAAAGCGCTTCCGCTTCTTTGGCATGACCGAGCTGGCGCTGACTATTGGCCGCGAATAACAACGCTTCCGGACGGCTATCGCCAGGGAGCTGCGCCTCAAGCCTTTTGTAATCGTTCAACAGCTGGGCGTACTGACCTGTCTGATATTCCACTTTCAAAACGCCGACATGCGCGAGCCCGCGCCATTTTCCTGCTTCCGGTAGTCCGCGTCCTTTTTGCAGCAGCGCCATCGCTTTGTCCGCCATTGCTTTGTCCATCTTGCCGGTGTTCGATTGAATCAGGTCGAGCGCGATCAATCCGGCGCGCACCGTTGCTTCGGCCTTCAACGATGGTTTTTGCGTTTCGTTCGACAGCGCTTCGTATTGCCTCAACGCGTCTGCTTTGCGTCCTCGCGCATTCGCAATTCTCGCGGCCGTTTCTCGCGCGTCCTCGCGATACGGATTCAGACCTTTTACTTCCGCGACTTGTTGGTAGATGTCGCAAGCTTCGTCTTTATGATCAAGCGCTTCGAGGCAACGGGCCTCGAAATAATGAGCCGAGAGCGCGACCGCAGGCTCTTTTGATTTCGCCCCCGACCGATGAAAAAGCGGGAGCGCAGTCGCGTAATCTTTTTGGGTGAACGCCATCTCCGCCAACGCGTACGCCGCCGGACCGGCGAACTCGCTCTCGCTGTAATCGTTCAATACTCGTTGGAAATTCGCTCGCGCGGTCGCCGCCTTGTTCAGATTGCGATAGCACTCGCCTAACGAGAAATACGCGTTGGCGCGACCGGAGGCGCCGGGATAGTCATCCAAGTACTTCTGATATTCGGGGATCGCCAGATCGTAAAGTTTCCGGGTGAACAGGGCGTTCGCGTATTCGAGCTGCCGGCGTTCGGGCTGTTCGGTTTCGCCGGCGGGTGGTGGCGGAGGAGGCGGTGATTCTTCGACCGGCACGGCGCGTTGCACTTGTTGAGGCGGTGGCGGCACGGGTACCCGCTGCTGAGCGAAGATCAGATCAACGAGACAAAACAACATCGCCAGTCCGAGAAGACTGGCCGCGCCGCGCGCATTTCTCATTTTGCGGTTGCGAAAGCGACGTTCGTAATTCCGGCCTCGGTGCAAATGTTGAGCACGCCGATGATATTTTTGTAAGCGCCGGCTTCGTCGCCGCGAATAATTACCGCTTGCTCGGAATTCAGTTGGACCAGGCCCTTCAGCAAATCAGTCAACTCGGCCGTGCTCAGCGTTCGCCGATTCACGATCACGTTACCGTCGGTTTTTACGTTAACGACGACGTCACCGATGGGTGCCGTTTTCTCCTTCGCAGCCGACGCCTTTGGCACTTTAACATCGAGTTCGTTCTCATTCCGGGCCGCGTTCCAGGTCAGCAGAAAGAAAATCAACAACAACAACAAGACGTCGACCAACGGGGCGAGTTGAATCCCCGGATGATGCAACGGCGCGTGCCTACGCAGATTCATTGGATGTCGATCTTACGATGAAAGCCAAAATTAAAGTTCGTCCTCGATCAGCACCGGCGTGCGCGGCTCCGCCCGTTTGTCGTACTGCAAGGAAAGCAAAGCCAGCACGTGAGTCGTAGCAGCTTCCAGCTCGGAAATAAGTTTCTGGGCTTTGCCTCGGAAGTAAGCGTAAAACATCATTGCCGGAATGCCGATCGCCAGCCCTGCGCATGTATTTACCAGCGCTTCGCTAATTCCTTTCGACAACAAAACATAGCGCGCCGTGCCGAGGTCTGCGCCAAGCGCTCCGAACGAGCGAATAATTCCGAGAACAGTACCGAGCAATCCGAGCAGCGGCGCAATCATTCCAATATCGGCCAGATAGGTCACCCGATTGTTCAAACTGGAGGCGACGCGCGTCCCTTCCGTCTCCGCGATCTCGCGCACCTGGGCAAGATCGGCATTCGGATTCTTGGTCGTGAAATCGAGCATCTTTTGCACGACGCGCGCGATTGCTTCGCCGTGACGGTTCGAGACAGCGAGTAAGCCCAGGTAATCGCGTTTTCGCAACAGCGCGTCAGCCGTCGCCATATAGCCACTCGAAACCACCGTACCGCGGCGGATCGTCATCAAGTAAACGATCACGAGCATTACGAAGAAGACCGAGAGCGCAAAAAGCAATCCCATCACCCATCCGGCTCCGATCAATGTGTCCATGATTGTTCTCGAGTGCGGCATATCCGGGACCAATGAAGGCGTAGCGGTCGGCGCGGCCAAAGGCGGCGCGGCGGTCGTGGTGACACTTTGTGCGAATAATGGAATGCCAATCGCGGCGGCGATCAGCGAGAGCAGGATCTTCATGCCAAAAGTGTTCTAATGATAAACGCCGCCGGACGGGATGCAAATCTAGCGGTTTAACCGCGCTCGTCGGCGAGAGTTGCTAGGCAAATCGGTCGCCCTCGATCCAGCGCCGAACCCGGAAAACGTGCGCCGGCTGAATCTCCGGATCGAGCTCGACATAGTTGCGATGGCCACGCCAGATGTAGCGCGCGTCGCTCAACAGATCGTGCACCTGATAGACCTCGCCATCGATAGAACCGAATTGATCAATCGGAACATCGACAAATGAATGCTGTTTACGGTGCGGGTCGAGATTCACCATTACCAAAATGATGTTGTCGCGCGCGGCCGTCATTTTTCCGTAAAAAATGACCGCGTCGTTGTCGGCGTGATAGAAACGCAGGTTATCCTTCAACTGCAGCGCCCGATTCGTTTTTCGGATGCGGTTCAAACGCGTGATCCAATCCTTGATGTTGCCGGGCGCGTCCCAATCGCGCTCTTTGAATTGATATTTCTCGGAATCGAGATACTCCTCGCGGCCCGGCAAGGCTTCGTTCTCGCACAGTTCGTACCCACTGTAGATCCCGTAGAGCGGTGAAAGCGTCGCCGCCAACACGATGCGGATCATGAACGCGGGGCGACCACCATCCTGAAGAAATGGCGACAAAATGTCGGGCGTATTCGGCCACAAACTGCCGCGAAAATATTCGCGCATTTCGGTCTGCGTCAGCTCGGTCAGATATTCCGTCAGTTCCTGCTTCGAATTTCGCCAGGTAACATAAGTGTAGCTTTGACTGAACCCGGCTTTCGCCAGCTCCTTCATCATCTTGGGCCGGGTAAACGCTTCGGAGAGGAAAATCGTGTCCGGATATCTTTCACGGACTCGCCCGATCAAATATTCCCAAAAAGCGACCGGCTTGGTGTGAGGATTATCGACCCGGAACGTGCGCACGCCGCGCGCCGCCCAAAATTGCACAATGCTGACCATCTCGGCCCAAAGCTCCGGCCAGTTTTCGCAACGAAAATTCAGCGGAAAAATATCCTCATATTTTTTGGGAGGATTTTCCGCAAATTTAATTGAGCCATCGGGACGCTGATAAAACCACTCCGGGTGTTCGCGAACGTAGGGGTGATCTGGCGAGCAGTTGATCGCAAAGTCGAGCGCGATCTCCATTCCGCGTTTGCGCACTTCGCCGTTCAACCAGTCGAAATCCTCGAGCGAACCAAGCGACGGCTCGACTGCTTTGTGTCCGCCAGTCTCGCTTCCAATAGCCCACGGCACGCCAGGATCGCCCGGCCTAGAAGTCACTGAATTGTTTCGTCCTTTGCGATTGGTGTGTCCGATCGGATGGATCGGCGGAAAATAAATTGTGTTAAAACCCATTGCCCGCGCGTCGTCGATGCGCGGTAGACAATCGCGAAATGTCGATCCTCGATCACCGCGACCCTCGGCCGAGCGCGGAAAAAATTCGTACCAAGCGGCGACTTGCGCCTCACGTCGCTCTACAATTACTCGCGGCGGCGGCGTGTATTGTGTCGCCCACGAACGATCCGGATAAGTCGCCATCAACACTTCCACCTCGCCCGAATGCACGATATTATGGATCTGCGCGTTATCGGCGGTCCGAACGCATTCTGACAGTTCCCGCAAACGCCCGGAATCTTCGGTCACATGCGCACGCTTCGATGCCGATTCAATCAACCCCGCGCCTTCCAGCGCTTCCGCGGTCAGATTCGAAATTCCAGCTTCGAATTTTTTTGTCCACTCATCGGCCCAGCTTCGAAACTTGTCGGTCCAGGCTTCCACCGTGTATTCGTAAACGCCGATTTCGTAGAGCGAACAGACTCCGCGCCAGCGATCGTTGTCGACAAAACTCATTGCCGTTTCGCGCCAGCGCGGTTCGCCCACTCGGCGCCACTTTAAAAGCGCGGCCACGGCGTC